>Ga0334722_10001000_pt1 | contig 37707 bp, 33 predicted proteins | sample C3_bottom_MG_FD_207210 | JGI IMG/M metagenome (GOLD analysis project Ga0334722, IMG submission 207210) | Sediment microbial communities from Yellowstone Lake, YNP, Wyoming, USA - C3_bottom | ecosystem: Environmental > Aquatic > Freshwater > Lake > Sediment | place: USA: Wyoming | collected... | reverse complement strand
TCCCGCGGCCTGGCGACCGTTGCAGCTGGAACGGCTGCGCCATCGAAATCGTCGACATGGACGGCAACCGCATCGACAAGGTCATCATCAGTCGCAACGACCCGCCCTCAGAAACCTCTCCGGGCTGAACAGCAAACGCGATCCCCCAGGGTCGCCTCCCTAGCCGCGCGCTCCCGTTCAAGTCCAGCAGGGCTCTTTAATGACAAACGCGATCCCGAAGGATCGCGTCTGTCTCTTTGGGCCCTGCTGGACTTGAACCAGCGACCTACGGATTATGAGTCCGCAGCTCTAACCACTGAGCTAAGGGCCCGGAGCCATTGGCTGGAATGGACTATCATAGTTATCGGGCAGCGGGGAAAAAGTCAACCGAGCGGGGAAATCGGCCGATCCTCTAGGTGCCGGTCCCTCCCGGCAGGATGCAGCCAGGAGCCCCTATGCGGAAGATTCCAGTCGTATCGAGTGACGCGGGCCTCAACGCCGTCATCCACGCCGAATGCGGTCGCTTCGGCGATGAGTTTTCCCCGGAATTCTTCATGGACGCCGAATCGGTCCTCGAATTCTTCAAGTACGAGCTGCCCGAACTCAAGATCATCTATTTTTCCGACCCCAAGATCGACAGCCTCGGCATACTCCGGGAGATCCAGACCGACCCCTGGCTCCACTACGGCAGCATCATCGCGATCCACGACGAGACACCCTCGAAGGAACTGCTCGATTCCCTCAGGGACTCCAACATCTTCGTCGTCCTCAAGAAACGCGAGTTCGTGAAGAACCTGGCCCGCCTTCTCCGGATCGTCCGTCAGAACAAGCAGATTCTCTTCCAGCGCGGCATCCAGCAGCACCTGCTCAAGTCGATCTCGGGCTCTCTCCTCATCGACAACGACCCCCTCGACATCACGGCCTATACCAACCTGATCACGAACTACCTCTACAATGCCAACCTCATCGGCAAGGACGACAGGGAGAAGCTGCACGTCGCCCTGCTCGAACTCCTCATCAACGCCATCGAGCACGGCAACTGCAAGATCGATTTCGACGAGAAGACGCGCTGGCTCGAAGCCAAGGGTGACATCATGGATCTCATACGGGAGAAGAACCGCGACCCCGCGGTCCGCGCCCGGAAGGTCCATCTTTCCTACACCATCACGCCCGAGCGAAGCACCTTCACCATCGAGGACGAAGGCGAGGGCTTCGACTGGAAGGCCCGCCTCGCGGCCAAGGCCGAGGAACCCGGCCTCCACGGCATGGGCCTCACCATGGCCGGTCACTATGTCAGCGAGCTCCGGTATAACGAAAAGGGGAACGCTGTCCATTTCGAGGTCGCCCACCAGCAGGCCGAGTCGAACACCATCCCGCGCATCTTCGCCCAGGCGACCGAGATCCGTTTCACCGACGGCGAGTACATCTGCCGCGAGGGCGAGGAGTCGGACTACCTCTACTACATCGTCTCGGGCACCCTCTATGTCTACAGCAAGGGCCGCCTCGTCTCCTCCCTCACGCCCGACGACATCTTCATGGGCGAGATGTCCTTCCTGCTGTCCAACCGTCGATCGGCTACGGTGGTCGCGAAGGGCCCGTCGGTCCTCATCCAGATCTCGAAACAGGACTTCGTCAATCTGATCAAGGAGAACCCGCACTACGGGATCTTCCTCGCCCGCCTCCTCGCCCAGCGCCTCGCGCGCCTCAATGGGCGGATGGCCCACCTCAACGCCGAGTACCACAAGCTGAAGGCCGGAAAGTAGAGTCGCTCGGGCCGGCAGCGGCTTCGACGAAAGGGGCCGCACCTCTCCGAGGCGCGGCCCTTGTGTTTGGGAAACTGCGGCCCTTCGTCAGACCTTGCGGGCCTCCCAGGCTTCCTTGTTCCGCTTGATGTAGCCCTCGTGGGTCTTGCCGTGCTCCGTATAGATCTTGAGAAGATCCACGAGGCCGAGCTTGCCCCGGACAGGGTGCTGGACCCAGAACTCATCCCACGAGTGATGGGAGTTGGCTATCAGGCTCGCGCCGGTCATCTTGCGCAGCCCCAGCGAAAGGGCAAAGCAAGTCCGCCCATCCTCGGCTTCGTAATGAAGCCGGGCATGCCAATCCTCCTCCTCCCAGAGCGGGATCGAGAAGCCTGGCTGGGCCACGGAGGCCCTGAGGCGGAAACAGACGGCCATGTCGGCGTCGAGAAGATGGGCCAGATGGTCGTTGATCGACCAGGCGTCGGGAAGGGGGGGCTGGAAGCGGAGCGCCTCGTCGGGAAGCACGGCCAGGATTGTGGCGATGCCCTGGTAAGCTCCCTCGAAACCGGCGACGAGCTGGATCTTGTCCTGGGTGGTCATGGCTTCCTCCTGGGTGGGCCCTCGTCCTCGGCTGAGTTGCCCGGGGAAGGCCTGCCCTGTCTTCAACTGTAGCATTCTGGGTCGCGTCCCGCCAGTAAAAGGGACCTATCACGATAGACAAGACCCCCGCCGTTCCGTGGAACCGCGGGGGCCTGTCCTGGCAGTCTTGGCTCGAGGGCTACAAACGACCCTTGAAATGGACTCGTACCTGCTTGTAGAGGCCCTCGCCCTCGCTCTTCGTCGTGATGTCCACGATGTCGTTGAGCGTGGTGTGGACGATGCGGCGTTCGAAGGGGTTCATCGGCTCGAGGAGGACGGACTGCCTCGTGCGCCGCACCTGCTCCGCGCTGTCGTAGGCCAGACGAACGAGGGACTCCTCGCGCCTCACCCGGTAGTTCTCCGAGTCGAGGATGACGCGGGTCTCGTCCTGGCCGAGGTTCCCCGCATAGACATTGACTAGGAGCTGGAGGGCGTCCAGGTTCTTCCCCTTCTTGCCAATGATGATCGAGGCGTGATCGGAATCGATGCGGAGCCCGAGCTTCTTCTCCTCGCGGAAGAGCACGACCACCTGGCAGGTATAGCCCATGCCCTCGATGACCTTCCGGGTGAACTCGATCACCTTGGCCTCGAATTCCCCGGCGGGCAGGAGGTCGACGGCCGGGCGGGGCTCGGCTCTCGGTTTACGTTCCGCCGTCGCGACCGCGGCTCCGGCGCTCTCGCGGGGCTCTTCAGTGTGCACCCGGATCTTCACGCGACCTTTGCGGAAGATCCCACCGGCCTCCGACTCGAGGATCTCGACATCGAAGCCGTCGCGTTCGAGCCCCAGCTCGCGGATGGCGATGTCGATCGCTTCCTTTTCGGTCCTTCCTTCGAATTCACGGATCATATCGTTTCTCCTGGAATCTGGTTCACTTTGTGGGCCGGCGCTTGGGGGCGATGACCGGCTCCGCGGCCGCCCGCTTGGCCTTGTGCGCCTTGATATAATCGTTGATGACGATCTGCTGGCCGATGGTGAGGATGTTCTGCGCGATCCAGTACACCAGAAGGCCCGAGGGCACGTTGTAGAGCATGAAGAAGAACATCACGGGCATGCCGTACATCATGAGTTTCATCTGCGCCGCGCTCTGCCCGGTCTGGGGCATCTGGGTGAACTTGCCGTAGAGGAGCTGGCTTCCGACATAGATGATCGGAAGGAGCCTGAGGTCGGTCCAGCCGAGGATGGGAAGGGCGAAGCCGCCGAAGTTCCACACGCTCTCGGGCATCGAGAGGTCGGGGATCCATCCGGGGATGAAGCTCGCCCCACGCAGGTCGAAATGGTTGTTGAAGAGGTTGTACATGGCAATGAAGATGGGGAACTGGATGAGGAGGGGCAGGCAGCCCGACATGGGGTTGTAGCCCTCTTCCTTGTAGAACTTGGCCATCTCCTCGTTGAGCTTCTGGGGATTGCTCTTGTACTTGGCCTGGAGCTCCTGCATCTTGGGCTGGAGTTCCTGCATCCGCGCCGAGGCCATGGATCCCTTCTTGGACAGGGGGAACATGATGGCCTTCACGAGGATGGTCAGGAGAATGATGGCCACGCCGTAGTTGGGCACGAGCTTGTAGAAGAGGTTCATCACGAACTTGAGGAGGTCCTCGAAGGGCTTGAGGATGCCGCCCCCGTCCATGGCGGTGTCGAGTTGGAGACCCTGGAGCCTGAAGGCGTTGTCCTTCTCGTAATTGTAGCGGCCGAGGTCGGCCTGGGTCTTCGGGCCGAAATAGAAGTAATAGGTATCGGTCTGCGAGCTCGCGGGGATCGCGGGCCGGGAGAAGGAAAGGGCGGTCACCTGGTCGGGCCCGGGTTGGGTCTCGGTGTAGGTCGTCGAAAAGCTCGTGATCTGGGGAATGGCCACGAAGACGAAGTACTTGCCCGAGATCGCGGACCAGAGAGGCTGGGTCGCGGAGGACCAGGGTTGGTTCTTCTGCTTCTCGTCCTTCCGCTTGCCGCCGGAGTAGGTGAGGATCTTCCTGATGTCGGTGTTGGAACCCATCTTCGTCACGCTCGGACCGATGCGGGGCCCGAAGGACAGGGTGTAGGCGATCCCGTCCTGGTTGAGGGGAAGGGCGGAATTCTCCGAGTTCGTCAACGACACGGCCATGCCGAACAGGTACTCGCCGTCATTGAAGGAGAAGACCTTGCGATAGGTGAAGGGACTTGGTTCGGTCTTTCCCGGCACCATGGCGAAGAGGGTCCTGGTGAACTCGATGGTCTTGCCGCGCACGCTGGTGTTCATGAACTCCTGCATGGGGGCGGCCTGGGCGTTGCCGAAGGAGACGGCGAGGCCCCTGATATCGGGGGTTCCCGGCACGAAGAGATCGACGGCGCCTTCGTTGTCCTTGTGCTTCTTCAGCTTGAGGGAAAGGAGCTGGCCGCCGCGATTCGAGAAGACCGCCTGCAGGATGTCGGTCTCGATCGTGTAGGTCCGCTCGGCGACCGGCGCCTCCACCGCGGGAAGGGCCGGGGTCGCGACCGGTGCCTTGGGAGCCTCGGCGAACACCGTCGCGCCCGGTGCCGGAGCCACGGTGGAACCGGCCGGCGCCGCGGGGGCCGTTGTCCCCACCGGAGCCGGGACTGTGGGCTTGGTCTGGGGGAAGTAGACGCTCTGGATATAGAATCCCACCGTGATGACGATGACGGAGAGGGCTACGGCGATGATAGTCCGCCGATTTTCGCCCGAATCGTTGTTGATGATGCTCATGGTACTGGGTCAAAGCCTCCCGGGTTGAGTGGATGACAGCGCAAGATCCGCCGAACCGCCAACCAGCTCCCCTTGAAGGGACCGTGCTTCACGATCGCCTCGTAGGCATAGGCCGAGCAGGTCGGATGAAAGCGGCAGGAAGGGGGAAAGAGGGGGGATATGAGAAGGCGATAGAGCTTGATGACGAGAAGCAGGGGTAGGGAGAGCAGGCGCATCATCACGCACCTCCGGTCAGATGGGCCTGGGCGAGAAGGCGCTGCAGCTGGGAGCGCCGCTCTTCCAGGGTGTCGGAGCCGGGATAGACCACGATCACGCAATCATGTCCGAAGGAGATGAAGCTGTGCTTGAGAAGGCGCCAACTTTCACGAAGAAGCCTCTTGGCCCGGTTGCGGGCCACAGACCCCGGATAGGAACGAACCGGCGCGATGGCGAGCCTGTTCGAGCCCCCCTCCGTCGCGAGGACATGCAACCGCATGCCCTTGCACGAGTACCGGGAACCGGCAGAAAAGACCCGATCTATCTCCGCCCGCGTCCGGACACGATCCTTCTTGGGGAAGTCATGACGGGCAAGGGCAGGGCCTCCACCCGAGTCCGACAGACTAGTACTTCTTCTTCTCGTCCGCTGCGGTGAGCTTGAGCCGGCCCTTGGCGCGGCGGCGCTTCAGTACGAGTCGGCCGCCCTTGGTCGCCATGCGAGCGCGGAATCCGAACTTGCGATTGCGGCGAACCTTGCTGGGCTGGTAGGTGCGTTTCATGGTGCAGACTCCTTGGAATATGGTAGACGGCCTGCCCGCCCCCTTGGCGGGACCTGCCGATCCGTTCTGATAAAGGTTCGGGGAGTATAGGTCCTTGGTCCCTTTTGGTCAATGGAGCCGACGGACCGCCCTCGGCCGCGGAACCGGGCATCGGCGGGCGGGCTATCAACCCTGGAAGGTTTTCTTCAGGCTGGAAAGTATCTTTTTCAGCTCGGGATCGGCTACGTCCTCGAGGGAAAAAGGCTCGAGTTCCTGTTCGGCGGGTACCGGCTCCTCGAGGGATTCGGGGCTCGTCTTCGTCCCCTCTGCCGCGGCCGCCGACGGGGGCGCCGCGGGCGATCCCGAGCCACCCGGCTCCGGCCGCGCGGCGCCGAGGCGGAACACGATCGACCTCAGCCCGAACTCGGGGAATCTGGCGCCAATCCCCTCAAGGATGGTCGACTGTCGCAGCTGGAGGAGCTGGATCCAGCCAGGGTGCTCAGCCTCCACCACGAGGACGTGGCGGTCGATGTCGGCGATCCTCGAATGGGCTGCCAACTGGTCTCCGACGAGGAATTTCCAGCTGGCGAAAAACTCGGCGTAGCGGCCGGCCCGCCCCAGCCTCTCGTCGTCGAAAAAGGCCGAGAGGATCTCACGGGCCGACTTGATGCGCGAATCGTCCATCGGCCACACCGTACACCAGCGACGAGCCGTCGCGGTAGCCCTCCCAGTCCTCACCGGGAAGGAAGGTGAAGATCGCCTGGGTCGACTCCGGGAGGGTGGAGAAAAAGCGCTTCCTGCGCTCGGGATCGAGCTCGAGAAGGACATCGTCGAGGAGGAGGAGGGGAAAGCGGCCGCTGCGCGCGGAGTAATGGCGGGCCTGACTGGATCTCAGGACGAGGGAGAGGAGCCTGAGTTGGCCCGTGGAGGCGGTAGCGGCGAAATCCCTCCCCTCCGCCACAAAGACCCAACGATCCCGGTGCGGCCCCGAGAGGCTCGTCTTCATGGCGAGTTCTTCGCGGCGCCTCTCCCCGAGGGCCTTGACGACCGAATCCAGATCCCAACCCTCGCTCTCCTTCCAGCTCGGCCTATAAGCGGGCTCCACGGGAAACCCCAGTCCGGACACCTTCTCGAAGAGGGGCGCGAACAATACGACGAAGTCCTTGGCCAGTTCATTCCGCTCAGCCACGAGTTCGAGGCCCTTGGCGGCCAATTGCCAGTCCAGCACCTCGAGGAGGTCCATCCTCCCCTCCCTCAGAGAGGCGTTGCGCTGGCCGAGGATCTTGCGGTAGTCGCGGAGCAGGTCGATGTAGCCCAGGGAAAGCAGGCCCGCCGTCTGGTCGAAAAAAAACCTCCTCCGCTCCGGCTCCCCGGCGGCGAAGGAAAAATCCTCGTGACAATAGACGATCGCTGGGTTGAGCTCGACGAGTTCCTTCCGATCCCTGAGGGGTTTGCCCTCCCTCCGTATCTCCTTGATCCTGGACTTCCAGGAGCAGGTGATCCTCTCGGCGGGGCCCTCTGAACCTGCCTGGGAGCGGACCCTTCCATCGAGAAGGAAGGCCTGGCTGCCACGCCGCGGAATGTCCGAGTCGACCTGCCCGCGGAAGGACGAGCCGTAAGAGAGGTAGTAGAGGGCTTCAAGAAGATTGGTCTTGCCCTGGCCGTTTTCCCCGATGAGAAAGACTCGGGAGGCCTGCAGATCGACCTCACCGTCCGCCAGGTTCCGGAAGGAGGCCAGGCGGATCGAATCGACGGGCACGCTCGGGCTACGGTTCCGCCTATTCGACCGTCATCGGCATGACGATGTGGAAATAGTCGGCCTTGGGATCGGGGGCGAGGGTGATGGCCTTGGCCGCCTCGGTGAACTCGATGAGGACGTTCTCCGAGGCCATGGCCTTGAGGGGCTCCTCGACATACTTGTAGTTGAGGGCTATGACGACCTCGGGGCCCTCATAGCGGCAGGGAACTTCTTCCCTCGCGGTTCCAAGCTCGCTCTCCTCCGAGGAAATGGCCAGCACTCCCGAGTTCAACGTGAAGTAGGTTCTTCCGGACTTGTGCTCCACGAAGATAGCCACTCGTTTCAAAGCCTCGAGGAGATCGCTTCGCTTGACCATGATGACGTTCCGCTGGGATTCGGGAATCACTTTCTGGTAGTTCGGGAACTGCCCCTCGATAAGTACCGTGGAAAGGCGATAGGTGCCGAAACGGACAAAGAGATTCTTGTCGCTGACCGCCAGGTCGATCGTGCCCTCGTCGGGCGCGCGTCGCGCGACGATGCCGAGGAGCTTCGGAGGAATGATGATTCCCTTGAAGTCGGGTACGCTACCGTCCACGATCTTCCTAACATAGGCGAGACGCCTGCCGTCGGTCGCCACCATCACGAGGTGTCCGTCCACCTTCTCCATGTAGACACCGTTCATGAAATACCTGGTTTCGTCGTCGGACACAGCGAACACGGATTGGTGGATCATCTCCTTGAGTTCGCGGGCGGGCATCGAGAACCAGGTGCCCTCGTTCGCCTGGGGAAGCTCCGGGAACTTCTCGCTCGAAATGGTCTTTATCTGGAACCGGACCTTCTTGAAGCTCGGCTTGATGATGACTTTCTGCTCGTCCTGCTCGAGTTCCAGCTCACCCTCGGGAAGGGTCGAAAGAATGCCCGAAAGCTTGTCGCAAAAAACGGTGCTCGTGCCCGAGGAGGCGACATCCACGGGAATGGCCGTCTCGAAACCGACCTTGATGTCAGTGGCCCTGATCGACAGGTGCCCGTCCCTCGCATCGAGGAGAACGTTGGACATGATCGAGAGGGCATTCTTCGAAGCAACGATCTCTTGAGCAATCGAAACCTCGCGAGCGAGCGTCGCCTTTTCACAGGTGAATTTCATCCCGGTGCCCCTTTCCTCGACAGTGTAGCAGATGGGAGACAATCTAGCGAAAAAAAAGGGGGAGGTTCAATACAGGGGAGGGCAAGGAACCGAGGTAGTATTTGGGGGTCCTTCTTTTATTTAAAGAGATATAACTAGACAATAAGAATAGTAATAAGGAAGAAGCCTATGTGGATGGAAGGGTTAAATTATTATAATAAAGTAGATTAAGTCTTGTGGGAAAGTAATTGTTTTCGAACTCGGTCATGCACAAAGCCACAGGAGGGGACCCGAGCCGTGGACAAAAGGGCCTTTATCCACCACCAGTCAGCCCTTTGAGCTTAGATCCTTGATCTGCCTGATGAGGGACTGGATCGTCGAGTCCAGCTCGGGGTCCAGTTTGAGTCTTTCCTCTATCTTCTGGCAGGCATGCATGACCGTGGTATGATCCCTTCCTCCGAATTCAAAGCCGAGTTCCGTCGTCGAGTACTCGGTTATCTCCCTGGCTATATACATGGCGATCTGACGCGGCACGACGATGGCCCTGGTCTTTTTCTTCCCCTTCAGCTCGATAAGCGAAAGCCTGAACTTCTCGGCCACGACCCTGAGGATGTTGTCGATGGTCACGTTGCCGTGCTTGGACTGGGAAAAGACGTCCTTGAGCTGGTTTTGGGCCACCTCGAGGGTGATGTCCTTGTGCACGAGCTGTGAATAGGCGACGAGTTTCTCGAGGGCGCCCTCGAGGTCTCTGACGTTGGTGGAGATGTTCCTGGCCACGATTTCGATGACAGCCTCGGGAACCAGGACCTTCTTGGACTCGGCCTTCTTTTTGAGAATGGCGGCCCTGGTCTCGAAATTCGGGGGCTGGAGGTCGACGTTCAAGCCGCGCTCGAAACGGCTCCTCAGCCTGTCGTTGAGTTTTTTCAGCTCGGAAACCGGGCGGTCGCAGGTGAAGACCATCTGCTTGCCCCCGTCGTAGAGGGCGTTGAAGGTATGGAAGAGTTCCTCCTGGACGCCGAGTTTTTCCTGGAGAAAATGGATGTCGTCGATCAGGAGGACATCGACGAAGCGATACTTGTTCTTGAAGGCCTGGGGCGATTTTTCCTTGAGCGAATGGATGAACTCGTTCGTGAACTCCTCGGCGCTTACACAGATGACCTTGGCCTTGTCGCTGTCCTGCCAGATCTGGTTGCCGATCGATTGCATGAGGTGGGTCTTGCCGAGGCCTACCCCGCCGTAGATGACAAAGGGGTTATAGGAAACTCCCGGATTTTTCGAGATCGCGAGGGCCGCATTGGCGGCGAAGGAGTTGTTCTCTCCGATCACGAAGGAGTCGAAGATGAGATCGCTGCGGAGCTGGGGATGTTTGCCGCGATGTGCGGCGGGCTGCCGCGGCGCGCTCCGCGGTTCCTCCTCGGCGGGTCTGTCCGGTTCGGGCTCATCTCTCCGGCTCGGGGCTGCGACACCCCCGTCGGGCTTGACGATGACAAAGTCGAGGGTGATTTTCGTCCCGGTTAGCTCATAGAGCTTGGTCTCGATGAGGTGCTGGTAGAGCCGGACCAGCTGGTCACGATAGAAGGCCGAGGGAACCCTGACCAGGATTTTCGCCTGCGTGGAGGATTCGTATTCTATGTTGAACCACATCGAGAACTCGTGCTCTCCCAGTTCTGCCCGGATCTGGCTGAGCACTTCGTTCCAAAACACCCGATAATCCCAGGATTCCATTCTGTTTTGATCTCCCGTCATCGTTCTACACAAGTTATCCACAGGTGCGCAAGGAGACCCGGGAGTCAGAGGCGGCTTTTTTTTTCTGCTTTTCTGATCGCCGGAGGCAAAATTCACTGCAAATTCATGGGACTCGAAGCCTATTTCTCAATTTTATAACGATTTACGATGATCCGCTTACGCCTCGATCCTATTCATCTGTTGTGTGGTTCAGGCCTAATTCCTTTCCTGGAGAAAACAGAGAAATCTTTCCACAGCTTATCCACAGGCTATCTGATGTTACCCGGATCGTCCTCTATATTTACCTGCGATGGCATTTTCGGATATACTGCGGTCCCCAGCCCCCCCGTTTTTTGCACCCTATCTGGCGGCCGCCAAGCCGAAGAAGCCTCGAGAGCGGGCCGGGAACTCCAGCGTGGTTCTGGCACAGTAATGCCATCCTTCTAGGTCAATATTTTGGGGCAGGCAATGGATTCAACCTACTCTGCAGACAGCATCCAGGTACTCAAGGGGCTCGAGGCCGTCCGCAAGCGCCCGGGCATGTACATCGGCTCGACCGGCATCGACGGCCTCCACCACCTCGTCTACGAGGTGGTGGACAACTCCATCGACGAGGCCCTCCAGGGTCACTGCGACGACATCCTCGTCGTCCTGGAGAAGAACGACGCGGTCCGGGTCGAGGACAATGGACGCGGCATCCCGGTGGACATCCATCCCGACGAGGGCGTGTCGGCCCTCGAGCTGGTCATGACCAAGCTCCATGCGGGCGGCAAGTTCGACAAGAAGAGCTACAAGGTCTCGGGCGGCCTTCACGGTGTCGGCGTCTCGGTCGTCAACGCCCTGTCCTCGGTCTGTGAGGCCTTCGTCCACCTGAACGGCAAGGTCCACTACCAGCAGTACCGGGAAGGGATCGCCCAGGCGCCTGTCGTCGTGATCGGCGAAACCGAGCGGCGCGGGACCATCATCCGCTTCCAGGCCGACCCGACCATCTTCGAGGAGACTATCTACTCCTTCGACGTCCTGTCTAACAGGCTCCGGGAGCTCGCCTTCCTCAACAAGGGCATCCGCATCGTCCTCACGGACGAGCGCCTCTCGACCCCCCGGATCACCGAGTTCAAGTTCGACGGCGGTCTCAGGGAGTTTGTCGAGCACCTCAACAAGAACAAGACGGTCCTGCACAAGGAGCCCATCTACTTCACCGGCAGCCGCGACGACGTTGAGATCGAGGTCGGCCTCCAGTACAACGACGGCTTCAACGAAACGATGTTCGCCTTCGTCAACGGCATCAACACCCGAGAAGGCGGCACCCACCTCATCGGTTTCAAGTCCGCCCTCTCCAAGACCGTGAACGAGTTTTTCAAGAAATCCAAGCTCGCCAAGAAGCTCGAGGAGACTCTCTCGAGCGATGACGTGCGCGAGGGACTCACCGCAGTCCTATCGGTCAAGGTCCAGGAACCCCAGTTCGAGGGGCAGACCAAGGGCAAGCTCGGCAACTCCGAGGTCAAGGGCATCGTCGACGGTTTCTGTTCCGACCAGTTCGACCTCTTTTTCCAGAAGTATCCCGAGGTGATCAATGCCATCCTCGACAAGTCGGTCCTGGCCGCCTCGGCCCGCATCGCCGCCCGCAAGGCACGGGAACTGACGCGGCGCAAGTCCGCCCTAGAATCCTCGGGCCTGCCCGGCAAGCTGGCGGACTGCTCCGAGAAGGATCCCTCGAAGTGCGAGATCTATATAGTCGAGGGAGACTCGGCCGGCGGTTCGGCCAAGATGGGCCGGGATCGCACCTTCCAGGCCATCCTCTCTCTCTGGGGCAAGATGCTCAATGTCGAAAAGACGCGCATCGACAAGGTGATAGGGAACGACAAGCTCCAGCCCATCATCCAGAGCCTTGGAGCCAACATCGGCACCGAGTTCGACATCACCAAGCTCCGCTACCACAAGGTCATCATCATGGCCGATGCGGACGTCGACGGCTCCCATATCCGCACCCTACTTCTCACCTTCTTCTTCCGCTATATGACGGAGCTCCTCGAGAAGGGCCATGTCTACCTGGCCATGCCCCCCCTCTACAAGATCACCTTCGACAAACAGATCCACTACGCCTATGACGACGCCGAGAAGGATAAGATCATGGCCACGTCAGGCAAGGATCCGGAGAAGATCGCCATCCAGCGTTACAAGGGCCTCGGCGAGATGAACCCCGAACAGCTCTGGGATACAACGATGAACCCGGCGGTGCGCAACATCACGCGCATCACGATGGAGGACGCAGTCCAGGCCGAGGAGATCTTCACCACCCTCATGGGGGAGCAGGTCGAGCCGCGCCGAAGGTTCATCGAAGAGAATGCCCTGGCTGTTTCCAACCTTGATGTCTGATAGGGTAAGGAATTAATCTATGGCTGAACTCACCGGAAAGACCATTTCCATTCCCATCGAGGAAGAGGTCAAGACCGCCTATTTGAACTATGCCATGTCCGTCATCGTGGCCCGGGCCCTGCCCGATGTCCGTGACGGTCTCAAGCCCGTCCATCGCCGGCTTCTCTACGCGATGGAAGAGCTCGGCCTCAAGCCCAACGCCGCCACCAAGAAGAGCGCGCGCATCACCGGCGACGCCATGGGAAAGTACCACCCCCACGGCGACCTCTCCCTCTACGATGCCCTCGTCCGCATGGCCCAGGACTTTTCCCTCCGCTATCCCCTCGTCCACGGTCAGGGCAACTTCGGCTCCATCGATGGCGATCCTCCGGCGGCCAGCCGCTATACCGAAGCCAAGCTCTCCCGGGCCGGCGACGAGATGCTCGCCGACCTGGACAAGGAGACGGTCGACTTCGGCCCCAACTACGACGAGAGCCTCAAGGAGCCCTTGGTCCTGCCCTCCGCCTTCCCGAACCTCCTCGTCAACGGTTCCTCGGGCATCGCCGTCGGCATGGCCACCAACATGGCTCCCCACAATCTCGTCGAGGTGGCGGAAGCCATCGCTGCCTACATCGAGGACCCGGACATTTCCATCGACGGCCTCATGCGTCACATCAAGGGGCCTGACTTCCCGACGGGCGGCATCATCTTCGGCATGCGGGGCATCCGCGAGGCCTACGTCACCGGGCGCGGCAAGGTCATCGTCCGCGGCAAATTCATCATCGAAACGATGAAGGGCGGGCGCGAGCAGATTGTCTTCACCGAGATTCCCTACGCCGTCAACAAGACCACCCTGATCACCCGCATCGCCGAACTCATCCGCGACAAGGCCATCGACGGAATCTCCGATCTCCGCGACGAGTCGGATCGCGAGGGCATGCGCATCGTGATGGAGCTCAAGAAGGGTGCCATTCCCAAGCTCGTGCTCAACCGCCTCTTCGCCCATACCCCCCTCCAGTCGAGTTTCGGCATCATCAACCTGGCCTTGGTCGACATGCGTCCCAAGCAGCTCGGCCTCAAGGACCTCATCGTCCACTTTGTGAAGCACCGGGTCGAGGTCGTCACCAGGCGCTCTCGCTTCGAACTGCGCAAGGCCGAAGAAAAGGCCCATATCCTGCGGGGCTTGGTCATCGCCCTCAAGAACATCGACGAGGTGGTCCAGATAATCCGGAGCTCTCGGGACAGCGAGCTGGCGCGGAAGCGCCTCGAGGAGCGTTTCGGCTTCGACCAGCTCCAGGCCCAGGCCATCCTGGACATGCGCCTCGCCCGCCTCACCTCCCTCGAGACCGAAAAGGTGGAGGCTGAGCTGGCCGAGACCGAGGCCAGGATCGCCTGGCTCAAGGACCTCCTGGCCAGCGACGCCAAGCTCCTCCAGGTGGTCAAAGACGAGACTATCGACATGGCCAAGCGCTATTGCGACAAGCGGCGCACCGAGATCGTCCCCGACGAGATCGAGCAGTTCAACATCGAGGATCTCATAAAGCCCGAGGAGATGGTCATCCTCATCTCCAACAAGGGCTTCGTGAAGCGTGTCCCCGCCTCGGCCTACAGGAACCAGGGCCGCGGTGGTAAGGGCTCGAACTCCGCGACCCTCATGGAAGAGGATTTCCTGGAGCAGCTCTTTGTCGCCAACACCCACGATTACATCCTCTTCATCACGACAGCCGGCAAGGCCTATTGGCTCAAGGTCCATGAGATCCCCGAAGCCTCAAGGCTGGCCAAGGGGGCCCATATCAAGGGGCTCCTGGCTATCAGTCCGAACGAAGAAATAACGACTATCATCGACTTCCCCGACTTCTCGGAAACGGAGACCATTTTCATGGGCACCCTCCGCGGCGTCGTCAAGAAGGTCGCTACCAACGAGTTCATCAACGCCAAGACCCGCGGTATCATCGCCATCAACCTTGATGACGGAGACCGCCTGGTTTCCGCCTGCCTCACCAAGGGCAAGGATGAGGTGGTTCTCATCACCCGCCGTGGCCAGGCCCTCAGGATTTCTGAGGAAGATGTCAGGACGATGGGCCGGGCGACGCGAGGAGTGACCGGAATCCGCCTGAAGGATGCTGACGAGCTCGCAGCCATGCTCAGGGTCAACCCTGAAGAGAGGATGTTCATCCTTTCCGAGTACGGCTACGGGAAGCGGGTAGACTTCGATTACTTCTCGACGCACGGGCGGGCAACTGGCGGCCAGATGATCTATGTCCCCGATGAAAAGACGGGCGAGATTGTCGATGCCATCACCGTCAGGGATTCTGATGACGTCGTCGTCATCACCTCTCTCGGAAAGACCCTCAAGATCGCCTCCGATTCGGTGGCCGACCAGGGGAAGGGCGCCCGCGGGGTCCGCGTTCTCAATATCGAAAAGCCGGACTTTGTCATCGGTCTTGACAAGGTGATGCGGGAAGAAGAGGTCCAGGATCTTGCCGAGGCTGCCGCCGAATCATCCCTCTTGGCTCCCGAGGCAGACCTCCTTACCGAACCGGTGACTTCAGACGAAGATGATGACGACGAGACCCCAGTCCCGTCTCCCGAACAGCCGGAGGAGTAAAGCACTTTGTTCCACGTGAAACAGGGCCGATTCGGGATATTCCGGGTCGGCCCTGTTTCACGTGGAACACTTCTTTTGCCGCCTCACCCCCCTATCAGTATTCTGATTGAGGCTTGGCGGGTTGCCCCTTCTAGGGGGCGCCAGGCTTCCTCTGCGCGCGATATCTTCCAAACGAAGCAGCTGCGCCTTACTGCAATGAGCAGGAGAGGCGGAGATCGAGGGGAGTGGTCCTGTGCGTGATATTTTAGCCTTGGCAGAATCCTTTCTATTTATCTTTGCCTTCATCGGCATGGCCACGCTTCTGCTCCGCCGCGGGACCCTGGCTCCTGCGGAAACCCGCAAAGTGATCCACATCGGGGTTTCTCATTGGTGGCTTATCTATTTGGTCTTGATCGTCTCGCCCTGGGTGGGACTGCTCGGGGCCCTGATCTTCATAGCCATCAATACGGTTTCCTATCGGCTTCATGTATTCAAAGCCATGGAAGATCCCGAACCAGGCAAGAACCTCGGGACAATCTGGTTCCCCCTCTCTCTAGCCCTTCTCATAGGTCTGGAGTTGGCTGGAGTACTGGAACGCTGGGAGGCCGGCGTCGGTGTCCTGATCATGGGCTGGGGAGACGGCATGGCGGCCGTCGTCGGGCAGCGCCTCTCCCGCTCTCCCATCTTGGTTTTCGGGTCCAAGAAGAGCCTCGCCGGGACCACTGCTCTGGTCGTCTTCTCCTTTATCGTCTCCCTTCTGTTCTGCCTCTGGTTTACGCCCGGCCTGCCTCTCTGGGTCCTCCTGCTCCGAGCTGCCTCCACAGCCTTTTTCGCCGCTCTGGTCGAACTCGCGACACCCTTCGGGATCGACAACCTCACAGTTCCCCTGCTTTCGGCCTTGTTTTTCGCCTTCATAGCCCAGGGACCCCTGGCCGGTCCCTTTGCCGGAGCCCTGGCTCTGAATGCCTTGGTCGGCTGGGGGGCTTACAGGAAGCAGGCAGTGGATGGGAGCGGGGCGGTCATCGGAGCGGCCGTCGGCACTCTGATCTTGGTCGCCGGTGGTTTCGCAGCCTATGCCCTGCTCGGAGGCTTCTTTTTCTCCTCTACCCTCATCGGTCGGGCTGTCGAGAAGCGCAGAGCCCCGAGCCAGGTGGAAGCCAAGGGTTCTCGCCGTGATGCCCTCCAAGTGCTGGCGAACGCCGGGGTAGCGGGGATAGCCGCCCTCCTCTATGGCCTGACCCATGACACGCTCTGGCTCGCCGCCTTTGCGACCAGTTTCGCCGCCTCCAATGCCGACACCTGGGCGAGCGAGATCGGCGTCCTCTACCACCGCCTTCCGAGGTCCATTCTGACGGGGCGAGAAGTACCGGTGGGAGCTTCCGGCGGAGTGACGCCTCTGGGCTTTCTGGCCTCGGCCCTGGGTTCGGCCTTCATCGGGATGCTCTTCGCTGCGAGCTACGCCAGCCTCTCTCCCCTCCGGATCGAATGGGGGCTCATCGCCGTGGTGGCTTCCCTCGGAGGCTTCGCTGGCTCGGTCATCGATTCGGTCCTCGGGGCCGCCTTTCAGGCCCAGTATTCCTGCGTCGTGACCGGGCGCTATACGGAGCGGTCGATGACAGATGGAAGGGCCAACCTCCTCGTGAGAGGGCGCCGGTGGTTCACCAACGATCTGGTCAACTTCGCGAGCACGATCGTCGCGACGAGCGCCGCGGTGAGCATATTCCTGCTCTTCCGCTGAGGAAGCTCTCTGTTCAGGTGATGGGCTTGAAGTAGCGGGAGGCCGGACCCAGGGGCCGGTCGCCCTCCAGGTGCCGCGCCAGATGACGGGCGATGCGCGCGATGGTTTCCGCCGGTAGCCTGACATGACGCATGCGCGCGATCTCATCGACGAGGCGGTCCCGTTTGGCTGGGCTCAGGAGGGCCAGCACCTCCTCCACCTCGGACTCTTCGGCCTGTGAAAGCAGGGCACCGAGATCGCGATCCGCCGTGTTCAGCAGGCGGGAGGTGGCGACCTTGGGAGGCGTGGAATGGAGGGCGGTGAAGAAGGGGGCCACTTCGCCGCTCATTCCCTTCACCGCCCGCCTCCGAGACTCAGCTCACTGCCTTGCGCAGGGCTTCGACCTTGTCCGTCTCCTCCCAGCTGAAGCCTGGGCGTCCGAAGTGGCCGTAGCTCGCCGTCTTCTGGTAGATGGGACGCTTGAGATCGAGGGTCTTGATGATGCCCGCCGGGGAGAGGTCAAAGACCTTCGAGACCGCGGCGGCGATCCTTTCATCGGGTATCTTGCCCGTGCCGAAGCTCTCGACCATGACGGAGACGGGGAAGGGCACGCCAATGGCGTAGGCCAGTTCGATCTCGCAGCGCTCGGCGAGCTCGGCCGCGACGATGTTCTTGGCGACGTAACGGGCCATGTAGGCGGCCGAGCGATCCACCTTGGAGGGATCCTTGCCCGAGAAGGCGCCGCCGCCGTGCCTTCCCATGCCGCCGTAGCTGTCGACGATGATCTTGCGCCCGGTCAGACCGGTATCGCCCATGGGGCCGCCGATCACGAAGCGGCCGGTCGGGTTGATGAAGAACTTGATACCGGCGAGGTCGAGGCCGGTGGGCTCGAGGACGGGCTTGATGATCCTTTCGATGACCTCGGCCTTGATCCTCTCGTAGGGAATCTCAGGGTCGTGCTGGTGGGAGACGACGACGGTATCGATGCGGACGGGCCTGTGGCCCTCGTACTCGAGGGTCACTTGGCTCTTGGCGTCGGGCCGGAGCCAGGGGATCTCGCGGGACTTGCGTAGGGCTGCGGCGCGTTCGAGGATGCGGTGGGCATACATGATGGGCGCCGGCATGAGCTCGGGCGTCTCGCGGCAGGCGAAGCCGAACATCATGCCCTGATCCCCGGCGCCTTGATGACCTTCATACTCTTTGAGGCCATGGCCCTCTACCCCTTGGTTGATGTCCGGGGACTGGGCGTGAATGGTGTTGAGAATGGCCATGGACTCGTAGTCGATGCCGTAGTCGGGGTGGGTATAGCCGATGTCCTCGACAACCTTGCGGGCGAGGGTCTGGATGTCGACGTAGGTAGTGGTAGTGATCTCGCCGCCGATGAGCACCATGCCGGTGGTGGCATAGGTCTCGCAGGCGACGTGGCTGTGCCTGTCCTTGGCCAGGCAGGCATCGAGGACGGCATCCGAGACCTGGTCGCAGAGCTTGTCGGGGTGGCCTTCGGACACCGATTCGGATGTGAAGAGCCATTTGTTCGAGCGCATGGGGCCTCCTTTTTAGCGGGTATTTCTATTCCGCCCCGCAATATGGGTCAACTCGGCGGATCGTGATTGGATGGGTACTACTATGCCGCGTAAGATGCGGCTGTTCAAGAGGCGAGGCGTCGCTCGCTGGGGTATACTGTGAGAGCCATGTCCATCTTTGGTTATTTCCCTCATGCGCGCGGATCGAGGCGCCTGCTCGTCGCGGCGGCTCTTGCCTGGCTCGCCTTCGGCCTTGTCGCGGAACCACCCTTGGCCGTCGCCAAGGCCAAGTCGACCCGGGCCAGGCTCGTCGCCGATGCCGAGGTCTATCTCGGCGTCCCCTACCTCTATGGCGGCACCGATACCAAGGGACTCGATTGTTCGGGCTTGGTCTACCGCGTCTATCGGGATGTGCTCGGGCAGATAATCCCGCGGACGGCGAAGACCCTCTTCGCCTTCTGCGAACCTGTCGAGCGAAGCAAGCTCCAGCCCGGTGACCTGGTTTTCTTCGATACCACGGACCGCCTCGCCCATGTCGGGATCTTCGTAGGAGAAGGGCAGTTTATCCATGCAGCCTCCGAGGGCCCGAGGACGGGGGTTCTCAGATCCTCGCTGACCGAGGACTACTGGCAGCGCACCTATGCCGGCGCCGGTCGCTTGATCACCCCGGCGGGCTACCTCGGCTTCATTCTCGGCCTGGCTGGAGGGCCCCAGTTCGGCGCCGACTCCCTGTTTCGCGGCCTGGGCGGCTCGGCCACCCTCGCCTGGCCGATTGCCGGTCTCGAACCCGGCCTTCAAGTCCAGGCCTCCTGGGACGCGGAGCTCGGCGTCCTCAGGCTCCCCCTCCAGCTTTCCTTCGGTATTGACCGGAGGCTTCGCTTCTATGGCGGTCCCGTCCTCACCTTGGGCAGTCCGGCTCTTTCCGGCGGCGCGATCAGCTATGTGGCCGCGGGAGGCTGGCTCGGGACCCTGGGCCTGTCCTACGCTCCCTTCACCTTCAAGGCCGGCGGCCTCGATTGGCGCCTCGTCGGCAACCTGAGCTATGATCGCTATGTCGCCCCCGCGGGAACTCCCGCCGACGCCGGACGGGATCTCGCGGCGGGGTTCAGGGCGGGCATCTTCATCGAGACTCGCGTCCTCCTCTAGCGAGGGGGGCCGAGGCTGGAGGTTGGAGCATGGAAGCTCGCGAACGCTATGTCCTCGCTCTCGACCAGGGTACGACCTCTTCGAGGGCCATCCTGTTCAACAAGGCCGGCATGGTCATCGCCTCGAAGCAGCTGCCCTTCGAGCAGCTCTTTCCGCGGCCGGGCTGGGTGGAGCACGACCCCGAGCTCATCTGGTCGAGCCAGTACGAGGCGGCGAGGGGCGCGATAGCCGCGGCGCAGATCGAGGTCGGGCAGATCGACAGCATCGGGATCACGAACCAGCGCGAGACGACCCTGCTCTGGGAGAAGGCCACGGGCCGGCCGGTGCACAACGCGATCGTGTGGCAGTGCCGGCGCTCCGCCGGAATCTGCCGCGATTTCCGGGAGGCGGGACTTTCCGAGCTCGTCGCGCGGAAGACCGGTCTCGTCCTCGATCCCTATTTTTCCGGCACCAAGCTCGTGTGGCTCTTCACCGAGCATCCGGAGCTGAGGCGTCGGGCCGAGGCGGGGGAGCTGCTCTTCGGCACGGTCGACTCCTGGCTGGTCTGGCGCCTTACGGGGCTCCATCGCAGCGATCCCACCAACGCGAGCAGGACCCTCCTGTTCAACATCAGGCAGGGCTGTTGGGACGAGGAGCTGCTCAAGGTATTCGGGATCCCGCGGGCGATTCTTCCCGAGGTCGTGCCGAGCTCCTCTCCTGAAGGCTACGGGCGGACCAAGAAAGAGCTTTTCGGGCGGGAGATCCCCGTGCAGGGGGTGGCGGGTGACCAACAGGCCGCCCTCTTCGGCCAGGCCTGCTTCGAGCCGGGGGATGTGAAGAACACCTACGGCACGGGCTGCTTCGCCCTCATGAACACCGGCGCCTTTCCCGTGCCCTCGGCCAACAGGCTCCTCACGACCGTCGCCTGGGATCTCGGACCGGGCTCTGGGAAGGGCTATACCTACGCCCTCGAGGGTTCGGTCTTCGTGGCCGGCGCCGTGATCCAGTGGCTTCGTGATCAGCTCGGCCTCGTTGCCGACGCGGCCGAGAGCGAGACCCTGGCCCTCTCGGTGCCCGATTCGGGCGAGGTCGTCCTGGTGCCCGCCTTCGTCGGCCTGGGGGCTCCACATTGGGATGCCGAGGCCCGGGGAACCATCGTGGGTCTGACCCGTGGTTCGAGCAAGGCCCACCTCGTCCGCGCGGCCCTCGAGTCGATAGCCTTCCAATCACGGGACCTTCTCGTCGCGATGGAGCGGGACTTCGGACGGCCCCTCCAGTCGATCAAGGCCGATGGCGGCGCCTCGGCCAACAGCTTCCTGATGCAGTTCCAGGCCGACATCGCCGGGCATCGAGTGGTCCTGCCGGAAGTACAGGAGACGACTGCCCTCGGCGCGGCCTACCTCGCCGGGATCGCCTCGGGCTTCTGGGCGGGCATCGAGGACGTCGCGAGGAACTGGCGCAGGAAACGCGAGTTCACGCCCTCGATGGGCGAGCCGGCCCGGGCCGAGGCGATCCGTCGCTGGGAGAAGGCCATCGGGGCCACGAAATCCTATGAGGGATGAGAGGGGGAGGGCGAGATGACGATCGAGACCGTCAAGCTGAACTGGACCGAGGGCGCGAACATCATCGTGGGGCAATCCCACTTCATTAAAACAGTCGAGGACCTGGCCGAGATCATGGTCAATTCAGTGCCCGGAGCGAAGTGGGGCCTGGCCTTCAACGAGGCTTCGGAACCCCGCCTTGTACGCCATGAGGGGAGCGACCCGAAATTGGAGGCCGAGGCCATCGAGTGCGCCCGGGCCAGCGGGGCCGGCCACAGCTTCTACCTGATCATCGGCGCGGGCTTCTGGCCCATCAATGTCCTCGACAGGATCAAGGCCTGCCCCGAGGTCTGCGGAATTTTCGCGGCGACCGCGAATCCCCTCTCCCTGGTCATCGCGCGCGAAGGTGAAGCGGCGGGCATTCTCGGCGTGATCGACGGAGGTTCGCCCCGCGGCGTCGAGGGACCGAAGGATAGGGCCGAGCGGATCGCGATGCTGAGGAAATTCGGCTACAAGGCCTGAGACTGCGGCGGGGAAGCGGAACTGTCGGGAGTCGGCCTCTCGGCGAGAAGACCAAGGAGGGCCACCTCGAGTTCGGAGATCGAGCTTAGGTCCCGAGATCCCTTCGCGGTTTCGAGGACCCAGACCTGGCCCTCTGCCGAGCGGTCCACGCGGACCGCGGCGTCGTAGCGTCCGCCCTCCGGAGCGAGGGTAAGGCCGAGGCGCTCCGCGAGGCGGATGGTCCAGGCGAGGCCGACCGGATCGCCGCCAGACACGCCGAGGGCGAAGGGATGACGGTCTTCCGGCGCGCGGAACAGGCCCGAGGCCGGATCGAAGGAAAGGCCCGGGCGGTCGAAGGCCTCGCCGACGGAACCGTCGAGGGCGAGGGTCTCGGGACTGCCGACGAGGAGGCCCCGACCCCGGTCGATGAGCCACAGCGAATCCGACTCGCGCAGGGCGAGATCCACCTCGTGGGTCGAGAGAAGGACAGCCTTGCCGCCCCGGGCCAGGCGGCGCGCGAGGTGGAAGATCTCGATGCGGGCAGGGGCGTCGAGGAAGGCCGTCGGTTCGTCGAGGACGAGGAGGGGGGTCTCCTGGGCCAGGGCGCGGGCTATCATCGCCTTTTGTCGCTCGCCGTCGGAGAGTTCCGAGAAGAGACGACCGGCGAAATCGGACAAGCCCACCGCCTCGAGGGCGGCCTCGACGGCGAGGACATCGGCCGCGCTCAGCAGGTTGCGGAAGTCGGTATGGGGATAGCGTCCGAATGACACGATGTCGAAGACGGAGAACCAGCCCGAGTCGAAGCGTTCGGTGAGGACGGCGGCCACGAGGGTGGCCCTTTCCTCGACCCCGAGACGGGCGAGATCCCGGCCCGAGAGCCGAACCCGGCCCTCGAGGGGCCACTGCATGCCCACGAGGGTCCGGAGCAGGGTCGACTTGCCGCTTCCGTTCGGCCCGAGGAGGGCGACGAAGCGGCCCTCCTCCATCGAGAGATCCAGTCCCGAGAGCACGCGTCTGGCCTCGCCTCCGGGATGCCGGCGGCCCCTCGGCCAGTAGCCCACCGAGAGCCCCTCGGTCTCGAGGAGCCTCATGCCGCGACTTCCTTGCGCGGCGAGCCGAGGAAGATGCCGAGGATCAGGGGCGCGCCGAGGAGGGCCAGGAGGGGATTGAGGGGAAGGACGAGGCCCTGGGCGGTCACCTGGGCCAGGTCGTCGGCGAGGAGGGCGAGGAAGGAGCCCGCGAGGGCCGAGGCCGGGAGGAGTATCCGGTGGGAGCTCGAGCGGAAAAAGCGCCGGGCTCCCTGGGGAGCGGCGATGCCCAGGAAGGCCACGGGGCCGCAGAAGGCGGTGACCGCCCCGGCGAGGAGGGAGGCCGCGATCAGGATGCGTCGGCGCGTGGCCCTGGTGTCGACGCCGATGCTCTCGGCGACGCGGTCGCCGAGGAGGATGGCATCGAGGGCCTTGGTCTTGCCGAGGAGGAGGCCGAGGCCGAGGAGGATGAAGGCGAGAAGGACGGGCAGTCTCTCCCTCGTGACTCCTCCGAAGGAGCCCCAGGTCCACCCGAGGTAGATCTGGACCTTCTGGGGGCTCGAGAAGAAGACCATCAGCGAGAGGATGGATCCTGCGAAGTAGCCGATGAGGATCCCGACGATGAGGAGGGTGAGATTGCTCGCGAGACGGCGCGAGATCATGAGGATCAGGGCGAGGACGGCGGCAGCTCCGAGGGCCGAGGCGAGGGCGAGGGCCGAGTAGCCCGCGAGGCCGAGCTCGCCGATGAAGGTCGAGCCGCTTCTCCCCGCGACGAGGACGACGAGACCGGCTCCGACCGAGGCGCCCGCCCCGATGCCGAGGGTGTCCGGGCCCGCGAGGGGATTGCGGAAGAGGGTCTGGAGGACGAGGCCCGATACCGCGAGGGCGGCGCCCGAGAAGAGAGCGGTGAGGGCCTTGGGCAGGCGGAAGATGCCGAGGATGCTCTTCCAGGTCTCGTTTTCCCCCGCTCCGAAGAGGGCCGAGAGGGCCTCGATGGGCGGGATTCTGACTGAGCCGGCCGCCAGGTCCAGGATGAAGAGGAGGGCCACGGCGAGGCCGAGAAAGACGAAGCGCGGGAGGGAGGAGGCGCCTGCGGTCGGCAACTCGGCCCGAGAGGCTGGTGCGGGATGCATCAGGGCTCCAGCCTTCGGAACCAGGTGAGGGCGGCCCCGGGCATGAGCTCGGGGTGGAAGATGGCGACGAGGTCGGCCAGCACGAGGTCGGGGCGGATGACAGCCGACTCGAAGAAGTCGTTGCCGCCCGTCGCATTCATCCGGAGGTTGTTGTTCCAGATCCGACCGCTCTTCACGACCGGAAGGCCGGAGAACCGCCTATCGAGGGCGGTGACATCGGAGATCTTGCTCGCCATGAGGGAGGGAGACAGCCAGATGTCGGCCGTCAGGGCCCTTTCATAGACAGCCTCGACCGAGAGCGTGAGCCCCCCCGAGCCCTTCGTGTCAGCCCAGAGATAGGCGCCGCCGGCATCGGCGATGAGGCGGGCCATGAAGGATCCCCCGCCCGATACTGTCCAGGAGCCCTGGAAGGGACCGTTGTTGAGGACCCGGGGAGGGCGCGTGGCGGCCTGGGCCGCGCGGGACTTGAGACTGAGATAGTTCTTTTCGACGGTCCTGTACCAAGCAAGAGCCTGGGCTTCCTTGTCGTAGAAGGCCGCGATGAAGATGACCCACTCGGCCCGGGCCAGGGGATCGGTCTCGTTCCATTCGGCGTCGATGATGACGGGGAGCCCGGCCTCGATGAGCTTGGGGTGACTGTCCCACTCATTGCCCATGCCATAGGTGAAGATGCCGTCCGGTGCGAGGGCAAGGATTCGCTCGAGGTCGGGCTGGTAGTTTCTCGTCACCTCGACGGTGGTTCCCGCGACCAGGCGCGCCCGGATGGCGGGATCGTTGATGTAGGCGGCCGCATCGACCCCCACGACGCTCGCGGCCTCGCCGAGGGAGGTGATGGCGGGGAGGTAGCTCGTCGAAAAGGTGACGATCCGGCGGAGGGGGATCTCGAGTCGCCTGGCCTCGGGTAGGACCGAGGTTGCCGGCGCGGCCGATCCCCGCCGGACAAGGAGGTAGCGGTAGCCTCGGGTCGCTCCGGGCCAGGGAGATGGGACTGTGACGAGCTTGTAGCCCGGGTAGTAGTCGATTTGAAAGCCGGCGGCCCGCGAAAGGGCAAGACTGCCGGAGCTCGGTGTGGCAGTGCCCTGATCTTCGGCGAAGGCGGCCGGGGCCAAGGCTCCGCTACCGGCGGCGAGGGCGAGGAGGAGGGCGAGACACCTGAAAAGTGTTAGTTGAAGACCGACCGGTAGCATCGCCGCCCCCTGTTCACTGCTGAATCGAATCAGGATAGCCGGGCTTTCGCCGGGGAGGCAACCGGGGGAGCTGTCCGCTGATTGCCCCGGAGGCCTGAACCGGTTAAGATGGCCCATCCCACACCATGGATGGTCATATGTCTTTCACCAAAAATACCATCGGCTTTGTCGGCATCGGAGTCATGGGCAAGAGCATGGCAGGTCATCTCCGTGCCGCCGGCCATGAGGTCCATGTATATACACGGACGAGGTCCAAGGCCGAGGCCCTCATCGCGGAAGGCGCTATCTGGGAGGCTCGGGTCGCCGGGCTGGCCGAAAAATGCGATCGGATCATCACGATGGTGGGTTACCCCACCGACGTGGAAGAGGTCTATTTCGGGCCGGCCGGCCTTATCGAGAATGCCAAGGCGGGAACCCTCCTCATCGATATGACGACTTCACGGCCGGACCTGGCCGTCCGCATCGCCCAGGTTGCCGCCGCCAAGGGCCTCGAAACCCTCGACGCCCCTGTCTCGGGCGGCGATATCGGGGCGAAGAATGCCACCCTGACCATCATGGTCGGGGGTGAGGCGGCCGCCTTCGAGAAGGCCAAGCCGCTATTCGAGGTTCTGGGCAAGACCATCAGACACCAGGGCGGAGCGGGGGCCGGACAGCACACCAAGATGGCCAACCAAATAGCGATAGCCGGGAGTCTGGCGGGCTCGGTCGAGGCCGTCACCTATGCGCGCAAGGCGGGACTCGACCCGAGACTCGTTCTCGAGAGCATCGCGAGCGGTTCCGCGGGATCCTGGCAGCTCGCCAACATGGTGCCCCGGATGCTCGATGGGAACTTCGAACCCGGCTTCTACATCAAGCATTTCCTCAAGGATCTGCGGATCGCCCTCGACGCCGCCCGGACCATGGGCCTGACCCTTCCCCTCCTCGAACTCGCGGAGAGACTCTACGACAGGCTCCAGGAAAAGGGCTTCGGCGAGCAGGGAACCCAGGCCCTGTATCTCCTGTACGAACGCGGGCTCGTGCCGCCCTCGGGGCATTGATGCCGGTTCCCTTCCCGACAGCCCCGCAGGCGGCGGTCGAGGACGGCCTCTTTCGCTTCGGACGCTATTCCGGCCCCATCGACCGGGTTAACTTTCTCGATGCGAGACTTCGGGGGGGGCTCGAGGCGCCGCGTTGGCTCAAGTCCAAGCAGCTCAAGGAGTGGCGGGCCCTGACCCTGGCCGACCGGCGCTGGCAATTTCACGCGGCCTTCTACAACGCCAAGTTTTTCAGCCTCGTGATGTTCCGGGGCTTCGACCGCGAAACCAAGAAGACCTGCGGCTTCGTCCGGATCCTTCCGGGATCGATATTCCACCTCGGCGAGACGCTCGCGGGATCGACCATCGCCTACCACGGCCGGCATGCCCGCCTGGATCTCTCGGTCAACCTCGCCGAGCGGCGCATCGACCTCGGCGTGGCCTGGCGCCCCGGCGGGCGCAAGCAGGGCTTTCGCGGCCTTTTCGAGCTGGACTGCGGCCCCAAGGCCGCTGCCATGACAAGCCTCGTATTGCCCATCGGTCAGAGCCGGGCGATGTACACCGCCCAATGCGCTCTTCCCTTCCGCGGCAGCTTCGAGACCGAGGGAGAAATCCACCGTTTCGAGGGCGAGGAAGCCACCGGCCTGATGGAAGACACCAAGGGCTATTTTCCCTTCAGCCTCCGCTACGATTGGGTCGTCGGACTCGGCATCGATGCGAAGGGCAGACATGTCGGCTTCCGTCTCGCGAACAGTCAGATCCGCGATCCCGAGCTCCTCAACGAGAACAGTCTCTGGATCGGCACCAAGGTCTGGGCCCTGCCTGCGGTCCGGGTGACCCGAGCGACCGGCCACCAGGGATCCTGGGTGATCCAGGACACCGAGGGTCTCGTCGATCTCCTGTTCACGCCCGAATCGCCCCACGATATCAGCTTCCACCTCGGCCTCATCGAAAGCGATTGGCACGGCCCCTTCGGCAGCTTCAAGGGTTTCGTGAAGAGCGGCGAGGGCGAGACGATCGAGGCGGAGCGGCTGTGCGGGATGGGCGAGGAGAAATACCTCAGGGCTTGAGTCCAAACCCTCGGGCGACCTTGTTCAGCCTCCCTTTCTGCTCTTCGAGAGACGGTGGAGCAGGGCCCCCTCCGAGTCGCGGAACTCGATCGTCATGCTCGTGGCATCCAAGGTCACGAAGACAAAGCCGAAGGACCTGGCCTGGAAGATGAGACGGGCATCGGGGTCCGCGTTCGACGGCGCGAGGGCATAAAGGCCTCCTCCTCCCCCTCCGGAGACTACTTCGATTGTGGACGTGGAAATCGACTCGAAGGCCTCGAGGTCGTGATCGTGCCCGCAGAGGTAGAGGTCGGTTCCGCCGAGGATCGTGGAACGAAAGAAGGCGGCGAGTCTCGCTCCGGTGGTCTCGGGAGAAGAGGCGGGGCCGGAGCCGTCATAAGAGCCCGCGTTCCCGTGGGGACCGTCGGAGACCCAGGGATGGTGTCCGAACACGATCTTCCAGCCCGTGAATCCCCGAAGCCAGGCGGCGACCTCCGCGGTCTGGCCGAGGTCGTCGGCATGCATCTTGATCCAGTTCGTGTCCAGGCCGACGAAGCGGGCGGGGCCGCGGTCGAACTTGTACCAGGCGGCAGGCATGTGCCAGGTGTCCGAGGGACCGACATAGGCTGTTTCTCTGGCTCCTGCCGCGTCGATGGTGCCGCCTCCGTTCCCGTAGTCGTGGTTGCCGAGGACGGCATAGACGGGGAGGCCGAAGACACCATAGACGGCTTCATACTTGCTTTCCCATTGGGGATCTGTGACCGAGGAAACGCCCCAAGTGTAGAAATTGTCGCCCAGGAGCAGGATGAAATCACAGCCCTTGGTCTGGATCGTGGCCTTCATCGCCTTCGCTACGCGGAGTTGATCGGCATTGCCCGTGCCTTGGTCTCCGAGGGCGATGAAGCGAAGGGTCGGAGTCGCCTGGGGATCGGCTTGGGCGCAGGCGAGGAGAGCCAGGAGCATGAATGCAGCCATGAGGAGGGAAAGCCGCTTCGACCCGGGCAGGAGCCTGCCTTCCCCCTTCACTTTTGCCGGCCTGTTTTGAGCTTTTCCTCGAGGCGCTCGAGTTCGCGTTCCGAGAGGCTCGAGGGGATCGTGGAGCCATCCGCCGGCTCTCGCCTCATCCCGAGCCTGCTGCGCAGCTCGGCCAGCTCGAGTCGCGAGAAGCGGGCCCCGCCGAGAAGGTGGTTTTCGAAGCTGGCGGTGGCCGCAGGAGCGACCCGCCGCGCGAGATCGAGGATGACCTCGGAGTAGCGCCGGATCTCGAGCTGGGCATGGGGATCGAGGCGGAGGGAGAGGAAGCGGAACAGGTTGTGGAGATCGATTTGCCAGTACCATTCGGTGTACAGAGAGAGGGGGAGGTTGATCCGGGCGATCTCGCGGGCGAGGCCCGAATCCACGAGGGACATATAATCGGCATAGGCCTGTTTCTGTCCGGTCTCCATCCCCGCGAGTATCTCCTCGGCCTCCGCCGGCGGCAGGGGTTCGCTCTCGCGGCCCTGCTTGTTGTCGCTGCTCTGCTTGGCGAGATCCTCGGGGGCGGGCCGGTAGAACTCGTCTTTCATGACTGAGTAGCGACCCGAGATCTCGTTGAGTCGGGCGGTGCGGTGTCGCACCCATTGGCGCGCCACGAAGATCGGGAGTTTGACATGGAAGGTGAGGACGACCTGCTCGAAGGGGGAGGTGTGCTCGTTCCTGAGGAGATGGTCGATGAGGGAGGCGTCCTCGCGGTAGCTCTTCGTCCCCGAGCCGTAGGACACCCGGGCAGCCTGGACTATGCGCGCGTCGCCGCCGAGATAGTCCACGAGCCGCACATAGCCGTGGTCGAGGACGGGGAACTCGCGGTCGAGAATCTCCTCGGCGGCGGGGACGATGCAATGGGCCATGGCGCTCTCCTCGGGGGCTGATGGGCCGGATGCCCCGATGATACACTGCCTTGCCTCGGACCCTCAACGCAGACTTCCAGGGAGCGAACCCCATGCATGGCGAGACAGCCGCCCTGGCCACGGCCGTCCTCTGGACGATCACAGCCATCGTTTTCGAATACGCGGCGAACCGTATCGGGCCGGCGGCCCTCAACTTCCTGCGCCTCGCCGTCGGATCCCTCTTTCTCGGGATCTACGGCCTCGTGACCGCGGGCGCCTTCGCCCCCCTCGACGCCGGGCTTTCAGCCTGGCTCTGGCTGGGCGCCTCGGGCCTCGTCGGTCTGGTGCTGGGCGATCTCCTCCTCTTCCGCGCCTTCGTCGAACTCGGGGCCCGGCTTTCGATGCTCATCTACGCCCTCTCGCCGGCCCTGGCGGCCATTCTCGGTTTCTTCGTGTTCGGGGAAAGGATAGGCAGCCTCGGCCTTCTCGGCATGGCCCTGACTCTTGCCGGGATCAGCCTCGCCGTCCTCGGGAGGCCCGCCGCCCCCTCCGAGGGCTCGACCGAGAAGGAGCAGAAGGATCGGCGTCGACGTCTCAGGGGCGTCGCCATGGCCCTGTTTTCAGCCCTCTGTCAGGCCGGCGGCCTGATCCTGTCCAAGCGGGGAGCCCCCGACCTCGATGCCTTCGCCGGAACCCAGGTGCGGGTCCTCGTGGCCGGGCTGACCTTCGGTCTGATTCTCGCCGTGTCGGGAGGGGGGCGACGCGTCATCGCAGGCCTCCGGGACAGGAAGGCCCTGGTCAGCCTCGTGGCCGGTTCCTTCTTCGGACCCTTTCTCGGCGTTTCGCTGAGCCTTGCCGCCATCCAGGGCGCCTCGACGGGCATCGCCTCCTCGATAATGTCCCTCACCCCGGTTCTCATCATCGTGCCCTCGGTGCTGGTCTTCCGCGAGAAAATCACCCTTCTCGAGGTGCTCGGCGCCTTGGTGGCCGTGGGCGGTACCGTCCTCCTTTTTCTCTAGCGGCCCTTGACCGCCCCCTGCTCGCATAGCCACCCTTTGAAGCGGAGGACCCATGTTCGAACTCACGCGCGACGTCATCGATGACATCATCTTCGCGATGGAGGACCAGGAGGGCGCCTGGCAGGTTGAACTCCAGAAGGGGGGCCTCGTCGCGCGCGAGCTGGCCTGCGGCGACGGTGAGTCGGTCGTGTCGCTTCCGCGAATGGAGACTGTCTCCATTCCCGCCTGGAGCCCGCGGGAGGGCTTCAAGCTGATGGAGTCCTTCGTCGTCGGTCTCCGCAACGCCGAGGCCCGCAAGGCCCTGCTCTCGGCCCTCGGCCAGGGCCGGGGCGTCTTCAAGGCCTTCAAGGAAAAGCTCTCGGCCTATCCTGAGGCCGAACGCGCCTTCCGGGACCGCAAGGCCAGGGTGATGGGACGCCGGATCCGCGAGTGGTACGACGAGCTTCGCGTGGCCGCCGGCCTCGAGCGCGTGGGGCTTCCCGCGGAGGACACCGAAGACCTCATCGAGAGCGACCTCGGGCATTCGGTCGGCCTCGCCTCGGCGGCCCGGCCCTACCTTCTCGGGCTCGTGGACGGTCTGGCCGACGAGCTTGCCGCCGAGTTCCCGGCAGCCTATGCGGCTTCCGAGGGCGCGGGTATCAGGGCGCGGCTGGCCCGAGAGGACTGGGTCGGGTTGTGGATCGATGACGGCGAGGGCGGGGCCATCGCAGGGGCGGCGGGACGAAGGGAAAGCGGACCCGGCTATACCCTCGGTCGCATCTTCATGGTAGCCGTGGCCCCCGGGTTCAGGAGACAGGGTCTCGCTAGGAGCCTCGTCGAGATGCTGGCGGAGGAGCTGGGGAACGCGCAGGGCCTCCCCATCCTGGTGGACTGTCCCTTCCTCATCCCCGAGTTCGAGGAGGCCTTGGTCGGCTCGGGCTTCGTGAGCCTGGGGACGAGGGCCTGGCGTTCTTCTTGACCTGACGGGGACTTCGGCCAGGCTTCGCCCCGGCCTGATTCTCCGGGGCGCCGAAGTCGTAGCCGAAGCGACGGAGGTCGACCCTGCCCCCCTTTTCGACCTCGACGCCTTCGGCTTCGAGGAGGGTCCGCTGAAGTTCGAAGCCTTCGCCGGCGGGCAGGGCGATGCTTCCGTCGATCCGGAGGACCCGGTGCCAGGGAAGACCCTCGGCCGAGGCGCTCGAGTGGAGGATTCGGACGACCTGCCTAGCCCCATTCTGAAGGCCCGCGGCCCTTCCCACCGCACCGTAGGAAGCGACTCGTCCGCGCGGAATGGAGAGGAGGGCGGCCTTGATCCGCAGAGTGGATTCCGAACTCATCATGCAATTCTATATCCCAGGACCCGAAAACTGAAGTCAGCCCACCGCTTTCCGAGGGCTTTCCGGCATCTTTACATTTTCTCGATTTTTGTAAATCATAGGCCCGACGAGGAGGAACCATGAAAAGCTGCTTCCTGTTCCCAGGCCAGGGCGCCCAATACCCGGGCATGGGCAAGGATTTTTACGAGACCAGCAAGGCTGTCCGCGCGCTCTTCGAGCTCGCCTCCGATTCCTCGGGCATCGATCTCCGGAAACTGATTTTCGAGGGCAGCGAGGACGAGCTCAAGCAGACGCGGAACACCCAGATCGCCATGGCGGTGGTCGAGGCGGCAGCCGCCCTCACCGCGCGAGAGCACGCGATCGCGCCCCAGGCCTGCGCGGGCTTTTCGGTCGGCGAGTGGCCCGCTCTCGCCGAAGCCGGGGTCGTCTCCCATGCCGACATGTTCCGTCTGGTGGCCGAGCGCGGCCGCCTCATGGACGAGGCCGGAGTCCGCTCGGGCGGCTCGACGATGAGCGCCATCCTCATGCTCGCTCCCGACCTCATCGAGAAGGCCATCGCGGCCGCCGGACTCAAGCAGGTCTGGGTCGCCAACTACAACAGCCCCACCCAGTGTGTCATCTCCGGCACCGAGTCCGACGTGGCGGCCGCCGAGACGGCCTGCAAGGAGGCCGGCGCCAAGCGCACCATCCGCCTCAAGGTTTCGGGCGCCTTCCATTCTCCCATCATGGCCTACGCGCGGGACGGCTTCGCCGAACTCGTCGCCGGCGTGAACTTCTCGGACCCGAAGATCGCGGTCTTCTCCAACGTGACCGGCAGGGCCATCACGAGCGGCGCCGAGGCGAAGAAGCTCGCCGTCGAACAGGTGGTGAGCCCGGTCCGCTGGATCGCCGAGGAGGAGGCCATCGCGGCGGCCGGCTTCGGGCCCTGCTTCGAGACGGGCCCCGGCACCGTACTCAGCGGGCTCTGGAAGGCCGTCTCGAAGGACATTACCTGCACCCCCCTCGGCACTTTGGCCGAGATAGCCGCCGTCTCCCTGTGAGGTGAACCATGGAAGCCCTGCTCAAGGATAGGATCTGCATCGTTACCGGAGGCTCCCGCGGCATCGGAAGGGCCGTCGTGGCCCTCTTCGCCGCCCAGGGGGGCCGTGTCTTCTACCTCTCCCGCAGCGAGGCCGAGGATGCTCCTGGCCTGGCCGCCGCCGCGGCGGCCGGAGGCGGTGCCGTTCGCTGGATCTCCTGCGATGTGACCGACGAAGCCTCGGTGGAAGCCGCCCTCGAGACGGTCGTCAAGGAGGGCGGGGTCCCCGAGGTCCTCGTCAATAACGCGGGCATCACCCGCGACGGCCTGGTCTTCCGCATGAAACTGGAAGACTGGGAGGCCGTCCTCGCCACCAACCTGACGAGCGCCTTCTTGGTGTCCCGGACGGCGGCTCGCCACATGATCAAGGCCCGCAAGGGCTCGATCGTCAATGTGTCGAGCGTCGTCGGCATCATGGGGAACGGTGGCCAGACCAACTACTCCGCGTCGAAGGCCGGCCTCATCGGCTTCACAAAGAGCCTGGCCCGCGAGGTCGCGAGCCGCGGAGTCCGCGTCAACGCCCTGGCCCCAGGCTTCATCGACACCTCGATGACCGAGAAGATCGGCGCCGAGGCGAAGGAGCAGCTCAAGGGTGGCATCCCCCTGGGGCGCACGGGCAGCGCCGAGGAGGTCGCGAAGGCTGCCCTCTTCCTGGCAAGCGACCTGTCTTCCTATGTGACCGGCGAAGTCCTCAAGGTCGACGGCGGAATGGGGATGTAGGGGAGAGCGCTTTTCCCTCGACGGGGGGCGGGAGCGCCATATACTGATCACGTGATGCGCTCCTTCCCCCAGATCCTCCAGCCCGGCTCCCCCCAGCCCCTCGGGGCGCGGCCCCGGGCCGAGGGCGTCAATTTCGCCATCTTCTCGCGGAACGCCGAATCCCTCGTCCTCTGCATCTATGACCAGCCCGAGGACGGGGAGCCCAGTCTGGAGTATCGTCTCGATCCGCGGCACAACCGGACCGGCGACATCTGGCATGTCTTCGTCGCCGGCCTCGAGGCGGGCGCCTACTATCTCTGGAAGGCCGAAGGCCCCTACATCCCGACCCGCGGCCACCGCTTCAATCGGCACAAGGCCCTCGTCGACCCCTATGCCAAGGCCCTGACCGACACTCCCGCCTGGAATTTCTCCGCAGCCCGGGCCTTCGACACCGAGTCGCCCGACCTCGACCTCTCCTTCTCCTCGATGGAGAACGCCGGGATGATGCCCAAGTGCGTGGTCGTCGCCGACGACTTCGATTGGCAGGGAGACCGGCCCCTCAACTATCCCCTTCGCCACTGCGTCATCTACGAGTCCCACGTGCGGGGCCTTTCACGGCACCCGAGCTCGAAGGTCAAGCATCCCGGGACCTTTCTCGGCGTGGTCGAATCCATCCCCTACCTGAAGAGCCTCGGCGTCACGAGCCTCGAGCTCCTGCCCGTGCAGGAGTTCAACGAGAACGAGAACATGAGGCGGAACCCGAAGGGAGGGGAGAGGCTCAAGAACTACTGGGGCTACTCCACGATCGCCTTCTTCGCCCCCAAGGCAGGGTATGCGGCCGAGGCTGCGGGGGGAGGGCAGGTCGCCGAGTTCAAGACTATGGTGCGGTCCCTCCACGCCGCGGGCATCGAGGTGATCCTCGACATCGTCTTCAACCACAGCGCCGAGGGCAACGAGCTCGGGCCCTCCCTCTCCTTCCGGGGGCTCGACAACCGGATCTACTACATCCTCGACGGGAACCGCCGCTTTTACCGTAACTACTCCGGCTGCGGCAATACTCTCAATTGCAACCATCCCGTGGTGCGCTCCCTCATCATGGACGCACTCCGCTACTGGGTCGTGGAGATGCACGTGGACGGCTTCCGCTTCGACCTGGGTTCCATCCTGGGCCGGAGCCAGGACGGGAAGCTCCTCGAGAACCCTCCCGTCCTCGAGGAGATCGCCGAGGATCCCATCCTGCGCCACACCAAGATCATCGCCGAGGCCTGGGACGCGGGCGGCGCCTACCAGGTGGGCTGGTTCCCCGGGGGGCGCTGGGCCGAGTGGAACGACCGCTTCCGCGACGAGGTGCGGCGCTTCTGGCGCGGCGACGAGCGGGCGGTGCAGGGCTTCGCGACGCGGGTGGCCGGCTCGAGCGACCTCTACCTGCGCGACGGCCGCAAGCCCTTCCACTCCATCAACTATGTGACGAGCCACGACGGATTCACCCTCAACGACCTCGTCTCCTTCGAGCGAAAGCACAACGAGGACAACGGCGAGGGGAACCTCGACGGGTCGGACGCCAACTGGAGCTCCAACTACGGCTTCGAGGGGCCGGAGGCCGGGGCGGCGATCGAGGCGGTGAGGGCCCGCCAACTGAAGAATTTCGTAGCGACCCTCCTGCTCTCGGAGGGAACCCCCATGCTCCTCGGCGGCGACGAGTTCAGGCGGAGCCAGGGCGGGAACAACAACGCCTATTGCCAGGACAACGCCCTTTCCTGGCACGACTTCGGCCTGGCCGAACGCCACTCCGACCTGCTCCGCTTCGTCCGGGAGCTCGTCGCCTTCCGCCTCCGGCATCCGGCCTTCAGGCGTCCCGAGTTCTTCACCGGGAAGGACGGGGACTACAATGCCATTCCCGACATCGTCTGGTACGACGAGGTGGGAAAGAGCCCCGACTGGGCCCGCATCGAAAGGCTCATCGCCTGGCGCATCGACGGGTCGCGGGCTGACATCATCGCCGACCGCGACGATAACGACTTCTGCGTCATCTGCAACGCCTGGCCCGGATCGAGGGTCTTCGAGATCCATCCGGCCCCCCTCGGGAAGCTCTGGGCCCGCGTCATCGATACCGCCCTGCCGAGCCCCTACGACCTAGCCGCCCCGGGGGGGGAGGAGATCCTGGATCCCCAGTCGACCTACCGACTCGAGGGAAGGAGTCTGGTCCTTCTCATGTCCAAGAACGCCTGAGGGAACTCGAACTTGCCTGGTCAGGGCCTTCTGACTACCTTAAAGACAATGGCAACGAAGCTTGGCGTTGATGCCGACCGCGATTTTCGCCGCGGTAGGAGGGAGCTCGCGCGCCATCGCCCCGACCGGGCCCTGGCTCCCCTCCGCTCGGCGGTGGCCGACTGCCCGGCCGAGGAGAAGAAGGACCTGGCCCTTCGCCTCTATTGGCTCTCGATGGCCCTCCTCCAGCTCGGCCGGGCGGAACTGGCGCTTAAGAGCCTCGCGTCCGTCCGGAAGCTTCAGCCGCGGGGCTTCCTGCGCCGCGCCTACGAGTGTCGGACCAATGGCTACGGCATGCTTCGCAGGGCCACCCCCGAGCTCGATGATTTCTACGCTTTCTACTCGATTCAGGCCTGCCGCTACCTCGGCGGCCGTCCGGGCGGCCGTTTCGCCGCTGTGACGGAGAAGGACCTCGTGACCCGCCTCATCGCAGCCGACTGGCTCGAGATCAAGAAAAGCGGTTCCTTGGAGGGCGAGACGATAGCTGGACGACTGGGCCTCTTCAATCGAAGGCGGATCGCCTATCCGACGCCCCTCGACCTCTCCGCTCGCGGCGGAAGGGAGGGGCGGACCGTGGCCGCCTCGGCCTGCGAGGAGCCCTTGGTGGTCGACTTTCGCCTCGGCCGCGCTGTCCAGGCGGAGGATCGCTGCCCCTGCGGCTCGGGACTCCCCTATTGTCGCTGTTGCGGAAGGACCCAGAGCCCCCTCGAGCGCTTGCGCTGAGTCGAAATCCTACACTACGCAGCGCCCCGCCGCGGGATGTAGCGAAACGACCCAAAGAGCCTCCCTCCCCTGCCTAGACTGTTTCCCTCTCACCCACATCTATGCCGAGTCTCCCTCTCAAAGGTCCCCGGAGGGTGGATGCTCGGTTTGGCTGCCTTTGAGTTGCTCCTTCAAAGGCCCTGCGCAACGAGGGTTATATCGTGCTGGCGGATGAAAATAGAAAAATAACAAGAATGAATTCCGTATGGGCTCTGAGATTTGGCATGCGACCTGCTATTAAAAAGACGTCTGGAGGACACTATGGTTCGCATGAGCACCCGCAGTTCCAGTTCAGCTTCGAGCGATGACAACGTACTTTCGATCTATCTCCGGGAGATCAACCGCATCCCCCTTTTGACCCGCGAGGAAGAGGACCGCTATGCCCGAGCCGCCGCGACCGGCGACAAGAAGGCCAAGGACATGCTCGTCACCTCCAACCTCCGCTTTGTCGTGAATGTCGCCAAGCGCTATCAGAATCAGGGTCTTCCCCTCGTCGACCTCGTATCCGAGGGGAACATCGGCCTGATCAACGCCATCGAGCGCTATGACGTCGACAAGGGCTACCACTTCATCTCCTACGCCGTCTGGTGGATCCGCCAGGCCATACTGAAGGCAGTCTGCGAGAAGTCGCGCATGATCCGTCTCCCCCTCAATCGGGCGAACGAGCTCGTGCAGATAGAGAAGGCGCGCAAGACCCTCGAGGGCGCGCGCACCGAGGACGAGGAGATCCGCGAGATCGCCCGCCTCCTCGAGATGGAGCCCGATCATGTCTCCGACCTGGTGGCCGTGAGCCGGGACCTGGTCTCCCTCGAGTCGCCGGTCTTCGACGAGCGCGACTCCTCGACGGTCGGGGACTTTGTCGAGAATTCGGATTATATCTCCCCCGAAAACTACGTGGTCGACCAGGGGCTCAAGGACGATATCAACGACGTTCTCGAGACCCTCTCCGCCAAGGAGAGGGAGGTCATCGAGTTCCGCTTCGGGCTGAACGGCCGCCGCCCGATGAGCCTCAAGGAGATCGGGGACCGCTTCAGTCTGACCAAGGAGCGCATCCGCCAGATCGAGAAGAGCGCTCTTCGCCGCCTCACAGTATCGCCCAAAGCCGAAGTCCTCGAGAGCTATGTGGCGTAACCTCGGGTTCCCCCGCTTGTTGTATAGGTGAACGGCGGACGCGAAAGGGTCCCCTCCGAACCTCCCCGCGGATGGTACGTCGTTCTTCGGCCCGCCCGGCTCCTCCCCGGACGGGCCGTTTTTATGGGCGCGCAAGGGCATCGTCGCGCCGATTCTTGACTCCGCCCTCCCGCGCCGTATATAGTGCCCCCGTCCAGCGCGGCCGTCGTATACCGGTATTACCCCAGCTTCCCAAGCTGGAGAAGCGGGTTCGACTCCCGTCGGCCGCTGAGCAACAGCCCCTGCCCCGCAGGGGCTGTTGCATTAGCAGGCTGCTGACAAACGAGTGCGTCGCTCGCGCTTCCTAAGGATTTTCATAGGTTTCGGGTTTTGAGTTGTAGATTCGAGGCTTCCTGAGTTCGCGGAGAGGAGTTCCATTCGGGGATCCCTGCCCC
>Ga0334722_10000998_pt1 | contig 37747 bp, 52 predicted proteins | sample C3_bottom_MG_FD_207210 | JGI IMG/M metagenome (GOLD analysis project Ga0334722, IMG submission 207210) | Sediment microbial communities from Yellowstone Lake, YNP, Wyoming, USA - C3_bottom | ecosystem: Environmental > Aquatic > Freshwater > Lake > Sediment | place: USA: Wyoming | collected... | reverse complement strand
CTATGCAAGATATTAAATTTCAAATTAAACCATTAGAAAATAACTTTTAATAATCATTGACTATGAAATATACACTTAAATGTAGATTTTGTAATAAAGGCATTGGTGAAATGGAGATTCCGGATGGGCAACCTTTTGACCCTCAAATGTTTGCTGATATTAGATGCTCTGAGTGCGAACAGTTATATGGCTCATACCATGATATTGTATTAGAAGTAGAACAGAAAATAGGAGGATTGGTGGAAGAAAGTAATATAAAAGATGAAATTAAAAAACATATTGAAAAAGGTGGGTATAAAAAAGATGATATTTTAACCAGTGCTAATGCTTTTGTAGAAAAAGCACTGAAAGAGATACGAAAAAATAATAAGCAAAACTTATCAGAAACGCAATCAGATAATAATCAGTAAATAATTTTCAACGAATATGGACACGGAGATTTACAGATTACTTGTTCAATATGGTGGTGGAGTAGCGATAATTGTAGCACTGATTTTTTTATTCAAAGAATTAAATGACTTATTAAAAGTAAAGAATAATAACCATATAAGTGAACGCATTGATGCATTAGATGAAAAGCTAAATGGTAGTTTAGAAAAGTTAGAAACTAATGATTTATATCATATTCAATTACAAATCAATGAATTAAGAAGCGAAATAGAAGGGATTAGAAAAGAGTTGAAAGAAACTTGCGATAAGGTAATTCAAATTGAAACGATATTAAAAATTAAAAACTTTATGTAAAAAATAGCACTTTGACATTTATAACTTATGGATATAAATGAATTAAAAGAATATCTGATAAATAATCCCCCACAAACAACTGGCGATTATCACAAAATCGCTTTGGCTACCGGCTATTCTGATGAAGCAATCAGGTATCACTGTCGTCAGTTAGGAATTACAGTTAGTAAAAATAAAGGAAAGGAGGTGGGCGAAATGACCCATAAAGAAATGATTGACTACGACAAGCTCTCACAAAGCTTGTTAGACGCTGTGAAAAAAGACAGACCAGAAATTCATCTGCCAAAACAAAAAGCTTTGAGAAATGGTAAATTAACTGAACAAGCTGTATTGGTGCTCTCGGATATTCATTATGGCAAAGTCAATGAATTTTATGATACTAACACTAACAAACGAACTATAACTTATAGCCCAGATATTTTTACTACTGAATTGAACAGGTTATTAGATGGTGTTTCTACTATCAACGAATTGCTTCTTGGCGGTTATAACCTTGAAACTTTGAACATTTTAGCAGTTGGAGATTTGGTTGATAACGAACTGATTTACAAAGGTCAAAAGAAATTTGTAGAGGAAGGCGTTATAGCACAGGTATTAGACCTCGCTTCCTACTTAAAAAAGATGACTATCGAACTTTTGAAATTATTCCCGAAAATTAGATGGGTTATAGTTGGTGGTAATCATGCCAGAATAACTTCTGGGGTGGAAGCTGATTGGGACTATAATAATTTTGACTATCTGGTTGGTAGAATTCTTCAATTAAGTTTTGAGGGACAAGACAGGGTAGAAGTAATTGTTCCAGAATCTTGGTATTATGTTCATAAGATTTATAAGTGGAGATATCTGATGCATCACGGCAACTATATCTATTCTTGGATGTCGCTTCCTTACTATGGAATTGTTAGGCAGTCAAAAGCGAGGGCTCTTGAAGTTCCTTATGATATTGAAATCATCGGGCATTTTCATCCTTCCCAAATTCTACAAATTCCTACCAGCTCGCATTCTTTGACTATTGTTAATGGCTCTTGGATAAATAAGGATGAATTTGGCTGGAAAAGATTTGCTTCATTAAGTTCTGCTAAACAATTTTACTTTGGCGTCTCGACTAAAAGACCAATCTCTTGGGCATTCCCATTAGATTTGAGCAAGGAGGTGCAAAATGAATAGGCCTAAAATTACTGCAAAATGCCCTTATTGTAAAAAAGTTTTTGATTGGAAGTGGAAGATAGATAGTAAAACTGGTGAGTTATATATTCAATGCCCTCATTGTGGCAGAGAAATACTTCGTAAAACAAGGCTTGGGAAGAAAGGAGGTGATAACAATGGTCATCATTAGATGCCCTTATTGTGGAACAAACTTCCAAATGGACTGGGAATACGATGAGAAAGAACAGGAATTAGTTGTCAAATGTCCTTCTTGCGAAAGAATAATTTTAAGAACACAAGGTTTCAATAAGTTAGAAACCAATAAGAAAGGAGGTGGACACGATGTCCGTCCAAAAAGAAGTAGTGAAAGCAATCGTTGAGAAGTATCAACCGTTGATGGGATTAAATGATTGGCTAATTACTGTTGATATTGTTGATGAACATTTTCTTCAAATCATCACTAAAACTAATAATTCTATTATCTTTGGAGCAAACAGGATTAACACTTCAACCAAGATTTCAAACATCTACATTTGGGAAAACGCTGATGTTAATATAATCAATACTTCACTCGAATGGATAGTTCTTCACGAAATGGCTCACATTATAATTCAACCATTAAAAGAACAATTTGAAAAAACAATTGAAGGATTAGACCGAGATGACCCATTAAGGATTTTATTAGAAGAAAACTTTGGAGATACTGAGGAACAAATAGTTAACGAAATTGCTAAAATCGTTTTGAGATTAAGCCAACAGCAACTCCTATCCGATACTGACAACTTTGCCTTATGGGCAGTTGTTCAATCATTAGGAGGTCAAAATGAGCAAGAAAAAGAAGAAAACGGCGAAGAGAAGAGTTCCTAAACAAATCAAACAAGAAGTTCTTGCTGAATATCATCACAAGTGCTACTTCTGTGGCTCGGAAGAAAATGTGGAATTACATCATATCATTTTTAGAAGGATTGGTGGAACAAATGAACCAGATAATCTTATTCCTCTCTGTGATTCTTGCCATAAAAAATTCCATTCCCTTGTTGACCCAATTATTGATTATATACTCCATAAGTAGTAAGGGTTCTTGGTAGGTCTCCCACTTCAAAAGACCTACCATACTTGTTAACCAAAGCAAAATTGATTAACAAACCTCGCTCTTTGTAATGAAAAACTTCATTGTAAAGAGCGGGGTAGGATTTATTCCTGACACGGCTTCAAGCTGTAGCCCCGCAATAAAACCCGTCCGCACAGGGGTACAAACGATTCCAGCCCAATGCTACTGATGACTGGATAGCCACAAGCCTTGGCGAGTACCTTGTATTAGGATGGCAGCGGAACGAGAGGGCTTCCTTAAATGGAGAAGGTTTGTAGCAACCTGCCCTCTTGTTTTTATTATTTTTGTAGAATTTCTTGATTTTTTGCAAAAATTATTATATACTCAAATTAAAGAGGAAGGTCGAATAAAATTTAACCTAAAAAATAAAACTATGGATATATTTGTTGCTGCAATTGTTTCATTAGTGGTCGAGTTAATTAAAAGAATAACTGGTGCTAAAGATTGGTTAGCTACTTTGATTCTTATTATAGTATCAATAGTAGCTGCTGGATTATATAGTTATTTATCAGCAGTTGGAATATGGGATAAAGTAGTTCCCATTTTAGTAAGTGCTGCTGGTATTTATAACTTATTTATCCAGAAACTTTCAAAATAAAGCCTTGTGTACTAAATTCAAGAAGGCTTTACTACTGATGCTGTTAGGGGCTACTTCTGGATTTGCCATTGTTATTCCTTGGAACCGCTCAACTCGGCTGGCAACCGAGACGAGCCTAAACCTGTATCAGTACCAAAAGCCTTCAGACAATTTAGCCCAATGGATAGATAAATTAGAGGACTACGAATGTAAAGATTGCCCAATCGGATTTAGCAGAGTGGACAGCAATGGTCTGCGTTCTTATGGTTGTTTGCAATTTCAAAAAGAAACTTTCTTGCTCAACCTGAAAAAATACTATCCTGAAACTTATAATAATATACAAGGCAACGAATGGCAGAATTTGATTTACGATTGCGATTTTCAAAAGCAACTGGCTTATAAAATGATAAAAGATAATCCGGATAACGCTTGGCACTGGGCTCTTTCAATTAAAAGAGGATTAGGGTTGCCTCTAAAATCGAACTAAACGAATAAAATTGCCTCTAAAAGAAACGAAAAGAGCTGGGGCATACGAAAGCCTTTTTCAAAATAATTTTTTAATAATTATCAGTAAGGAAAAGATACTTAACGGTGCCCTGGCTCTATTCAATTATATAATACCATTATAAAATTCTTGATTTTTTTTGAGAAGGAATATATAATTAAAGTGTATTAAGCAAATTAAAATGGTCGAAAATAATTCTAATTGGCAAACAAAAGGAGACGCTTCGACCAAGAATGCCAATTAGGGCGTCTCCTTTTGTTTTTGTAGCAAATATGGACGAAAACAATACAAACGAACAAAGTTTATTTAATGCTTCAAGTGAGGAATATAAAGAACCCAGTATTTACACGCCAGAATTTATTCCTTACTATGTAGATGTTCAGCAAAAATACCATTTAACAGATAAAGAAACTCTTTTGTATGGCTTCATTAGATTTTACTTGAAAAATGCGGATTCCAACCAGTTTTACTTTTCAAACGAGCAATTAGCCAAGGTATTAGGCGTCAAAAACGAGGACTATGTATCGCAAATCTTTGCTTCGCTTATTAAAAAATGCCCAGAAATTGAGGTAAATTATGACATAAAAGCAGGGGGAGGCAAAATAAGATTTGTGAAATTCCTCGGTTCCGAACTTAGTAAAAACTATGTTCAGAACTTAGAAAAACATAAAGGTAATAATAATAAGATAAATAATAATAAGATAAAAAATAAAACAATTTCTAACGAAATTGTGGAATCTGACTCTCTTGGTAAAGAAATTAACTCCTTACTTGGTAAATTTCAAAAGATAAATCCTGCCGCTTACAAGTTATTTGCTAATAAAACGCAGAGAAAGGCACTGGAACGCCTGATTTCTGTTTATGGCGTAGAAAAAGTTGGCCAGCTCATTGATTTTCTGCAAATATCAAATCAAGAGAAATATGCTCCCATCATCACAACCCCACTGGAATTAGAAAACAAACTCGGGAAGCTTCTTGCTTTTATCAAACAAAAGCAAAAAGACAATAGCCGAGAAATTTTTATAACTTTTTAATTATAATAAAATTATGAAAACTTACAAAGTTGTTTTATCAAATGCTGACCCCATCATTATTAGCGAGGACGAATTAGCCAAAGTTATGACGGGATTACAGCATAAAGGTTTTATTATCACAAAGATGGGAATATTCAATTCGGCTTATTTAATTGCTATTGTGCCACATCAAACGACTCTGGAAGAAAGTAAGTGGTGGGAGAAAAAGTTTCAAGCCCCAAGCGAATTTGCTAAATTGTTATCGCCAAAAATGAAAATGCTTTCTTATCAGGAACAAACCAAAGCATTAGAAGAAGCAGCAAAAGAAGAAAGGAAGCAAAAAAGATAAAATGAAAATTGCTATGGATAAATAAAAAAGATGGTCTTTGATTAGACCATTTTTTTGTATAGAAATCAAATTTAAGTTATCCACATTTTCTACTTGACTTTTGTAGAAAAGGATATTATAATTAAGGTATAATAAAGATTGGTAAAGCACATTAAGAATTATAAAGAATTGGTTAAATACTTGACTTTTTGAAAATAGTATATTATAATGATATTAGAATAAGATAAGGCAGAAAAAGGTAGAAAAGACGGTTCTTTGACAATTAAATAAAAGGTCGGGCTCAGCCCAGCCAAATGGGGCTAATAAAATAAAAAATTAAAAATTAAAACATATGAAAAAAAATAAAACATTAGAAACTATTAAAGACGAGGAATTAGCCAAATTGGTTATTAAAGATTTGGATAGAATTATTGAGGAACTTAGTTATGCAGGGGAAGGCAGATTAGATTGGGATGATATTATTACAAGCTTAATAGAAGACGAAGCAACAATTAAAAATATATTTAGCAATTGCTTCGAAAAAGCTTGGGACTCGTCCTCCCAAGATAAAAAAAATAAGTAATTAAAAAATATGACAAATAATCAAAAATTAGATAAACAAATAATAAAAGAAATAAACTTAAAAGCAAAGTTTATAGACCATACGATACAAGCCACAGAGGTTCTTAGAAAAGCTGGTAAAGATAAATTAGCCGAAAAGTTAAGAAAATTAGCAATTCAAATTGAGGATAGTTGGTCTATAGCATTAGATAATTAAAACTTGGGATTGGTCCCCCAAGATAAAAAAATAATAAGTTAAAAAAATATGGATGCATTAAAAGAATTATTATATCAAAAGGCCCAAAAGCAGGCAGATGATATTAGGGAATATAGAATAAAGTTAATTGCTACTCAAAACGATTACGAGGATTTGCAGAACTATTGGAAGATGTACGAGGAAGGAACAATTGATTTAGCCACTTATAATAGCATAGCCAAAGAAATTATGGATATGATAGCCAAAAGATGGGGTATTGGTATGGAATAAAAAGGGTCTCAGCCAAGAGGGGGTTATGCGGAGACGCTTTGCCCCCTCCTGGTTCCTAAAAAATAAAATAATAATTGGTCATAAAAAATAAAAAAAAATTAAAAATTAAAAATTAAAAATATGAAAAACGCTAAAAAACCAATTAAAACAATAGGAGAAATAAGAATTTATAGGCAAAATAAAATGTATTTGTACATTAAAATCCCAAAAGAATTAGAAGATTACTTCAAAGAACATTTGCCAGTTAGACAATCAACTGTATGGAAGTTAAAAAATGGGGAATTTGCTTCATTTTATTGCTTTGTTCCTGATAATGCCGTTGATAATGATTTTGCTCATGCAGTGCAAGAAGGTGAAGAAGCAAAAAAGAATTTCACTGAGGCAGAAAGCAAAGATGTCGAGGAATCATTAGATTCAGCAATGAAATTTAGAATTACTCAGCATTATTTAGATAATAATTATGGTAGCACCAGATTATATATAGCAGGAAGCGATACTTATAATATAGCACCATTAAGAACGGTTGGAGCAAGCAAAGGTATTACTTTGGAAGTTGATGGCTTATTGCCACCAGATAGTGCAACAGAATATGTTAGCATCTTGGGTCAGGTTGTTAAAAGTTTTTATGCTATGTTAGTAGCCAGAACAGATATTAGGGCTAAAATCACATTAGATATAAACTTATAAGTTAAAAAATTAAAAAATAAAAGTATGAAATATATTAAAAAAATTGGCTACGAAATAGAAGGGTTATGGTCAAATAATTATGATAAATTGACCAAAGAAATAGGCGGAGAATTCACTTACGATGGAAGTATAGATATTGATACAGTTGATTTGGAAGTAAATGGAATTGACGCAAGTTTAAGCGAATTTACTGAAAGGGAATACAGAAGCAACCCAAGAGGTTCATTGGACAGAATTGCCAAGGATTTGGAGGTAATAAAAAAGTATTTTGTATTGGCTAATTATTCCTGCGGATTTCACGTCCATGTTAGTTTCAAGTCAAAGACTATAATCTCATTATTAGCCAGCAAACATTTTAACGATTATTTTGTAAAACGAATAGCCGAAATGTTCCCAGAGATGTTCGCATTGAGGCAGACCAATCATTATTGTAATCCTCGTGTTAGGTCGAAACGAGATGTGATTTACAGTTTTTTGACGGGTGCGGGAGATAGGTATAAAGCCGTGAATTTCAACGCTTGGTATAAACATTCGACTATTGAATTTAGAATTTTTGATATGAATATAGATATGGCTTTTGATTATATCAAAGCAACAGTAAAAATAATCCAAGAATATTTAGATGAAGAAATTAAAAAACAAAAGGTCGTAGTAAATAAAATAATTCAACCAGTAATAAAACAACAAATATATGTGTAAGTTAATGTTAAATGTTAATTTTAAAGAAGGCAAACAAAGTGCAAATTTATTCAAAGTTAATAAGGAATTGTTTGAGGGAGAAAAAGATGGCACTGTGGTTTTCAGCTGGAAGGGATTAAAAAATCCAGAAAGAATATCATTTGATTCAGTTGATAAAGCCCTTGATTATATTATTAAGCAAAGTAAAAACAAAGGAGTGTTTGGGATGCATACAAGGACAGCAACATCGGGTGTGATAGCAGAGAATAACTTGCATTTCTGGATACAAGATGGTTATTCATTTGCTCACAATGGTTGGATAGCTCAATTAAGTGGTATCAGCCAAGTTGATTCTGATAGCAAATTGTTCTTTGATATGATATTGAGGCGATTTGAAAAAAAGGCAAATAATTTAAGCCTTGAACATAAAGTTAAAATAATTTCAAATTTAATGAGGGAGACAGGATTTAGTGGAGTAGCATTTTTCTTAGATACCAAGAAAAAGCAGATATACCTTTTAGGCACAAGAGAAATTGATGTTTATTCTGATATGAAAACTTTTATATCTTTTGCTTCATTTAGTGCTGTGACAGGTAGCAAAAAAGTCGTGGATTACGCTGGATTTGGTTTTGAAGTAGATGGGATACAATTGCCAGTAGTTCATAATGTTTTGCCAGAAGGGATTTATGTTTATGATATTAGTAAAAAAGGTCTTGTATATCAGGCAAAAAATCCGGTTCAAAGTAATTGGTTCAGACCTTTTTATGATTATAGAACTGAAAAGTTATTGCCATCAGTAGATGAGAATAAAGATACCACGGCAGAAACCAGTGAGGAATATCTAAAACGAATAGGATATTTAGATGATTAAATACTTGACTTTTTTATTTAATTGGCTTATAATGGTATAAAGAAAAAAGATAAAAATTAGGTCTTTGCCTTGACGATAAAAAAATAAAAAATAATAACAAATAAAAAATATGCAAAACGATAAAAAAAATATCAAATTAACAATTGAAAATAAGTGGGATATAGCATACTTAAAAGATAGACCATTTATGCCTTTTGGCTCCATAGTTAATGCCTATGGTTTGGTAAATAAAGGCAGTAATAAAACCACTGAGGAATTTTTAGAGGATATGAGTAAGTTATGGGCTTGGGCAGTAAATATAACAGCTGATTTGAATAATAGTTTAAAACTACCAAAGAAAAATATGCCCCCATCAGAAGAAATTGATATACCAGTAAATTTATAATTCATTACAAAAATGACTATAAAAGAATTGCTAAATAATTATGTAAATCAGAAAAAGGAGCCAAGAAAAATAGGTCGATATTGGGCTACGGATATTCAAGCCATTAAAAAAGGAACTTTGACACCTAAAAATTTCTTTGAGGATAGAATTATAGATGAAAAAGGCATCGGGATGATATTAGTTGGTTCAGCAATGGAGAAAGAATTGCAGGAGATATTTGATTTTAATAAAGTAAAAGTTCAGTATCAGAACAAGTATGAAATACCAATAGATAAAGATATTATTTTAGTTGTAAAGCCAGATTTTGAATTTGATAATTTTGTGATAGAAACGAAATTCCCTTTCACGGATATTCAAGATACGATACCGGATAGATATTTTTATCAGTTAGAAGCAGAGTATCGGGCAACTCAAAAAGATGTATATTTAGGAATTTTAGAAGTACCATTTAATTTAAGATTATTGCAATATACTCCATCGGTTGAAAGATGGCTTGAAATTCAGGATATTTTAATTCAATTTCACAAACAATTAAAAAATTTAAGTTAAAAAAATATGTTTAAATCAAAAGAAGAATTATTAAACAAATATGGTATAAAAGAAAAAGGAGATTGGTTAAATCTCAAAGAGGGCTCAAATAAAGTTAGAATTGTTAGTCATTTTGTAGATTATGGGGTTCATACTTATAAGGATATAGATGGCAAATATAAAACAGCAGTTTGTATTGGTAAAGAAAATGGATGCCCTTATTGTGCAAAAGGTATGCCAGTGCGGGTTCAATTCCTTGGTTGGGTTATTGATAGGGCTGATGGCAAAGTTAAACTATTAAGAATTGGTTGGACTATTGAAGAAAAGATAAGAAATTTACAACAAAGTGAGGATTATGGTTTTACTGATTTGCCTGATTATGATATTGATATTATAAGAACTGGCGAAGGATTAGATACGGAATATGATGTTATACCAGCCAGAAAAAGCACTGAATTAACAGAGGAAGAAAAAGAAATGGTTTTAGAAACTATTAAAGACCCACAAGAAATTATTGATAAGATGAAAGAAAAAGTATTGGCTACCATAACACCAGTAAAAGAGGAATTGCCTCCATTAGAAGAAGGTCCTTCAAAAGAAATTGATTTAGAGGATATGCCATTTTAATTTTTTAATATATTATAAAATTATGCCACAAGAAAAAGATATTATTTCATTACAAGATAGCGATTTCTACAAATCTCTTATTGAGGAATTACAAGCCATTATTACTACAAGGATGACTAATAGCAGGATGGAGTTAATAGCTTGTAAGTGGGAAATTGGAAAAGAAATAGTTGGGTCAAAAGAAAATTTTGAAAGATTTGGATACGGCGAAAATGTAGTAGAAATTTTATCAAAAGATTTGGGAATGTCTGCCTCTGATTTGTATAAGTGCATTCAGTTCTTTAAGAAGTATCCGGCTGATAGTTTTGATGATATTGTAATGAGCTTGCCGGAAGGGAATAATTTAAGCTGGTATAAATTATCTCAAAAGTATTTGCCCGAAAGCGAAAATCCACAAGAAAGAGATACCTCGCATTTTATTAGTTGCAAAGTAGACGAGGAAGAAAAAGTAATTTTAATTAAAGAAAAATACAGGGATTATGAAATCAGATACTATTAAATCAGTGAAGCCAAAATATCTTGCCTGTATTTGGTGCGGAAAAGATATTCCTAAAAATAAGCCTTATGCCAAGTATTGTTCAGATAAATGTAAAAAAGAAGCATTAGGTTTTAAGATAAATAAAAAGTATGAAAATTCCTATTAAAAACATTATTGCTTTTTGTATTTTGATGGAAAGTGATGGTGGAATTTTGAATAAATCTCCTGATTATGTTAAAGAAAAGTTTGAAAGATATTGTTTATCAGAAAGAGAGGATGAAGGGATGTGGGGATTAGATGTTGCAAATTATTTCAAACTTAAAGATTGGGAGAAACAATGGTTAAACGATGAAAATAAAATTTTAAGTTTTAACTATTATGAAAAAACAAAAACAAAAACAAGCTCAAACAGAAATAGATAAAAAATTTGAATGGTTATTAGAGGAGTTAATTAGTAAATCAAAAGCATTAGATTGGTTTTATGATAAGGTAGATGAATTAGAGGAAGAAATCGCTGCTATTGAAAATATGATTTGGTCATTATATAAAGCAAAACAAAAGAATAAGTAAAAAAATATGACTAAAAAACGAGGCCCCAAAGTAAAAAAGTTAAATTCCCACCAGAAAGCAATTTTGGAAGAATTGGTCGAAACTTATATTTACTGGAAGGAGGCCAGAAAAAAATTAAATGAATTGTATTCAAAAGCTTTGAAGTCTAAAATCCCAATAACGCATTTGGGTAAAGCATTAGGGATTACAAGACAAGCGGTTGAATACAAGTATAAAAACTTAAAATAAAACACTATGAACCTGTTAAATTTATTTCAAAAGAATAATATAAGGCAATTAAGCAACGGTGTGCTTCCTGATACAAGGCCACCAGAAGAAAAAGCAAAAGATTATAGATTTGAGGAATTATTTACAGCTGCTCCATTAAATTGGGTTGATTTTGAAACTTGGAAGCAAGACCCAAAGAACCAAAAGATGCTAAATGATATTCAAGTTAATAATCAGAATCAAAGTCAAACTTGTGCCAGTCAGTCCAGTTCATTAGCATTAGCAATCAACAATTATATTGAAACGGGAGTATTTAGAAAATTTTCAGCCAAGCCAATTTACGCTCGTCGAAGAAATAAACCTGACTATGGGATGTATATGGACGATGTGGGTAATATTTGCACAACTTATGGAACAGTTTATGAAGTATTATATCCATCGCCAAACATTGAAAGCCAGATGAACGATTTGGATGGTTATACAGATGATTTAGAAGCCATTGGCAAAATATTAAAAGCAAAAAGTTATATCTGGGTATCGGGTAGCATTGATAATTATGCCCAAATTGCCTCGATGGGTAAGCCAGTAGTTATCACTGTGACTTTTGGAGAGCACGAATGGGGAAGTGAAATGGTTCCTCAGATAAGAGATGCTATTACTAAGTATGGGCACGCAATTACAATTTTGCCAAACGGATATTTCACTTATCAGGGTAAAAAAGCGGTTTTGATTCAAGATAGCTGGGGAACTGGTTATGGTTGGAATGGTCGAAGGATTCTTACAGAGGATTGGTTTAATCAGCAACGGGTATTGTTTGGTATTTGGTTTGAGGATTTGAACAATTTAGCAATATTTAATAATAGCCCTGATTTGCCTAAAATTCATTACAAATGGACAAGAGATTTATCAGTAGGGATGAGAGGTGATGATGTAGCAATGCTCCAAGTAGCATTAGGAACAATTAAAGATGATAATGGCTATTTATTCCCATTAGTAAATGGACAAGCTCCAACAGGGTATTTTGGCGGTCTTACTCGAGCAGCAGTCAAGCGTTTTCAAGCAATGAACGGTATGGTTGTAGATGGAGTTTGTAATTTAGCGGTTAGGGTTAAATTAAACGATATGTTTTCTTAGTTAAAAACTATGAGCACAACTTATAATGGACCACAGCATTGGGTTGAAAATATACCTGCTTCATCAAAAAGACGAACAAGCAAAAAAGAAACAGATGAAATGATGAAATATTTGATTAGCAGAATAATAGCGTTGAATTATCTGTTGAATAGATTAGATGGCATTAGAGAAGAATTAAAAGAAATAGAGGATATAGCTTTGTTATTGTATAGGGAAGAAAAGAAGTCGGAATAAAATTAAAGCAATTAAAAACCATTATTATGATTAAGCAATTTTATAATAATCACAAGTTATTTTGTAAGAAGGTAATTATCTTAACTATTATATATCTTATCATTTGGCTGTTTTGGTATTTTATACCACAGTAAAAAGGTCGATAAAAATAATTAAATTAACAATAATGAAGGTTAAAGAAGAAAGAAAATTAAAAAAGGAACTTGAAAAAGAAGCTATGGAATTGTGGAAAAGAGCTTGTGCTTTGAAATGGGGAACAAGATGCGAAGTGACGGGCAAACCTGCTTCAACTTTTCACCATTTTATTTACAGAAGTAGAAGTAAAGCGATGACTTATGATGTGATGAACGGTGTTCCTGTTAGTGCTGAAGTGCATAACATAATTCATTTTTCACGGTATGATGATAAAAGATACGAGGTCTTGAATAAAATAATCCAGCATAGAGGACAAGAATGGTTTAATTATATAAAAGCCAAGAGAAATGAACCGCCACCTGCTGGTGTTGGTAGTATAGCTTGGCTACAAGACCAAATTAAAAAGCTTAAAGAATTTATTAACCAGTATGAGAAAAATAACTGACAAGCATGTTTCATTTAGATTGAAAGAACAGTCCAAAAAGAGGAATGAAGAAATTTTTAATTGGATTCTTTCAATTTATCGCATTGCTAATAAGATGCCTACTCTACAAGAAATGGGACAAACCTTTCATTTTTCAAAAGAAAGGGCAAGGCAGATAATGGAACGATTAGTTAAGGAAGGGTATCTGTTCAAGAACAAAGAGCAAGGTTGGAGAACAACTTATATCATAAATCCATTGTGGATTAATAAAAAAAATTAGCATAAAAAAATGACCCAAACTAATTTCTTTGCAATTGTTAGTAGGGGCAAAAAGCAAGTAATTTTAATCAATGATAATACAAGGGTAATTAAGGCAGGCGAAATCGTGAAGAATACCTTTTACAAGGCAGTCAGTAAATCCAAACATTTGTTTAAGATGTTAGATGCGTGGGGATTAGATTCAGAATTATTTAATAAGTATCTTTTGCCTAAAAATATGCATTTAGTTGTATATGATAAAGAGGAGAAATTAGTTTATGAAATTGATGCAAAAGATTTTGATAAAAATGCCCAGTATTATCATTTTAAGAACGGGAATCAAGACCATAGAACACAGATATTTTTGCCAAGAAGATTTTGGTCGATATCTTCTTTGGAGGAATACAAATTAAAACATTTAAGTTTGTAATTAAAAATATGCCTTCTACATTTTACATTATAATAGCTCTTGCATATGGCTATTGGTGTTATAAGATAGCCGAAAGCAAGGGGAGAGATAAAGGTCTTGCATTCATCCTTGGGTTTCTGTTTGGTTTACTTGCAGTCATAGGATATGCTTTGGTAGGAAGAACTCCTGAGAAGGAGGCGGAATACCAAAAGAAAATAGATGAATTAAAAACTAAAATTTAATAATATGATTATAACTAAATACTTTGAATTTGAATCGGCACATCATTTGCCAAATTACGAAGGCAAGTGCCACAATTTACACGGACATTCTTATAAGTTAGAAGTATCAGTAGAGGGACCAGTAGATGAAAACACTGGAATGGTATTAGATTTTGGCATTTTATCTGATATTGTTAAAACAAAGATTATAGATAGATTAGACCATACTTCATTAAATGATATTCTTGAAGTTCCTACTGCTGAAAATTTAATAAAATGGATGCACGATGAATTGGTCGGTTCATTGCCACAAGGCATTACAATTAAAAAGATAAAATTGTATGAAACTTCAAAATCAAGTGCAGAAGAAAACTATTAACATAGTTGAGATTTTTGAATCGTTGCAGGGAGAAGGTAGATACGCTGGAACGCCAATGCTTTTTATCAGATTAGGAGGGTGCAATAGACGATGTTGGTTTTGTGATACTAAGTATTCTTGGACAAATTACAAGCCTTATCCAATAGAAAAAATTGTTAAGATAATTAAAAAATCAAAGTTAAAGAATATTTGCTTTACAGGAGGGGAACCATTACTTCAATTTAATGCTATTAGAGAAATTAGAAGTCAGGTTAAAGATAAAATATTTCATCTTGAAACGAATGGAGATTTGATTAACAGTAAAAATGTTCAACAGTTATTTAGAACATTTAATTATGTTGCTTGTTCCCCAAAGGAATTGGCTACTGCTGAAAAAGTTAGTGGATTATTCAGTGGTTATAGTAAAGATATTTATGATATTAAAGTTGTGACGGATTTGAAAAAAGAAGGGGTTGATATGATTAAATATGCCACGATTTTAATGCCTTTGACTTTTTATGACAAAAGAGATAAAATGATTTTGAAGAAAGTTTGGTGGTATTGCACAGAACACAACATTAGATTTTCACCAAGATTACAATTTTTTATCTTTGGCAAAAAGAAAAAAATATAACTTAACACAATACTTATGAATAAAGATAAAATCAAAGAAATAGTCAGAACACTCCTTTCAGAAATAGGAGAAAATCCTGATAGGGAGGGATTAAAAGAAACTCCTCGCAGGATAGCAGATATGTATCAGGAATTGTTTAGAGGATATGATGAATCGCAAAAGCCTAAAATTACAATTTTTGAAAATGGGGCTGATGGAATAAAATATGACCAAATGGTAATTGATAAAGGTTATTTTTATTCTTTCTGCGAACATCATATGTTGCCTTTCTTTGGCGAATATTATTTCGCTTATATTCCTGATAAGAAAATAATGGGACTTAGTAAAATAGCAAGAATAGTAGATTATTATTCTGCTAAATTACAAATCCAAGAAAGATTAACCAAAGAAATAGTTGATGCAATTGAAAAAGAAGTTCAGCCATTAGGCATTGCTTTGGTTATGAAGGCAAGACATTTGTGCAAAGAAATGAGAGGGGTAAAAAAGCATGATGCCGAAATGACTACCAGTGAAGTAAGAGGAATTTTTAGAGATAATGCTAAAACAAAGGAAGAATTTTTATCAATGATAAAAGAATTTTAACACACTACTATGAGAAACATTTTATCTTATAAACAAATCGATGAATTATTAGATTCTGTAAAATTGCCAGATTACGATTATATTGTGGGTATTGCCAGAGATGGGGTTATCCCAGCGGTAATGCTTTCACTAAAAAAAGATACGCCTTTGGGCTTTATTATTGTTGATAAAGTGACAGAAAAAATTGATATAATTCCCAAGATTCCTAAAAATGCTAAAATTTTGTTTGTAGATAACACGATTAGAACAGGCCATACTTGGGATTTAATTAAAAAGAAATATCCTAATAGTCAGTTGCTTGTTTTATTTGCTGACCCAGAAAATGCGAAGTTGGCTGATTATTGTATTCTGGCTACCACGGACTGGCAAATCACAGAATATGAATTAAGCGATTACAAAACACAGTTTGATGTTGCTTATGATTTAGATGGGGTAATTTGCCCTGACCCTCAAAAGTGGGAATTATTTTTTATCAAGCATTTTAACTGGTATCGTGTTTTGAGAAGGTTGACACTGCCCGTATTGTTTAGACCAGAGCCAAATGCTTTAATCATAACCGGCCGTCCATTAGAGGATAGTTGGTACACGATAAAGTGGCTTCGCAAAAATGGTATTAACAATAAAATAGTATTTTCAAGATTTTATGAGGGGTATGAAAATATACCAAAAGTAAAATACGGGTTCCTTATGCATTATGGGATTAAAACTTATTACGAAAGTGATAAGTGGATAGCCGATGAATTACAAAAATTGTGTGGAGATAAAGTTAAAATAATTGTATTAAATAATAATAATAAACATGAATAAACAAAAAGTTGTTATCATGACCAGTGGTGGTCTTGATAGCTATGTAGCATATTATTACGCTAAAAAAATGGGATACGAGCCAGTTCCTGTTTGGGTAGATTTGGGACAGCCGTATGCCAAAAAGGAAGAAGCATCAATTGATAGTTTTGAATTTGCCAACGAGGTTAAAAAAATTCACATTGATTTACTCAGGCCAGAATTTAATAATGTGCCAGATATAAACCATTGGATTATTCCTGGTAGAAATCTTTTGTTAGCAGTTATAGGGGCTTCTTTTGGCGATAGGGTTTGGATTTGTGCATTAGATGGGGAGATGCATAAATTTGCCAGAGAAAGAGATAAAACTCCTGAATTTTATCATTTAAGCAGTGGATTACTTACTTATGTTTTTGATATTTTGAGACCAGAAACAGTAGTAGAAACTCCTTTTGCTAATATGACTAAAACAGAGATAGTGAAATGGGCTTTAGAAAATGGAATAACTCCAGAACAATTGTTAAAAACAAGTTCTTGCTATGATGGTGAAGCTGGTAAACCTTGTGGTAAGTGCGGAACCTGTTTCAAGAGATGGGTAGCATTGACCAACAATGGCTTATCAGAGGAATATGAATATCCGCCTTATGGGGAAGAAAACTTATATGCCCAAGATAGTATTAAAAAGATGAAAGAGGCTTGGGATAAAAAAGATTTCTCCCATTACTCAGAAAAAAGAATAAAAGAAACTTTTAGTGCTTTAGAAAAAGCAGGCATAAAGATTTTATAATACCATTATGAAGTTGTATTTTGCAGGGGCTGAAAATCCAAGCATGCTTCATCTTTTGGTAGATGCTGGTGCTACTAATGTTTTAATGTCGTATTATTACTTAAAAGAATATGGGATTAAGGATATAAAACATTGGTTGGCTTCAGAAAGGATAGATTATAATAAACTGCATATTTACTTAGATTGTGGAGCATTTACTGCCCATATGCAGGGAGTCACAATAGATTTGCAGTCGTATATCAACTTTGTCAAATTCAACGAATCAGTATTAACCGCCTATTCTGCCTTGGATGATAAGGATAGCCCTGAAAATACAAAAAGAAATCTTGCCATAATGGAGGAGCAAGGATTAAAACCAGTCGCTGTTTATCACATAACGATGAACGATTGGGATTATTTGACAGAATTATGCCGAACTCACAATTATGTGGCTATTGGGGCTATCGCAGGAGAGCATGCTGATAGGTCATTGATAGAAAGGAACCTGATGAAAGCCATAAGTATTGCCAAGGAATACAAAACCAGGTATCATATTTATGGATTTACAGCGTATCATTTCTTGGCTAAATATCCCGTATATTCAACTGATTCAACTGATTGGTTGCACGGCGGTAAAACAGGGGTAGTTTGGATACCAGATAACAATAGGTTTATGGTCCAAACTCTTAGTTATCACGATAAGCAATTATTTAGATATAAGTCCAAGCTGGAAGAAATGGGAGTGGATTATAACAAGGTCATAGATGACAGGGGCTGGAAAGAAAGGAATAAAGCCAATATCAAAGCTATATTAGAAATGAACAGGGTCTTGAACCAGCGGTATGAAGCATTAGGTATGCGATACTGGGACCCAGTAGATGCCGAGGAATTGCAAGCCCAAAACCAAACTCAAGCCCCGCCTCAACCATCAGAAGAGCCATTAAGTAATAACGAAACTATGCCGAATGAAGTAAATGAAAATCCAAATGAAGCAGAGGGTCAGGAGCTCAATGGCTTTGAACAGAATAAAGGCAAAATCCAAGAGATACTAAAGAATAATCCAGAAATAGAAGAAAAAAGAAAAGAACGGCAAAGGGAGTGGGCTAAAACAGGATTAGCTCACTTCAAGACAGGCAAATATGCTGCCTTATCAGTTTTATTCCCAGATAAGGATTATGCCAAAAGCTCCTTGGGAGAGGATTATGACCCAAAAGAATTTTATAATAGCATTATAGAATCTGTTAAAGATTTTAATGTTAATGATTCGGATAAGGTGTTAGAAATGCTCAACGAAATAATCAAAGCAGATATTGTAAGGGCAGCAAAAAACTTGATTTACGAATCTGCTGATGGAGGCCTACAAGATAAAAATTTGACAACTTTAATCAACAACATTTCAAGCAGGTTGTTAGCCATAATGGCTTTAAGAAAACCTGAAATTAACATCAGTAATACAATAGTGCAAACAGCAGAAGAGATAAACAACACTTTTGACGAAAATACTAAGCAGCAACTTATCTATGCCCTTAGACGAAGTATTGAACAATCTAAATCAGGAGAATAAGAAGCAATTGCTTTTCTTTTTAGAAAATCCGCAGTATAACAAAATGCCTTATTTGTCGTATGGTGAGTTTATTGATAAAGTCCTTGGCGTTAAAGATGATGTTTATCAAAAAGTAAGGGAAGAAGGAGAAAAGATAATCAAAGGTATTGTAGAAGGCAGGTATAATGAAGGAGTAGCATTGTGGGGTATTGGCTCTGGTAAATCCTTTTTAGCTTCAACTATCAGCTTATGGTTTGTTCATTACTTGCTTTGCTTAAAAAACCCGCACAAGTATTTCGGCATTACTAATGATAAGCCAATAGCCGTAGTGAATATGGGTACCACTGGAACACAAGCTAAAAATGTTATCTTTGCTGGCTTGAAAACAATGATAAAGAATAGTCCTTGGTTTATGCAATTCAACCCAGAAGTGCTCCAAACAGAAATTAGATTTGAAAAAGGCGTTTCTTTATACTCGGGTAATTCACAAGAAACGATGCCAATTGGGATGAACGTGATTTGTGGCGTCTTAGATGAAGCAGCTTGGTATGTGGATACAGAAAATCATAGCATTGCCGAGAACATTTACAACACAATGAAAAACAGAATCGTCTCTCGCTTTGGGAATAAAGGTTTTATCTTTGTTATTTCAGCACCAAGATATGTTGATGATTTTATTACTTCGCATTACGAAAAAGTAAAAGATAATCCAAACATTTATTCCTCAAAGTATAAAACTTGGGAAGTAAAAGATAGGGATAGAATGAGTCCAGAAACTTTTGTTTTTGATACGGGAACAGAAAAGTGGGTAGTGCCAAATGATTTCAAAACTGTTGCGGAATTAAATCCTGAAAAATTTATGCGGGACTTTGGGGCAATGCCAAGTTTAGTTTTACAACCATACGATAGGGATGCTGAAAGGATAAAAGATTGTATGACCTTGGACTATCCAGAAGAAAATGGTCGATTAAAAAGTTCTTTCAGAGGATTGCCTGGGGTCAATTACTATATTCACATTGATTTGGGCTATAAGCACGATGCTTGCGGATTTGCTATGGGGCATCTCAATGGCTACGATGAAAGCGAGGGAGAATTAAAACCAAAAGTTGCTATTGATTATATTGTTAAAATCTCTGCTCCACCAGAAGGGGAAGTAAGATTTAGCGATGTTAGGTCTTTGATTTATGATTTACAAGCGAGAGGATTTTATATCAAGAAAGTAACTTACGATGGATTCCAAAGTGTTGATAGTATTCAAATATTAAGAAGCAAAGGAATAGAATCAGAGGTCTTATCAGTTGATAGGACTATGGCTCCTTATGATACGATGAAGGAAATGATTCACAGTAATAGATTTGTTAGTTGCTACTATCAACCATTGTATGATGAATATATCAGGTTGGAATTAGTTAAAGGGAAGAAAGTTGACCATCCAGCAAAAGGTAGCAAAGATGTTGCTGATGCGGTAGCAGGAGTATGTTATATGGTTGCATCAGATACGGATAATGTAGCAAGTCATTGGAAGGATGAACCAACTGGTAGTGATGAAACAGAATTTGGTAATATACTGGACAAACCATTTTAGCCCTAAAAAAATTTGACTTTTATGAACATTCTGTTTTATAATAAACTAAATCTAACTATTCAATAAAATGCAAATACCTTTTTTTAACTCAAACAAAAAAAGTTTTCAAGAAACTGTAATTAAGCCAGATGAAGAAATTGGAGCAACAGGTACTGCTATTTTTGCAGGACAAGTAAGCAACGCTGATTATGTTCCTGAATTAACAGGGAATAACGCATTATTAGTGTATGATAAGATGCGAAAATCAGATGGAGTTGTGGGAGCTGTTTTACTTGCTTGTGAATTGCCAATTAGGTCAGCCACATTTTATGTTGAACCAGCAAGTGATGACCCCCAAGACCAAGAGATAGCTGAATTTATTGAAAATAATTTATTCAAAGGGATGACAATTACTTGGGATGACTTTTTAAGGCAAGCTTTGTTGATGCTTCCTTTTGGTCATATGGTTTTTGAAAAAGTTTTCACTGAGGTTGAATACAAAGGTAATACTTATATTGGTTGGAAAAAATTTGCTCCTCGATTGCCTACTTCAATTTACAAATGGGAAACAGTAGACCATCAGCCCGGCATTACTCAAATTTTGCCAGATGGTAGTCAGCCATCAATTCCGATAGAAAAGTTATTGATATTCACTTATAGGAAAGAAGGCGATAACTGGTTAGGCACTTCTATTTTGCGAACTGCTTATCGGGCTTGGTATTTCAAACAGCACATTGAAAAGATAAATGCTATTGCGATTGAGAGACAAGGAATTGGAATACCATATGCTCAATTGCCACCAAACCATACGCCATTAGATGTAGAAAAAGCCAAAGAGATACTCCAGAACATGAGGGCAAATGAAAAAGCTTATCTTATCAAGCCTAATGGTTGGGATATTGGCTTTATTGATATGAGAGGTAATACTGTTGTTAATCCGGCTCCTACTCTTGCAAGATATGATAGAGAAATAATGCTTTCAACTTTGACCCAGTTTATGGATTTGGGCTCTCGTGATGTTGGCTCAAGAGCTTTAAGCACTGACCAATCAACCACTTTTGAAAATAATTTACAAGCCATTGCAAAACAGATTTGTGATACTATTAACAACTATGCTATTAAGCAATTAGTTGATTTGAATTGGAATGTTAAAGATTATCCTACTTTGAAATTTACAAAGATTGGTAGAATTGATTACGATAGATTTGCCAGTGCTTTACAAAGTTTAGCAAGTGCTGGAATATTAACTCCTTCACCTGAATTAGAGGATTATATAAGAGATATGTTAGGCTTGCCAGCAAAGAAAGAAGTTTTAGAACAACCAACTCCAGAAACTCCTAAACCAACTGATAAGGAAGAAACAAAAGTTGCACAAGAGCCAAAAGTATTTCAGGAATGGCATCCGCCTCGTGCACTCACTTTTGCTGAAAACAAAGTTCGCTGGGACGATGTTCATAGAACAATGGAACAGTCAGAAAAAGAAATAGGAGTGGAATTAAGAAAAATTTTATCTAAAATTCAAAGTGATTTGATTGCTCAAGTCCAAAGGATACTTTCAACTCCTAACATATCTGAAAAAAGACAAAGAGTTTTGAATTTGAATGTTAAATATCAAAATGATTATAGGCAGTTAGTTTATCGTCAATTAAAGAAAATGTTTGACTATGGAAAAGAAATTGCTGCTCACGAAATGCACAAACCTGTTCCTGCTACACCAGCCGATGATTTGTTAAACTTATCCAATAGGGCAGATGCTTTAGTTGATGCAATGGAAAATGATTTGATAAAAGTGGCTAAACTTGCTATAATAGATGTGTTAGAAGGAAAGAAATTTGCTGATGAAGTTCCTTTGACAAAAGCGTTAGCCCTAATTGGAAAATCAATTAAAGATAAGATTGCAACATTGGGAGATATTACTCCGTCTATCATAGTAGGAGGAGGCGTGAACCAAGGACGACGAGTTTCTATAAAAGCATATTACGATGATGTTTATGCTTTACAAAGAAGTGAGATATTGGATGACCACACTTGCTCCTTCTGTGCTGCAATGGATGGTAGAGTTTTATCCAAAGATGACCCACTAACAAATGAGGATATATTCCATCCATATTGCCGTGGAATATGGGTTGAAATAATGAACGATGAATTTCAAAAGCCCCCAATTACTGGTATTCCTGATAGCTTGCGAAATTCTTATAATGGACTAATGTAATCAAAGTTAAACTTTTTAACAACTATGCCATACACAATTCAAAATCCGCCAGATAAAATAAAAGATTTGCCAAAGCATGCAAAAGAAATTTGGATTGCTGCTTTTAATTCTGCTTTGGCACAATACAAAGATGAAGCCAAAGCTAATATGGTAGCTTGGGCTGCTGTTAAAACTAAATATGAACAAGATAAAGATGGAAAATGGGTATTAAAGCAAGCTTCCGAATGTGCTACTTATTATCCAGTAAAAATTGAAACATTGAAATTTGAGGAGGATGATACCACAAAAGAAATTAAAATTATTCCGGTAGGAGAGTGGGACCATCCTCAGTATGGTAAAATCAAAATCACTGAAAAAGATATCGCTGAATTTGTTAAAAATTTCAACGATGGAGTAAGAAACGATATACCAATTACAGAAGGTCATGCTAATCCAGGCGAAACCAAACCAGCAATAGGTTGGTTTAAAAAACTAATCAATAAAGGTCGAGATGGGCTATGGGCTGTCGTAGAATGGACTAACAAAGGAAGGCAGTTAATTCAGGACAAGGCATACAAATACTTTAGTCCTGAATTTTATACCATCTATGAAGACCCAGAAACTCATAAAATTAGAAAAAATGTTTTAGTAGGAGGGGCTCTGGTAAATAAACCTTATTTTAAGGAATTGCCAGCAATAGTCCTCTCTGAAGAAACATTAAATCAAAATAACAATAATAATATGAATTTAATGGATGTTATTATTAAAACTCCTGAAAGCTTAACTGATGAAGAAAAAGCTTTCTTAAAGGAGCACAAAGATGAATTATCCGAGGAAGCTAAAATTATTTTTGCTTCTGTTTTAGATGAACAACCTGAACAAACTGAAACCACAGAAACAGAGGAACCGAAAACAGAGGAACCAAAGGCAGAGGAACAAAAGACAGAAACTCCAGCCACTGAAACTCAAGCCACTGAAACTCCCAAAACCGAAACTCCTGCTCAAGAAGCTCCAGCTCAAGAGACAACTGAAAAAGTTGCTTCTGAAAAAATTGAAGCTTCTGAGAAAATTACAGCAGATGAGGGCAATGTTCTTATTGATAAGAAAACTCTCAAACTATTAGAAGAAAAAGCTGAACAAGGAGTTCGTGCTATGGAGGAATTACGCAGACAAAGATTAGAAACTTTTGCTGAATCTTTGACATTCAGTGAGCACAATGCCAATGGCGTGTTCTTGCCTAAATCAAAGAACAAGGTGATGAATTTTATAATGTCATTATCAGAACCGCAAATAGAACAATTCAAAGAACTTGTTAGCGAATTGCCGAAAGTAAATCTATTTGGCGAAATAGGGAGTGATTCTGCGATATCTATTTCTGCAGAGGAACAATTAGATAAACTCGTCAAAGCAAAGATGAGTGAATCTAATTTAAGTTATACTCTTGCATTACAACAGGTATTAGCAGAACATCCTGAAATTGCAGAAAAAATTGCATAAAAAAGTGGAAGGAGGAATGGAGGTCGTGTTCATTCCTAAACTTAAAAAATTAAAAATACTAAAATGAGTCAAGCTTTAGGTGTATTAGATTTAACATTCGTAGCAGGAGAGGATTTAAGCAATGCACAATATCAGTTTGTTCGCATTAGCGATAACCAAACTGTGAAATTGTGCACTACTGGTGCTCTCGATGCTATTGGTGTTTTACAGAACAATCCAAAAGCAGGGGAAGAAGCCCTTGTGAGAGTTCTTGGAACCTCCAAGGTAAAGGCCGATAATTCTTCTATCGCTGCTGGGTCAAGAATAGTTTCAAGCGATAATGCAAAAGCTATGCAAAAACCAACTACTGGCACAGCTACCACACTTGGTATTGCTTTAGAATCAGCAAATGGCTACGATATTTTTGAAGCTTTCTTGATTCACGATACTTTTTAATTATTAACTAATTAAATATAAACGAGTATGAAACCTACATTACAAGATATTCGATATGACCCTGTATTAGGCAATGTTTCTGTCGCTTATCAAAACGAGGCTTACATTGCCGAACAAATTTTGCCAGTGATTCCTACTACTACCAGAACTGGAAAGTATTTCAAATATGATACTTCCAAATTCCGCAAAGAAAATAGCTTAAGGGCTATGGGAGCTCCGGCAAAAGAAGTTGATTATGGGGTTGCTTTAAGCGTTCCTTATGTTTGTTTAGACCATGCATTAAAGGAATTAGTTCCTGATGAATTAAAAGAGCAAGCTCCAAATCCTTTAAATCCTGAAATTGATGCTACTGAAAATGTCACTGAAAAATTATTAGTAGAAAAGGAATATACTTTAGCATCTTTAATGCAAGATACTAATCGTATTCCTAATCACGTAGTTTTAAGTGGCCCAACTCAATGGTCAGATTATTCTAACTCTGACCCAATTAAAGATATCAAAGAAGGTAAGAAAGCTATTCACTCTTTGATATTCAAAGAACCAAATGTTTTACTTCTTGGTAAAACAGTTTATGATGCTTTATTAGACCATCCAGCAATCATCGAAAGAATTAAATATCGCACTGATGCAGCCACAACTGATATTTTAGCTCGTATCTTTGGAGTAGAAAAAGTATTAGTTGGTGCAGCAGGTTATGAGGAAGCTCCAGAAGGTCAAGATTCTTCAATGTCTTACATCTGGGGTCCAAATGCTTGGTTGCTTTATGTTAGTCCAAAACCTGGTATCAAACAGATTAGTTTTGGTTATCACTTCCAGTTTGGTAATCGAACAGTTGATAAATGGTATGATACTGATAGAGAAGGTACTTGGATTCGTGTTCATGATAATTATGCCCAAGAAATTGTTTCAACTGACGCTGCTTACTTAATCTTAAATGCAGTTGCCTAAATAGTGGGCTAATTGATAATCCTCTTTGGCTTTATGCCCAGGAAGGAAAGAGGATTATAATTAGGTCATTATCAATATTAAAGGTCGAATAATTAAAAAAATAACTTAAAACTATGGAACAAAATAAACAAAAAGAAGAGGTCAAAATTTCAATGTATGACCCTTCAATTGATGCTTATAGGGAAATATCTTTGGAGGCTGCAAAGAAATTTGTAGAATCTGCCAAAGAGGTCGAAAAACAAATTAAAGAATTAGAACAAGTATGGACAAATCAAACTTAAAAGAACTTGCTGGACATACAACCAAATGGACAATTACTAAGTATGCCAGCGAAAATGATTACAAAAACAATAATCCATTTGATATAGTTAATTTTGAAGGGAATATTCTTGTTAACGAAGGTATCAATTATCTTTTAACAATGATTGCTACTGATAACAAAGTAGGCACTCCTTGGAGCAATGCCAATGCTTATTTAATAGTTGGAACTGGTTCAACTGCTGCAACTGCAAATGATACTCAAGCCACTTTCACTAATGGCGTAGTGAAACCAATGGATGCAGGTTATCCTACTTATGGAACAAATCAAACCGTGACTTGGCAAGCTACTTTTGGGGCTAATGATGCTAATCAAGCTTGGAATGAATTTGGGGTATTAAATGCAGCAACTGGTGGTAAATTACTTAATAGAAAAGTTTCTGCACAAGGAACAAAAGTTTCAGGACAGGTTTGGGTATTAACTGTGCAAATAACTTTAAGTTAAAGTGGGCTAACCTTGGCTCATTTTGGCTTATGGAATTTTCAAGATTATTGATATAAGGAATATATTTAATCCCATTGTAGGGTGATAATTTTAATTTACGGTTTTAGATTTGTTTGAAGTAATATGGCTTGGTATAATTCATCTTGGCAATATAGACAAAGTATAACAATATCTGGTAGTTCAGGTGCTGGCACAAACTATCAAGTTCCTTTGAATATTGGTGAAAGTTCAGGTTCAACTGGATATAATTTTCAATTAAACGGACATTCAGCAAAATTCCCTTCTGCCAAAAATGATGGAGGTGATTTAATATTTACTGCTTCAGATGGGACTACTTTATTAAATTTCTGGGTAGAAAGTGTTTCTGGAACTTCTCCTAATAGAGTTGCTAAAGTATGGGTAAAAGTTAGTGCTGATTTAGGTAGCAACCAAACTATATATTGCTATTATGGAAATGCTAATGCTACCAATGCAAGTAATGGTTTTAATACTTTTATTTTCTTTGATAATTTTGATGATTATACTACAACCTCTGTTACGGAAAAAGGAAGATGGGCAGTAGGAGTAGATGGTGTATTTTCTATTGATACTACTAATCATAGATTATATATCAATAATCCATCGGGTGGTTTTGGTCATTGGATAAAAGCACGGAGTGGTGGTTCAGATGTAACAATAAGTAATTGTGCTATAGAAACGAATATTTATAATAATGGAGGATATAATGAATGTGCAATAATGGCACGAGGACAAGCAGACCCAGCAGCAAATAGTTATGAGTTTATAGAAAGCACATATGCAAGCCCATATTGGCATATAAATAAAAGAAGTGGTTCAACGAGTTATGATTTGGCAAACAACACAACATCTGCTGTTACTGGTCAGTGGATGCACTGGACAACAAAATTAAATGGAAGCACTTTAAGTTTTGTATCTGATGTTGGGTTAACAACAGCAATATCTGCAACAGATTCCGCATTTTCATCTGGAATAGTTGGTGTATTAACTTGGGGTAATACAGTAAGTTATATAGATGATTATAGAATTCGTAAATATGTTTCTCCTGAACCAGTATTTAGTTCAGTTGGAAGTGAAGAGAAAGTAGTAATAATTTTAGATAGCGGAAGTGAAAATGATATAGTCGGAATAAAACAATTTAGAGCAATTTCAGATATTGGAAGCGGAGTAGAAACTTCTTCAATTAAAGGAACAATTCCTATATTAGATTCAAGTATTGGTGCTGATTTAATAAGTATTCTAAAAAAATTAACTATACAAGATGAAGGAAGTGGAATTGATAATCTCCTTTTAGTAGCAAATATACTGATGAGTGATAAGGGAACAGCAACAGAAATTATAAATATTCTTTCAAACTTAGTAATAAATGATTCAGCAATTGGAGTAGAAGCATTAAACATATTACATACTTTAGCGATAAGCGATAGTGCTATTGGTTCTGAGGCAATATCAGTATTAGGCAAGATAGCTGTTAGTGATTCAGCTTTGAGCACTGATGCTTTAATAATTTTATTCAAATTAGCAATTCAAGATACAGCACAAGGACAAGAAGCAATTAACATTTTAGCAAAATTAGTATTAAAAGATTCCGGAATAGGAATTGATAAATTTAATGTTTTAGTTAAATCATTATTACAGGATACAGGAAGTGGAATTGATTTAATTAAGATTTTAAGCAAAATTTTTGTATCAGATTCAGCATTAGCAACAGAAATGATAAAAGTGTTGGTACAAGTTGCTGTTTCTGATAGCGGATTAGGAGCAGATGCAGTTAATGCTTTGATAAAATTATCCATTGCTGATACTGGTATTGGAAAAGAAATTATAAATATATTAGCAAAAACAGTTATAACAGATATTGGAATTTCAACTGAAGCAATAAATATTTTAGCAAGAATAGGAATTTCAGATGCTGGAGTAGGAAACGATGCCGTAGGTCTTATCTATAAAATAGCAGTTCAGGATTCAGGTATAGCGATAGAGACAATAGATATTCTAAGAAAGATACTCATTTCTGAAATTGGGTTAGGACAAGACGAAGTAAATTTACTAATCAAATTAGCACTTTATGATACAGCAATAGGAATAGATGAGACGTCTTTGACAAACTATTTACACATTTCTGATGCTGGAACAGGAATGGATGTAATGCAAAGAATTGAGGTTGCAATTAAAGTAGTAAAACTTATTAGACAACTGGGAGTTTTATTGACTAAAAATCAAAAATCGGCTATACTGACAAAAGGAGTAAAGGAAGCTATTGACACAGATAATCACGAAACAGTAATTCAAACGAAAGGGACGGAGGAGGTTATGCAAACTAAAAATCAAAAAATAATAATATGATAACATTTATTGCCCCAACTGAAGATTTTATAAAATCATCACAAACAGAAACTACTGCAGTAGCCAAAGCTTCTGATTCGCCTGTTTCTGTTGCTGTAAAAAGCAACCAAGGATTTGAGGTGGGCGATTATGTGGTAGTTAAAAGAATAGGAACAGAACAAGCACACATTTGTTCAATTGATGATGTAGTTGGAAATGAAACGATAATACTTCACAACTTATTGCACGATTTAGCAGTAGGAGACCAGATAACTAAAATAGCGTTTAATCAAAGAAAACTTTATGGATGTGCCACAAAAGATGGGACATATGTTTTTATTGAAGCAAAAGATATTGCAGTAGATAATCCGCAAGGAACTCCTTTTACTTATAATGGAACAGAGTATAACTGGTTCAAAGCAACTTACTATAATAGCAGGACTGCAACTGAAACAGATATTAACGATGCCATAGCAACGCAATTAGATGGCTTATCTCATTATTGCAGCATTCACGATATTAGAGAGGAAGCTGGATTCCTTGATAACAACTATATTGATGATGGAAGAATTAACGCTTTAAGATTACAAGCCGAAGCAGAAGTCAAAGCTTCAATTGGAAGTGTGTATGCTTTGCCACTCAAAGCTCCTAATGAAGTAGTTAGGACTATTACAAAGTTGTTAGCAGCAGGTTGGTTGATGTATCAGGAATATGGAGTGGAAGCTTCGGGCACAAGCAAAGATGGAACGGATAAAATTAAACAAGCAAGAAGTATGCTGGATGCTATTAGAAACCATACTTTAAGATTATTTGATGAAAATGATGTTGAATTAGAAAGGGCTCCTGCTTCTGTTAGTGGAGGAACAATTGAGGGATATCCAAATAACACAGCTCCAGATTCTGAATCAGCTCAATTCAAAATTGACCAGCAATTTTAATATGTATTTATCTTTTGAAATAGAAGGAGAAAAACAGTTATCACGCAACTTGCGAAATATAAGCGAGGATATGGGCGATTGGACAGATACTTTCAAAAAAGTTGGTGCTCAATTAGTAAGTTTGTTTTCTGGTCCAGTATTTGATACGCAAGGTGCTGAAATAGGAGAAAGTTGGGCTCCAAGAAAAAAAGATTATCCTTGGCCTCTTTTACAAAGGACAGGAACAATGCGAAGAAGCTTTGATTATGAAGCGGGAAAAGATTATGTGGTGGTATATAACAAAGCTCCTTATTTTGCTTTTCATCAAAGCAATAAACCAAGACATAAATTGCCTCGAAGGGTAATGATGAAAATAGATGAAAAAAGAAAAATGGATATTGTGCACACTTTCAACTATGATTTAGTATATCGCTTGCACAAAAGATTATCTTGATTTTAATTTTAAAACAAAGTATAATTAGTTATATGGAAGACATAGTTAAAACAGTAATAAAATTGTTAGAGGATAATGCTTCTGCTGAATTGAAAAGACCATTTTTTGATGGAGACCCGATAATGGTTTCGAAATCAATTATGCCGACTGTTGCAGTAATGCTTGAAAATGAAACAGTGGATTTGGGACCAACTGGTTTTGATACAAGGCAATATACTTTGACCATTAAAGTTATTGTTAATAAAGAAAATGATTTTAATAAAGAACCAGCCCAAGTTGTTGCTCATAAGACATTGAGGGATTTTATTGAGGGAGTAGAAAATGGAGCCATTAGGGACGATAGTATAATTTCAATTTTAAGAAAACATTTCACATTGGATAATGGAATTCTTAATCAACAAATAAAGGTCGTATATAATACAATTAAAAGAGAGGATATTATATCAGAAGAAGCTTGGATTACTTTTACAGTTATTAAAAATGTAGAAGTGCCAAACAGAAGTTAAACTTTAATTATTCAAAAATATGGCTAAATATAAAAATATAAGTGGTAAAACATTAACTTTAATAGGTATTGGAATTATTAAACCTGACGAGGTTTTTGAAACCGAGCAGGATATAAATAATCCAAACTTTGTTAAAGTTAATGAACAAAAGGTCGAAACAAAAGAGGAAGAAAAAACTAAAACAAAACATAAAATAGAACAATAATATGGGAACTGTAAATAAAAATGAAAAATTAGCTAATCTTGGATATTTAGCTTTGGGAAAAGAAACAACCAAAGGTGTAGCTGTTAAGCCATCTATTTTTGCCTATCTGTTAGAGGAGGATATTAAGCACGATATTCACTTAGATGAGGATAACTCAATTGTTGGTATTCGAGAGAAAAGATTTAAGGTTTTTAGAGGACAAGAATCAATTTCTGGTAATATCAAAGTTATTGCCGAGCCAACTACGATTGGTCATTTCTTTAATATGCTTCTTTACAAAGCAGATGAGAATGGAGTTGGAGATGCTACAACTGGTTATACTCATACTTTCACAGTTGGAGGAGACCCGAAATCTTACACATTAGAATTTTTGAAAGGGAATATTCCTGTTAGGTTAATTGGTGCAGAGGCAAAAAGCATTACTCCTGATTTTCAAGATAATAAGATGGTATTAGAAATAGCAATTGTTGCCAGAAAACTTTTCTCATTAGCACCAATAGCAAGTGCTTCTGGAACAACAGTAGTTTTAGATGATAGCGAAAGACCAAATCCAACAGATGGATTAACCACAGGTGATACTTTAAGATTATATGATATAAGCGCAGGAACCTATGAAGATGTTGATATTACTGCTATTAACACTGATGGTAAAACTTTAACAGTAAGCACAATTTCTGGAACTTATGATAGTGGAGATTTGGCTTATCTTGCTCCATTAACTCCTGCTTATGATACATTAGGAGAGCCATTTAGTTGGGCAAGAACTCAATTCAAATTTGGAAATGATATTGCTACTGCTCTCGCTGCTACTCAAACCAGAATGGAAAAAGATAGCAAATGGACTATTAAATATGATTTAGAAAATGAAGAAGGTGCAAGGAGAAGTGGTGGTTTTGCTCCTGCTAATTTTGTAAGAACTAATGCTGATGCTGAAATTAAATTAAAACAATTCTTTAGCGATGGACAAGATTTAAATCAGTTCTTACAAAGAGTGCCTCAAGCTCTTGTAGTAGAACATACTTCGCCGTCAAAAGCTGGTTCAAATAATAACGCCTTGTTAAGAATTAAATTCAATAAGTATTATATTAAATCAGATAATGTTCCTCTAAAAGCTGGTTCAATTATTTACTCTGAATTAGATTTAGTTCCTGTTTATAGTGATGCTGATGGACAGATGTTTAGCGTAGAATTATTGACAGACCAGCAAACAATTTAGCAAAGACAAGGGGACGCCAAGTTCTTTGAGGAAACCTTCCTGCCTCTTAGAACTGGCGCCTCCTTGACTGCAGTAAATTTAATTTAATAAAAAAATGGAAAGAGAAACTATTAAAATCACAACCCCGGTAGAAAAACATGAAGTAGTGTTAAAAGCTTGGCTAACAGGAGGAGAAAGAAGGGCATTGAGAAATGCCTTTTTATCAAAAATGGACATCTCTGTTGGAGAAGACAAGGTAAATACTGAGAAAATAAATTCAGCCGAAGTAATAGAGGAAGCAGAAAATAAAACTTTTGAAACAGTTATTGTTTCAATTGATGGCGATAGCAAAGATATTGTTAAAAGATTATTAGAAATGAGGGATACTGATTACAACTTCGTCACAGAAGAGATTAAAAAAATAACAGAGGAAAAAAGTTTTTTCGAATCAAAGACAACGCAATAAAGCAGTATTTTCTCGGTTATCTCACAGAGGAAATGAAGATAGTTACAATTTGCCACGAGATGGGTTGGACTTACTGGGAGTATCTTTCACAACCTTCGTGGTTTTTAGATTTACTGGTAGAGAAGTTAAGGATTGATGCTGAAAGGATGAAGGAATCAACTAATAAAATTCAATAATAAAATGTTTGACGAAGCAATAAACATTATTATAAGATTCAAGAACGAAGCCGAGGAAGCCATTAACCAAGCACAGAAACAGTTAAAAGATTTGGAACTTCAAACAGAAAAAATGACAAAAGCAGGGAGAGATATGGCTCTTGTGGGTGGTGCTATTAAAGGTTCCTTGGCATTGATGGTTAATGCTGCTCAATCATCAGAAATTTCTTGGAGAAAAGTTGGACAGGAGATAAAACTGGCTGGTTTGAATATGCAGGATGCAATGCCCAAGATAAAACAATTTGCTACTGCTATGCAAGATGTAACTGGAATTTCAGATGAAATGGTTGGAGAATTTGTTGGTAGGATGTTGCCTATAACCAAAGATGTTGGGTTGGCTATGAAGGCCACTCAAATTGCAATGGATATGGCAGCAGGAACAGGCAGGGATTTTGAATCAATGCAGGTAGCAATGACGATGGCTTTACACGGGAATATTGAAGCATTGCGAAGGTATGTTCCAGAAATACGAGGATTAAGCGAGGAGGAAATGAAAAATATGACCACAACCGAGAAGGTTAATTTTGCTTTACAAGCGTTAGAAAAACAATTTGGAGGAATGGCAAAAGCGTCAGCCAGTCCATTTATGATTTTGAAAGAAACTTTGAACGATTTGTTTGAAACGATAGGAAACTTGCTTCTGCCCTCTGTAAATCAATTAGCATTACATTTTGCCAATGCTATAAAATCATTAACAAATTGGATTAACGAAAACAAAGAAGCAGCAACTGTTATTGTTAAAGTGGTATCAGTTATAGGTAGCCTTTTGTTAGTAATGGGAACTGCAACAATGGTAATTGCAAAGTTAAGTGCTGCAATGAAATTGTTTGGTATAACAAGTTTAGCAGCCCAAGGCACAGTTGGTTTAATTGCAGCTGGCTTAATAATTGCTATTGGTTTAATAATAAAGTTCAAAGACCAGATAGCTATTGCTATGTTCACGGTAAGAGGTTGGGGATTAGAAATAGAAGCAGCCACTGAAAGATTACTTCATCATACTGATGCATTACAAAAAACAGAAGAAGCTATAAAAATTAACAATTTAGTACTTCAAGATTTGAAACAACATGTTTCTGATAGCAAGAACAAAACAGATGCATTAAGCGATTCAAGCAAAACTCTGGATGAGATGTTAAAGAATATCAAAGTTAGTGCCAAGGATATGGGTGGGGAAATGAAAACAGTATTAGGATTATCAGAGGATAAATTCAAAGAAGTGATTGATGCTGCCAAAGATTTAAGAACTAAAATGGCTGATATCAACAAGGATTTAGCAAATATAGATAAGGAATATAATAAAGATAGCTTAAAAAATAAAGAGGAATATGAGGAAGAAGTTGCTAAATTGATAGCCGAAACTCAACAAAAGAAACAAGAATTGGAATATGAGCAATGGGAAGCAAAACAGAGAGGGGATACGGAGGAGGTAAATAACCTTGCTCGTCAGATTGCTGAACAGGAATCTATTTTGACCAGCTATGCCAATGCCCATATGAACATTGATAATCAGGTAGCGGAATATGCTGATTATCTCAGGATGAATGAATTTCAAAAATTACAGTATGATTATCAAAAGAAACAGCTGGAAAGAGAACGGGATATGCTTCAAGAAAAATTGGCAAAATTGCAGGAATTAAAAGATGCCACAGAACAGTATAATGCTATTATAAATATGTTTGGTAAAGAAAAAGCTGAATTTGTTAAAAAAGAAATTGAAAAGTCCAAGACATTTAAGGAGAAGTTAGATGAACAGTATCAGAATTTGAAAAATTGGGCAGATGCTGCTATTGCTGTTTATCGCAATTTAGCAGCTCAAGCCAATGCTGCTATATCAAGTATAGGTAGTGGTAGAGTAGTAAGTGTTGGCGGGGTAAGTTCATCGACAGGGTATCCTGTTAAAAGAGGTTATCAAGAAGGAACTTCGTATGTTCCTGAAACTGGTTTATATATGCTTCACCAAGGCGAACAAGTAATTCCAAGAGATAGGGTAGGAAGCAGATTTGGTGGTATCGTTGTTAATATCAATGGAGGGACTTATCTTTCGCAAGAAGTAGCAGAAGCAATTGGGGATAAAATTATTGATAAATTAAGATTGCAGTTTAACGTATGACCATTACAGTACAAATCAATGGCATAGATAGAACAAATTATGTTGTTTGGAAGTCATTAAGAATAGAAAATATACTTTCAAAGCAAGTTGATACTTGCAATTTTACAATAGAGAATTACGAAAATAAAATTTACAAACCAAATGTTGAAGATGATGTTAAAATTTACAGGGATAGTGATTTGATATTTGGAGGCAATATTAAAAGAATAACAGAAAAGGTAAGGACTGATAAAATTTTAGTATATGAAATCGAATGCGCTGATTATACTCGCTTAATGGATAAAAAAAGAATTGCTGCTCTTTATACTAATCAAACAGTCAATTATATAATCAATGATTTGAAAAATAAGTATTTTCCAGATTTTACAGTTAATAATGTTAATTGCCCTACTACGATTTCGTATATTGCCTTTAATTATGAAATACCATCTCGGTGCCTTGATAGATTAGCAGAACTTACTGGCTATGATTGGTATGTTGATTATAATAAGGACATTCATTTTTTTGATAGAGGCAATAATCCAGCACCTTTCAATTTGGATGATAATAATGGTAAATATATTTTTGAAAGTTTAACTCTGAATAGGGATACCAGCCAACTTCGTAATAGTATTTACATTAGAGGAGGAGAATTTCTTGGAAACCTTTACACTGAAACTTTAGTTGGTGATGGAGTTTCATTGGATTATACTCTGGCTTATAAGTATAATTCTATTACTGTTAAAGTAAATGGAACCAATTACACTGTTGGAACTGATAATGTGGATGACCCTGCTAATTTTGATTGTTTGTATAACTTCCAAGAAAAGGTTATCAAATTCAAAGATTCAAATAAACCAGCCAGTGGAGCAACCATTACAGTTTCTGGTTATCCTTATGTGCCTATTGTTTTGTATTTAAGCGATGCTGCTTCTAAAAATTTGTATGGTGAGTTTCAGTATTACGAATATAAAAGCGATATACAAGATAAGGACACAGCCAAGAATTACGCAGCAACGATGCTTGAAGCTTATAAAAATCCTGTTGTTAAAGGCACATTTCAAACTTACGAATCAGGATTAAGAGCAGGACAAGATATTACAATTCAAAGTGATATTAGAGGAATAAACGAAACAGTAGTAATAGATAGGGTGACAGCCCGAATGATAACTCCATTTGATTTAATTTATGAAGTAAGTTTTACTTCTTCAAAAGAAAGTGGTATAATAAAAGTGTTAGCAGATTTACTTTTGAAAAAGACAGAACCGGATAATTCGATGAACGATGTGATTTACAAAGAGGTATCTTTTGCTGATTCAATTACTCTCGCTGATAGCACTCCTAATTTTAGAGACAGATATACTGGTCCTTGGTATGTAGCAGGAGGTAATAATACACCAGTTGGGTATTGTGGCTTTTGTCAAGCATCATAAAATTAAAACTATGAATAACGCACAAGATACAATTCAAATAAAAGGAGAAATAACTATCACTAAAAGACAAGTGCCTAATTTTTTAATACCATTAGAAAGATTAGGTTTTTATAAAATAGTCAATCAGTTAAGCCCTATTGTTTCTGTAAAAAAGTATCATAATTTAGTTTGTATTGCTGGTAAAAGCACAATAGTCAATCGCTGGGCAGGTAATACTACAAAGTCAGGCGTTTTAACTTATCTTGCTATTGGTGATAGCACAACTGCTCCTACTGTTAATGATACCAAACTTGGTGATGAATTCTTTCGCAAAACAATAACTAGTGCAACGGTAAGTGGAACAACTTGCCATACTTCAACTTATATCGCAACCAATGAGGGTAATGGAACTTATGCAGAAATTGGATTGTTTGGAGATGATGCATCAAGCACAAAAGATTCTGGAACGCTTTATACTCACGCTTCGATAAATGAGAGTAAATCAAGTGGGGTCAGTTTAACAATTGACTATGATTTATCAATTACTTAACTTTTTAATTAAACACAACTATGTATAAATGGAACGTAGGTGATGTAATAACGGCAGATAAATTAAATGCTTTATTCGGAGGTGATGGCTCTGATGGGGATTTATCTATTTCAAGTGGAACTGTAACTTTGGATTTGGGAGGGGCTAAAGTTTTTATTAAAAATTATAAGTCAATTTCAATTACTGGAACAGGTAAATTAGCATTTACTAATCCTAATGATAACGGAACAATTGTTATATTAAAATCACAAGGGAATGTGGTATTAACTTCTTCTACTGTTCCTTTAATTGATTTGCGTGGAATTGGGGCAAAAGGAGGAGTAATAACCACAGGTAGTGGTACAGATGGTTATAATTCAAATGCTGGAACAGGAGGAAAGGGTGGAGTGTATTCGTATAACACTAGTACTGGTGGTGGAGGTGGCGGTGCTGGAGCTGGTGCAAATGGAGGTACTGGAGGTTATACGGGTACTGCTCCATCTGGTGGAACAAAAAATAGTTTAACTATAATCAATAAAGTATTGCCTTATTTATTAGTAGGTGCTGGTGGTGGAGCAGGGTCAGCAAGTTATCCTTCTGGTAATTATTGGCCAGGTAGTAATGGTGGACGAGGAGGTGGTGCTTTGTATATTGAATGTGCTGGTGATTTGAATTTCACAGGAACAATAGATGTATCTGGACAGCAAGGAGTTGATTTAGCAAGCTCTTCTGGTGCTGGCGGAGGAGGTGGAGCAGGTTCTTGTACGATTATTTATAATACGGCTACTTCTATTGCTGGAACAATTAATGCTACTGGAGGCAGAGGGGGAAATATTACAGGTAATTATGGTGGATATAGTGGTGGTGGCGGTGGTGGTTATAGTGGAGCTGGAAGTAATGGTACTTCTGGCACTAATGCAGCTGGTGGTGCTGGTGGAGCAGGAAGTGGTGGTTTCGTTGCCAAAGTAACTGAATTTTTAGAAAACGGTTCTTTGTTTATGAACTATAAGATATTAAATTTCAAATTAAACCAT
>Ga0334722_10000997_pt1 | contig 37751 bp, 66 predicted proteins | sample C3_bottom_MG_FD_207210 | JGI IMG/M metagenome (GOLD analysis project Ga0334722, IMG submission 207210) | Sediment microbial communities from Yellowstone Lake, YNP, Wyoming, USA - C3_bottom | ecosystem: Environmental > Aquatic > Freshwater > Lake > Sediment | place: USA: Wyoming | collected... | reverse complement strand
CCTATCAACAGGCTTCGCAAGATTTTCATACGCAATTACAAAGAAGGGCGCAAAGTTAAGGGTGGGGATAACAATACATCTGAACTTGTGCTGGTATCAATTGAGGAACTGATGACATGGGCAGGGGATTAGGTAAGTGCCATATATGTGATGGATTGGGTCAACAGCATGATAAGAATTGTATGTATTATGATGTTGTCAAAGCTGGTATTGTCCCTAAAGCAATCGATGGACCAAACAAACCTGTTACAGTTTGGGGGCAAAAAGTTCTTACAAGTTCTGAATATGGTAGATTCACAATGCCGCTTATCAGAAGAATGTTCCCCGCATTGATAGCTAATGAAATTGTTAGTGTTCAACCGATGGAAGTACCCACTGTAGGTTTAAGTTTAAGAATGCCAAGTGTTAGCGTATCCAGAGATATTAATGGTGAATATAGAGTTGAACTTCTCGAAGAAGATTAAAATTGGTGTAGTCGGTTCACGACGGAGAAATACTGAAGCTGATTATATATTAGTAAGAGACATGCTTGCGAATATAATTCATCGATTTGAACCAGAAGATATTATCGTTCTTGTTTCCGGTGGTTGCTCACGTGGAGCTGATAGTTTCGTTAATGAGCTGACAGAGAAATTCAATCTATCGAAACCCATAATCTTTCCAGCAGATTGGGACAAGTACAAGAAAGCCGCGGGATTCATACGCAACACTGATATAGCTAAAGAGTCTGACATTCTGATAGCTGTAGTTGCTGCCGACAGAACTGGTGGAACAGAAGATACTGTAAAGAAGTTCAAGAAGTTTTATCCACAGGGGGAATTGATATTGTTATGAAATGTTCTATTTGCGATTCAACTACAAATAAGCATGAGAAGTTCTGTCTCTACTTCGATGTCAATAGAAGTAAAGGTATCACTGGAGACGAACCTGTAGAAGTGAAACCAACGCGCACAGATGGTTCTAACTTTGCATTTATGGCTCAGCATAGTTATCTACGGCCTGCGCCAATAAAAGTAGCTGAACAGTCTTTTAAAGTTTTAAAGAATAGAACCGTATCTCCTGACGACCAATGGTTAGTGAGGGCTGACGGTTGATAACAGTTTCGAAGCTGAATGAGAGTTGGATTCATATCGAAGGTGACTACGGTGACCTTCTTTCTTTGTCTGAACACTTTGCAAAATATACAGAGAATTTCAAGTTCACCCCACAGTTCAAAGCTGGAATGTGGGATGGAAAGATACGCTTCTTCAATATGATGACTGGTAATCTTCCGTATGGTCTTTTTTCCAAACTCGAAGAAGCTATTGATATTTACAGACTTGATGCAACTATCGACCCGAACATTCTAATAGACGCATACCCAAAAGAAATCGATGAGAAGATTTGGCAGACAGTTCTCGATGAGTTCAAGATATATGACCCACATGAACATCAAATCCAAGGAGCTAGACAGCTTATCATCAATCGCAAAGGTCTATTGCTTCATGCTACTTCTTCTGGGAAAACGGTCACCCTATTCTTGTATCTGAAGTACATGCTCAAAGTTCTTGAGCGATTCATACCCAGACTCAAGATAATGGTCGTTGTGCCGAGAAAAGGTCTCGTAGTACAGTTTTGTAAAGACTTCGAGACATATGGAATGGACCCAATTCTGGTCGGGAAATATTTTGGTGATGAGAAAGATTTATCGAAACCCATCACGGTAGGTACGTGGCAATCTCTTATCAAAGCTGAAGAATATCTGTCTACTGTCAACATGGCACTAGCAGATGAAGTGCATCTTGCTAAAGCTGTGAGCATCAAGACCCTATTGGAAAAGTGCAATAGAGCAAAGATTCGTGTCGGTGTTACTGGTTCTCTACCAAAACCTGAATGCGATATGCTTAGTATCGAAGGTTCATTCAGCAGAATTCTCCATGAGGTCAAGACTGATGAACTTATCAAGAAGGGAATAATATCGAAGGTTGATGTGGTTCAGATTCATTTCAACTATCCCAGAGGTACTCAGGCTTCCTGCAAGAAGGATTATCGTAAGGAAAAGGAAATCATTCAATCCAGCCCTGAACGTCTTGCGATGGTGTCAACTTTGATAGGTAGACACAGAGACGGTGAAAACCTACTGCTTATCTTCGATGAGCTTGAATTTGGGACACATTACTTCGAAGCCTTAAGGCAAAGACATCCCGATAGGCACTTCAAGTATGTAGCCGGTGATGTGAGCGTTAAGGAACGTGAAGAGATACGGCAATTCACCAGCGAAAACTCGAATGTAGTCATTGTTGCATCTATTGGAACCTTTTCTACAGGTATCAACATCCCTAGAATCCATGCGATTATTGGTCTATGGTTGGGTAAATCTGAAATCACCCTCAAGCAGACTATCGGTAGAGGGTTGCGCCTGCATGAGTCCAAAAGTCGCTGTATTTTCTATGATATCGTAGACCAGTTATCATACTCAAAGAAACATGGTACATCCCGCCTTATGGTTTACTTCCAAGAAGGTTTTCCCGTCAAGAACGTAGAAGTGAATTCGTAATAGATATAAATAGTTACATGAAAATATCATTCAAAGTCTTCATGGTCCTTTTAGAGGACTTCGCTGATAGTGACAGCGAATTCAAATATCACAAGAACGTAAAGCTGCCGCCGAACGTGGTTCGTGACTTCGCTGGTTATCTCACTCAGCTTCCTTCTCACCTAACTCAATCTGAGCATTGGAAGAAAGAGCGTTGGTGGAAACATCAGTATACCAACATCTCTAAAACAGAACTTCTACCAAAGGACGCATTCGAGTTTGCTTACAAAGGTGGCGTTCTACAGAAAGTTGCGTTCAGAGTTACACACCTTGACCCAGAAGATGATATCATTTATGTGGTATCGAGAGAAGGTAAAGTTGTCACCACGTGGCCAAATAAAAAGACTGACCCTCACAAGACGTTAGATAGAAATAAGTATCAGAGGTCATGGCCACCAAAAGAGTTGAAGCCAGAAAGATTTTCGTTCTAAGGAGAACGCATGAAGATGAATTTCAAAGAATTTTTGAATCCGCGGGTTGTATCTGAAGCAACATACACCGTGGAAGAATATGCACAATGCATTTCTGTCAAAAGCCCAAAGACTGGGAAGGTGATAACTCTTCATAGAGGTAACTGTTATCCGAAAGAGCTTTCTGAAGTCATTGCAAAAATAAACAAAACCCCCGGTAGTAGTAAACAAGTAACCCTACTTCGAGAAGATGTTGTTACTTTCATGAAGTTTGCAAATGAATCGTTGGACTTCAAAGTGTTACAAGGATATCTAACCAACTTCATCAACTCTCATGTCATGGCTGAAATTAAAGCAGAGTTCGACCCAAAAGCGAAGATTGATATCACAAGAAACATTATCAATGGTAAACAACTTTCTGTTCAGTTGCAAGTTCGTGGACCTTGGCAAATAGAAGCATCTGACTTGGATTCAGCTTGGGAAAAAGTACAAGAAATCATTCGTGAGAAGCTCCAAGACTTTGACCCATACGGTTATAGTCTTGATGTTACAATACTGAAGAGAAATCCAGCAGGCGCTCTGTTTGGAATCACTATAAAATAGGAGATACAAAGAAATGTCTAAAAAACTGTTCGAGAGAATAGACGCATTTTTGATGAAGGAAGAGGAAGAGATTGATATGGTTGCTGGTATCGAATCTCTCAGAAAAATCGTTGCTAAAGGTGCTGACTCGATGCTGACGTGGGGTGATGATAAACTTCAGGTCAATCAGACAGCCGCTAAAATCATGACAAAAGTATATGACATGCTTGGTGTAAAAGCTAAGGATGCTTTCAATCAGAAATTGAAGAACAAAAAATCTTTTATGGAACTTGCTTCTGTAACGAGTCATGTTGCGCTCGGTGAAGCTGTATCGATTTTCGAAAATGAAGATGCGTTCGTAGAAGAAGAGGAGTAAACATGCCAGCATCTATTGTGAAATCATTCGCGGCAAAAGCAGGTAAATCTGTACCTGAAGTTGAAAGTCTTTGGCAGAAGGCAAAAGAATCGGCTGCTAAAGGTGGACATTCAGAAGATTACCCATATATCGTAGGTATTCTCAAGAAAATGTTGGGACTGAATGAAGATATTGAAGTCCCATGTGCGTTACTCGAAGATGGTGAAGGTGCTGGCACAACTGCGGCAGCCGCAACAACTACAGCAGATTATCCTATCAAGCCCGTTGCAGTCGGTGGGCCACCGAAGAAGAGAGTTGTTCCTGATAGCGTTATCATGGGAATGCCTTCTTTCAATGTCGACCAGAATGACTTCATTGGTATGTCAAAGGCTCGCATGACAGGTAGCAGATACCCAATCGCAAATGAAAAGGTAAAGCAGTACATGAGAGAGAATGGTTATGGTAGACCGTACATTCTTAATCATCAGGGAAATATCTTGAAAATCGGGAAACACATGACTACTGCTAAGTAATGAAATTCAAGCAATTCATAAACGAAGCTCCGATTACATCGAAGCCTTTACGTTCAGCTCATAAGGCTCATGAGGTGATGACTAAATTATCAACTCGATTTGTTGATATGACTTCTATGAGAATTATCATGGATGATTTGGTTGATGTATACCCTGAACTATCAGCAGTAAAACTTGACATCTCAAACATGAGGTATCTAGGAACGTATGACCCGAAGCATAAAGTAGTATCGATTAATCCAAAAGCCCCTCTTTCTACGTTTGCTCATGAACTCGCGCATTTCTGGGTAATAGGGCATCCCGTAGAATTCTATACGAAGATGAAAGAAGTCGCCGCGCATGTAGCAGACTTGGTGAGAGGAATTTAATGGATTTCAAACGCTCATTGCAATTATCTCTTCAGTATCACAATACATTGAACCCTGTCGTGTTCGATTTGGGAACAGATAATGCTGAACCTAGTATGATTCCCGAGATTCGTGCGGCTTTGCTGAAGATAGCTAGAGCTTGGCAAGAATATTGCGATATTCCATCTTATGCTGTCAAGGATATCATCTTCACTGGTGGTAATGCGAACTTTAACTACACCGAACAATCCGATATGGATGTTCATATCGTCATCGAACCAAAATTGATGTCATCTGACGAGAAACTATTGCTCGATAATCTGTTTGCGAAGAAAGCTTTGTGGGCAGACGCGCACCCGAACATAAAGGTTAAGGGATACACTGTCGAGTTATTCGCTCAACCCATATCAGAGAAACCCCATCAAGACCAAGGAGTTTATTCGCTTGTTCTCGATGCTTGGTTAGATGCACCAGAGAACAAACATATTGACTTTAGCTCTGACCCATATTTGATTAAGAAAATCAATTGGTTCAAACAGCGTATCGATAATATCATCAACACAAAATCTAAGGATGAACTATCGATTGTCTTGCTTAAAGAGCGTATCAGAAATATGAGAGCCGCGGCTATTCAACGTGGCGGTGAATTCTCATTCGAGAATCTAGTATTCAAAGAACTTCGCAACAGTGGGTATCTTGATAAGCTCTCGAAATATAAGAGTAATTTGGAAGATGAACAACTATCTTTTGAGAAAGTGGAGACGGCCAATGAATATAAGTGAATTGAAATCTTTGATGCTGGAAGACAAAAACGAAACACAGAAAGCAATACGGGAATTGTTCAGTAAAGACAAAGCGCCTATCGATAAGGATGTTCATGCGCTGTCAGATAAACTGAAGATAAATACTCATACGTTCGAAGGAATGATTTATGCTATGCTTCACAAAGCCTTGTCTTTGGGTAAACATAAGGATGTTCCTGATTCGAAGTTCGATTCAGAACAACTGAAGAAAGGTATTGCTGTAGAAAAAGAGCATACAGATGATGAAGAAATAGCCAAAGCGATAGCGAAAGACCATTTGACCGAACTACCTGACTATTACAACAGACTCGAAAAAATGGAGAAAAAATAAAATGTCGTTCTCAAAATATATGACTGAGGGTGTACATGACCCGAGTATTTTCAAAGCTATTTTTCTTGTTGGTGGTGCTGGCTCTGGTAAGTCAACGGTATCTGGTAGAACAACTTCAGGCCTTGGTTTCAAGATACTGAACTCTGATGAACTGTTCGAGTATCTTATGAAGAAGAAGGGATTCGGTCCTCCCAAAGTTGGAGCAGGCCCAATCAATCAAATGAATCTGGATGTTATACCTAAACAAGAATGGATACCACAAAGAGAAAAGTCAAAAGCCGCTACAACAGCAAGATTTTCTGTAGCACAACCATCTTCTGGCTACTGGGGTCAAGGTAAGCTAGGTCTTATCATAGACGCAACTGGTGATGATTTCGAGAAAGTCAGAACACAGAAGAAATCGCTCGAAGAAGCGGGTTACGATTGCATGATGATATTTGTCAACACATCTCTTGAAAAATCTCTTGAAAGAAACCTGTTGAGATGGAGAGTAGTACCACAGGAAATTGCAACTAGAATATGGCATAATGTGCATGACAACATGGGTAAATTTCTCGGTCTGTTCGGGTCAAGCAAATTTTTCATCGTAGACAATACGAAAGACACAGAAGAGAAAGACGACATCCAATCACCGAATGTTTGGAAGCAAGTAATGAAATTTGCAAAACAACCAATCGAAAATCCGATAGCAAAAGCGTGGATAGCATCAGAGCTCCAAAATAGGAGAAGATAAGAATGGCAAAAGCTAAAGGTGCAATTAGCGGTGGTAGTTCTTCAGCAAAGAGCAGAGATGAACTTAGACATAAATGGAAAAAGACGCGACAAGGCAACTCTCGTAATACTAAGAGACCTTTGAAAGGGAGATAGAATGGAACTCAAAGCTGGGGAAAGATTCAATGACAAAAAAATAGGACGAGTGAGAATAGATGATGTGTCAGCAGACAAAGTGACATATTCAGTATTCCCGACAGGTCCTAATCAAGCATCAAGAAGAGTAATTGTTGATACAAAAGAAGTGTTCGAAAAACGCTTCCCTAATCGTTAAACGATATCATCGTTAAGATGTAGGATTTCTTTCCATTCAGAGACTTTCTGGACGAGCGTGTCCAGATTGTCTTTGACTTCAAGAAGCTGTTCACCGCTGATATCGAAGATATCACACAGTATCATAGCGTTCTCTGCGGCTGTTTGAACTTCTTCGTTCAACTGTGCAAGATGCTTCCATTTCTCTTTATCGATTTTCATATCTCTCCTATATAACCGTCTTCCAGATTGTAATCAACCCAGTTATACTAGCAAGAACGAGTACGCCCTGCGTAGCAATTTGCTGAGTTTTGTAGCTGAGATTATTGACGATAGTAACCCCGACCCAGGTGGTCTGACCGAATGCAATCAGTCCAAAGATGATGGGCACGATAGTATTTGCATAGTCACCTTCCCAGAGAGCTTTTTCGAGCGGGTTCCTGTATACAATGATTGAGTCTGACATTTCTTCCTCCTTTTTATCGCTGCCGATAACATGTTATTAGGATTTGTTCAAACTTCAAGAAAAGTTCTTTGTCGTTAAGCACAGAGAAATCTTCTTCTTCAAGAGGGCAGACCTCGGGAAATTTTTCGTTACCTACGAAAACGATATCTTCAGGCTTCGGGAGATTGGGATTTTCACAAGATACCCAATCTTTGATGTAGGTCATTCCGTCATGTTTCTTGAAGTAAGGACATTCCCCTTCCCGACAAGCATCAAGATACTTCTGATAGATTTGCATTTTACGCTGCCTCCTGCAACTGCATTTCGATGTATTCCAGCTTTGCATCGTCTGCCATCATCTGCATTATCATGGCATCTTCGTAACGGTTCACGCTGTCCAGTTCATCCAGATACATGAGAATTCCGTCCATTTTTGATTTCCTCCTTCCCTTTCTTGATGATTTAATTATATCAGAAAAGGCTAGAAAGTCAAGAAAAATCTTTAGTTCTCGATGATACAATCTCCGCTTTTTAGCTGACCTTAAAGTCAGGAAGTCTCTTCTGAACTTGAGCTACAATGCTATCTACGTTCAGACCATCACCGTAGTTGTCGATAGCGTGAGCGAGAAGATTTTCCGTCACATATCCAAGTTGCCAGCCGCGAAGAACGGCAATCATATGTGAAAGATTCCCCTTGCACACATCTTTGTAGAGATACCAGATTCGTGAACCGTAGATGTTGTTGCTGTCGAGAGCGAGAACCCCACCAAGCCCCTGCATGATATCGTTGGGGTCGATAGCACTACCATTCTTAATCATATCAACAAGTACGCGAAGTCCGCCCGGATTTCCCTCGCACATCTTCATTACAATTTCCTGAGTCGTATCGTGAAGTTTGATACGTTCGTTAGCCATTTTCGCATTCCTCCTTTTATTGATGATTAAGTAGCAGATAGATTCTAAAATCTCGTAAGCTTTCCATGTAGCTAGAAACCCCAAAATCACAGAAAAAATATTATTTATCATGATTCTCCTCAGAAAATCTGGTTTTGTCAAGAAAATTATCGGGGCAACCAGTTCTGTTGTTCCGGTGTCAAGAACTGGTCGATTCTGCGATACACCATATTCTTCTCGTAACCGTAATGCAATGCATCTTCAAGAGCTTCACCCATGAGTTTATCGATATCAACGATTAATCGCTTGTCACGACCAGCAGGACCTATTGTAAGAATCTCGTGGGTATTCACTTCATACGCTGTAAGCACCCCACCGAAAACGCAACCAGTGTCAACGTATGTGAGATTTCCCATGGTCGTTACGCACATCTTCGGTATATGACCGATGATAAGATGCTTCTTACCGAACCACCAACCATTTCTGTCCCACATGACATCATACGCTCTAGCATTTGACGGGTGCGGGTATCCGTATGGAACGCCAGCATGAACGAAGAGATGGTTTTCTGTTTCGTGCCACAGCTTGAGAGATTTCACAAAGGGTTTTAGAGCCAAGATGCAGAGAAATTCATCACCACCAAAACTATCAATGGTTTTTTGTCCACCTGAACCTTTCATCATCCAAGTATCGTACATGTTCCCTTTGTTCGGGTCCATAGCCATATCTTCATGATTCCCTTTGAGAAGAATCACGTTCTCTGGATTCTTGTCTCGAAGTTCGATAACATAGTCAACGACCTTCTTCGAGTCGGGACCTCTATCGATATAGTCGCCCATGAATACGAGCGTATCGAAATTCGGTCTGAACTGAATTTTATCCATGAGCATTATGAGCTGGTCATAGCACCCATGAATGTCGCCGATTGCAAAAAGTCTTTTCTTCATTTTATAAACCTTCCAAGAAGGCTGCTAACATCAAACCTACACCAAGTGTAAAACATCCCCACGAATATCCATACATACCACCGATTGAACATGCAGTAAATAGTAGACCAATCCCATAAGCTATCCAGTTTAACTGCATTCTTCATCCTCCGATTCCATTTCAGCTTTTGGGAGCGGGAATTCTCCGACTATATGACCGCAATCCATACAGTAGTCAAAGTCGATATAGTCACCACTACCGATTCCTAAGTCACTAGGAACGTAACCATCATACTCTTTGTCTCCGATATAAGCATTGAACATATCGCTGACTTTACCCCCAACTTCTGCAATCCTACTGCTGCCACATTTCTTACATTGCATCTTTTTGTACCTCCTTGAAGAAATTTTCGAGATATTCAGGTTGAACTTTTCCTCCCATATTAAGAATCTTCGAAACGTCCTGAGATTCATCGAGCCCATATCCAGTCCCGATATAGAACTTTGTTTCTCCTGTTATCGTATCAACTGCTTTGACGATTCCGATGGGCTTTTCGCTACCCATTTCTGTGAACCAACGTACATCGATTGCTTTCAGATTGTTCATTTGTCTCCTTTAGTTTAACCAGTATTTCCAGATTGATGTGTCGCCCTGAGAATTCCACGAGTTTACGAGAGTCAGAGCTCCCTGTTGAATGTTTTCGGTTCACTGAAGGCGATGTGATGTTGGAATGTGCAAGCAAGTGAATGTCATTTTTAAGCCACCGCTTTCAGAAGTTCGAGATTGAGACCAGCTTCGAGTGCGAAGTCTTCCATTTTCTTCAAGCGTGTAGCTAATGACACGAACGCCAATTTCACGACTTTCAGTTTTCAAGACAGAATCAATCATTTCTTGGTCGGGGCGACCGAAGCGATAATACCACTTAGAATCAGCTTTACGATTCTTGAGCAGAATGCCATCCTTTGTTTCGAAACGAACACGAAAGTCATTTTCCATTTAGGTGTCTCCGTAGTTAGGGATTGTGCCGCCTTTTTGAACGAACCAGATGGTGACCATAGGTACGAGATTAACGCAGAGTCTTTTGTTTCCAGAGGACCAGTGAGCGCCGACCCAAAAAGAGCCAGGTCTTACCAAAAACCCGTATGTGAACTCCGTTGCTATCTGTTTTAACTTCTCTGTCATGATTTAATTATAACACAATTTGGTGGAATGTCAAGAAAAATAAAATGTATAAATATATACAGAATACTATAATATCAACGATTTAGGCTGTTCATATGAGGTGAAAATGTGACAGAGCAGACTTTTGGATTTTACATCATGCTGGTATTCGCAAACACCGTAGCATTCGTGTTCAACTATGATATGGGTGGCCTCGCCTCTCGGATATGTCATACATCGTTCCGAAAGTTCTTAGGTTGGTTGTCGATTCTAGCATCGGTGCCAATGCTTATAATCTTGATACCCAAACTCAGATGTTATCTACAGAATAAGTACCCAGAAGAAACAGTATAAATATAAAAAAGTGAGGGAGAGAAAGAGATGTTCGGTATGTTAAAAGATAAAGACGGGACTCGTAGCTTAGGTAGACATCTCACTGTTCTCGGTGCTATGGCTTTGACTTTTGGGTTCTATAGAGAAGCATTAACAAATGGTCTCATTTGGCAAGATTATATTGGTTATGCTATTGCAATGACCGTGATGTACGCACCAACAAAAGCAGTAGATTTGATAAAAGCTATTCGTGGCAACCCAACAGTTGACACATCAGCATCAGAAGAAACAAAAACAACAGCGCCAGCGCCAGCACAAGCTGAATTACCAGAAGCACCAACAACTCCCTCAAAGGAATAGGTTTTAAAAGAGAATGGAAAAATTTGACATTGGTTGTGCTGACAAAAACTGCAACGTCTCCGAAGCGTTTCTGAGATTACAGCAAGAACTCGCTAAAGGTAGAGAAGAACAAGCGAAAAATCAGGAAGACACAAAGGCAGACTTTGCAAAATTTGAGAAGAAGCAGGACCAGATTTTGGACGTGCTTTCGGACTATAAGGTGCTGTTGGCGGAAATCAAAAATCTCAAAGGTGCTCAAGAGCGTCTGGAAGAACAGCTCATTAGACAAGATACAAAGATTCGTGAGAGCGATATTGCTATCTTTCAGAGATTGAATGAGTTGGAGAGACTCAAGGCAGACAAGACAGATAGCGACCAGAATAGAGGTTGGCTCTGGGGATTGGCTTTGGTAGCATTGTCTGTATTGGCTAATTTCTTAGTCGATATGTTCAAGAGTCATGTAGGTAAATAGGAGGATTATGTGTAGAAATGCTAAAAATGAAATTGGGTCATCACCTCATATGCGAGGTTACGGATTGCACATTTGATGCACTGAATAACGAAATTGAAATTGTCAATCTTGTGTTGAAAGCATGTGTAGATGGTGGAGCTGGTATTCTTGGTCATGTGTCTCACAAATTTGTGCCACAAGGAATCACAGTTGTTGTTGGGTTAAGCGAGTCTCATTGTAGTATTCACACTTACCCTGAATATGGATACGCGGCAGTTGACGTATTCACTTGTGGTGATAATGTTGATACTCACAAAATTCTTACCGATATAATTCGTGGTCTCGGTGGAAAAGGTTACATAAAAGAACACGAAAGAGGTATTCCACAGGAGGGTTAAAAGTATGAATAAGAGAGAATGGATTTACATAGCTGTCATTGCTGTCTTTATTTCTTGGAACTATTACACGTTTACACACAAGCCCACAATACCGGGTGAAGGTTTTCATGATGCTGGTACTATCACTCAACCAACCGGTACAGTGAAATGCCCAGACACAGGTTTACAAGTCATAGACCCTAAAGACTTGAAACATGGTTTTGTAAAGAAGCCTACTATCATCGAGAAGATTGTATACAGGGATGTTGTTGTCGATAAATATCCTGATTGGTTCGACCCGAAAAAGATAAAGATTCTCGCTGATGCTGAAATCCCAGCTTGGACAGAAGAGACATATGTTCTCTCTACTGTAGACATTACAACTGGTAAGGGCGGAATTACATATAAACAACTACCGAGACCACCTATAGGTTATCCTAATGAAGCCAAAATAGGTGTTTCATATATACTTGCGGGTGATTTTTCTGGAAAGCTGATGCTCACTGGTTCTTATACACCGCTTAGGTTTGGCAACTGGTATTTCTCGGGTTTCGGGCAAAGCATTGATGTTTATAAATTCGCTGGAGCGACCGCAGAATACAGGTGGTAGACAAATGACAAACAGCAAAGAGATATTTCAGGTTGGAGATATTGTATTTGAAAGAACGGATACTATTACTTCTAAGCTGATACGCATGAGAACTCTTTCTCAATGGTCCCATGTAGGAATCATTATTGGTAGAGTCCATGGAGCAGTTAAGGTAGTTTCTGCTCGTCGGAATGGTGTAACAGTTGACACTCTTCGAGACTGGGGAAATAAAGTACAAGTTCTGAGACTTGACCCTGAGGTTGCGTCTGAATATCAGCTTGAACAAATGTCAAAATTTGCTATCCAGCAAGTTGGTAAGAAATATGATTATTGTGGTGTAATTGATTTTATTACCATGTCCCGTCATCAGAACGATAATCGCTGGTTCTGTTCTGAGCTAGTACACTCGGCTATGTTATCAGCAAGCATCGATATTTTCAGAAAGAAGATACCACCTGAATTCGTTAGCCCGGGTATCTTGTATGAAAATCCATATCTCACATATATCGCACAACTTGGAGACAAATAAAGATGGTTCAAATTACAAAAGGTGAATTCATTACAAACATTCTTGTGAATGTGCAGGATATCAATGCTTTCATGGGTTGGATGAATAATGGTTGGCAGAGCGTTGTCAACAGGCTTCTACACTATCGCTTGTTCACCGCCAGTCAGCCCGAGTGCTCAGTTCTTGCATTCAGAGCGTATGAGGCCATACATCGTCGCCTGCTCAGGCGTGAAGATTACAACGTCACGCCACAGGATATTTATCAGAGCTTAGAACTCATGGAGGTTTCATAATGGCTGAATTGACTAAGGGTGAATTTATTACCAATATTCTTGCAACGCCACATAACATTGCAGCATGGAAGGCGTTTAGGACAGCACAGACAGAGTTATCCATTGCAGTTAATGAAGCCTGGGAAAGCAGTAATAACGTGATACTGACCTCGCCATTCGTGCAGGGGCTTGTTAATGCGCTTGTACCATCGGTGCTGGACACGGCCGCCCTCTCTAGGTTTAACAATGAGATATTAGTTCAAGCTGGCATGACCACAGTAAACAACAACAAGCGATACCACGTGACCATCCCTGCAGGAACAGTTGACCATTTCGCCTATTGCTCCAACTATGCAAGTGGCGACATCTCTGTTTCTGGCTTGTCTGGTAATTTTTGTATAGTGGAAGCACCAGCAGGTATATTCAACTGTCCGACAGCGGAGGAAATATAAATGTACGCACAATATCAATATTCCGCAGGGCATACAGCAGCAAACCTCTTGGCAGATATAGGTTTGCTTTTGACTGGTACAACGGATAAAGCAACCCTCTCGGCAGGTGTTGACCAAGCAAACACCTCCATTTGGTCAACTGATGCAGCAGGTTGGTCGTTATATGATGGTGCAGCAGGAACAAATGCCGCGTGTTATAGAGTAGCATGGCACGATGCTGCTCAATACTGCTACATTGTCATAGATACAAATACGGCAGGCTATGTGCTCATGAAGGGTTATGAGAGCTGGAACAGTGGGACACACACAGGAACTAACTTAATTTACTCGTCTGACAATACAACTGTTGCTCAACGAGTAAACCTGGCAAATGGAGGTCGTCTTGACCTTCTCATAAATCCATATATTGTAGGCATATTTAGTTACCAGTCAGGTGTTTATGGGAATAGTGGCGCATCTAGTCCTTATTTTATAGCACAGAGAACAAGGATAACAGCCTACGACACTATTGCAGGGGCACTTCCCCCGTTTGTTGGGCTAAACGCACCCATGCTTCTGAATAGTTATGGTTCTTGGTATGCCCCAAGACTAAAAAATGGTAATACGGGCGCTAGTTTAACAGCCGGCAATGCTGGCACATATAACACTTCACTTTCTGCCTTTTTTAGTGCAGTAGGCGGTGCTCTGCCAGCCAGTACAATTCTCAACGCATCGGCTGTATTGGTTCATTATCTCCTCCCAATATACCTAAGTTACAACAGTCATGGATTTACAGCAAAATTGCATGACAGTTGCAGGCTATTCTGTACAACTGGAAGTTTTGGATTTGTATATGATGAGGTAACAGTTGGGGCAAGCACTTATCGCATATGGACAGCGGGCGCTATGCGCTATGCGGTCTTGAAAGGATAACATATTATGGCTACATGGGCGGAAGCGGGAGAAATCCCAAGTTTTACCCTAGCAACTATAGTAGAAACTGACAATGCTTATTTTAACCCTCCGTTTGCAGGACGTGTAACGTGGTATGAAGCTGGTAGGACTGTGCTACTAGATACAACTGGTGGAACTGGTGGAACTGGTGGAGTGGTCGCAGTACCTAAAATGGCACTCATAGGAGCATTTTAAAAATGGCAAATTCAAATCCACCGGCAAAAAATACAGCATTCGACCTATACTGTTTTATCGCTAAAACAGATGGAACAATCATTACCAATCCGGGTGGTCTTGCTTCGCGCATCGTAAAAGACGGTGACGGTGGAGCAGCGGGGCCAACCCCGACCGCGAACGATGCCACAGGTGGAACCATTAAGTTGGCATTGACGAATACTAACATGAACGCCGACTGCATCACGGTTAAAATCACCAGCACTGATTCAGGCGCAATCCCCTTTTGCGCAACTATCTATACATCAGCAAAGACACTCAATGATATAGAAACAGAAGTAGCTAAAGACTCAACAGTAGCAAAAGACTCAACAGTAGCAAAAGAAGCAACAGTGGTATCCATCAAAGCAAAGACGGACCTGCTCCCGGCAAGCCCCGCAAGCGAGGGAAATGTGACTGCTGTCGGAGTTGCAGTAGATGTCCTATCGGCCCAAGTAAATAACCTCCACATGGATATCAGCGCCATCAACGTAAGCATTTCTGGTATTGATTCTAATATTGCAGATTTGGAAGATGAGGCATTTGGTCGTTGGGTCATCGACCCTGTAGCAAAGACGATGACGATGTACAGAGTATCTGGAAGTGTGTTCAAGGTATTCGATTTGATTGAAGCAACGGGTTCTATATCAGCATTCAAGGAAAGAGTCCCTAGATGATAGTCACGAAAGGTAGAGGCAACATCTCTTTAATCACACAGGGTTATATGTCTACTTTCTTTGATTATCTCAGCAAGCATGGTATAATCAAATTAGAATATAAACTTCGAACTGCGAATACAGAATTTCGATTGCTTAATACTGTAACGAAAGAATACACTGTAAAACCGGCTCCAGAAAAAAGATGTGATAAGATGAAAACGTGGATGCATATTAGATATAAAAAGGTGAAGATTTATGAGTGATGATAACGCATTTCAAAGTGATTGTTTTCAGGCAGACGCTTTTCAGCTAATTCCGATAACATACAACCTCGTCAATCTATACAGTGTAGAGTTTCTTACACCTACTATAGATTTCAATTTCATCTGGTAAAAATAGGAGAAAATATGGCAGATTTTCAAGTAAATGAATCAACATCAGCATTCTTAGAAATGAAATTCAAGAACGAGCGAGGGGTAACTGTAACTCCTGATATGTGTACATATCGCATTGATGATATGACTGGTCTTTCGGAGACTGTCACAGGCACCGAGATTGTAGGTGATACTTCATTCTTCCCGACCACACCGAAATATATCTTGGAGATTACGAGTGACCAAAATCGAATTCTTGATGACAAGAACATCTGGGAAGACAGACAGGTGACAGTCAGTTTCTTCTACAATGCTATAAGCGTTGGCACGAATACATTCTTATATCGAGTCATAAATTTATCTCGAATAAATTCATAAAAAGCTAAGGGAGCCGAATATTCGGCTCCCTCTTTCTTTATTCCGTATCTGCTTCGACTGTTGGGCCGCTACCATCAGTTTCGATAACTGGTTGAGTCCCCAAATCGTTTGCTTTCTGCTGATGCATAGCTTCTTCTCTACGATTTACTTCCTTCTGAATAGCTTCTGACATCTCTTTACCCGATAGAATACCACGCTCGACAATCGAATTGATGAGGGCGTCCATCGTGATGCTCATCTGCTGAACATATTGAACAAGCTGTTGAATCTGTTTTTGATTCTGACCATGTGATTGATTGATGGCTCTTTCCAAACTCTTGAAGTTGCCGATGATTTGAGTATCTTTTAACATGTTATTTCTTTCCTCCCGCTCTTTCTGTAAATCCGAATAGGTCAGTATAATACTTGTCTATGTTGTTTTCAAGCCAGTTCTTCTCAGAAATGATTCTCTGTGAAGATAGTATGTCTTCTGTTTTCTTTTTGTCAGGCCAAATCTCTCTGATTGTCTGTGCGTCAGTTTGCCAATCCCCCGTCAAGAACACTTGAGCGTCATCGTTATAAGGCGCTAATTTTGAAGCGATACCGATGATATCTGAAGCAAAGTAATCAAGTAGCTTGATATTTGAGTTATGACTGATAATACCGTTGGCTAGGTAATAGTTACCGTTTGGCACCTCGATGTCATAAACATCAGCAAGACCAGACTCTATGTTTGCTACCGTATCTCCCTTATATGCAACAACGCAATTGTTTGACTTTCTGATTGATGTATTTTCCAGATTCTCTGTTTTGTATTTTGATATGAATCCTATCTCTTTTGCGAATATATCTCCAGCTTCTTTACATAGATATAGATAGTAATAGTTTCTTTCATATCTTTTGTTGTATCTCGCTGTTCTCCGTGACTCGATACCAAATCCCAGTAACAGAAATTGTATTTGTTTAGTTAGTATCTCACTTTTACTGCAAAAGTTAATACGACCATTCGTAACCCCACCATCTGCTTCAAATAATCCTCTCAAAAAAGAAGAGATTACAGATTTGGGGGATTGAAAAATAATCTTGGGTATTTCTAGTATTTTATCTTTGTTTGCTGGACTCTTACTAAGAGTCATTCCTATACTTCTAAGAAGATAATTTAGATTTCTGCTACTCAAATGAATGCTAACTCCGTTGCTCATTTCTCCATCTTTGTTCTTCTTATAATATCTGTCGTGGGTGACTCCAATACCATCAGCAAAGTTCTCAATTCGCTTCATCACTTCTTCGTCACGCTTATTAAATGCTATCGATACATGATTGCTCGTACCGACATGACCATCCCCTAAAACTATTCCTATAAATTCTCCCCACTCTTCGTTTATTGTAATTTTAGGTGCATTGGATAATTTCATTAGAGATACATCAACATTATCTAATCCTTTTGTCAGTAAAAAAGGTCCAGATACTTGCTGATAATCGACTATAGGGAAATTAAAATATCCAAGGTCTATTTTTTCACCTATTTGTATATTTTCTAACTCTTTAAATTCTCCACATGTTCTTACTTTATGATTCAAGGTACCTTCTATTTCATACCCCATATTAGTTGTTATTTTAACTGTTTTTTGTTGTTTATATTTGAATTTATTTGTAACAGATTCAAAAGTTGATTCTTGCCACACGTTCATAGAGTCAGAAGAATCATATAGTTCTTTTATGGTCGATATACCGTTTGATGATACTATTTTCGTGTCTCCAACGAGACATTTGCAACGATTGAATCTGTTGTCTATCAACGGAGCTAGACCAAAGTCACAGTTCAGTTTCTTGAGCTCCGTAGGGAATTCAGAGATATTGAACCATGTGAGAGTTTTTACCTTACCTTCCAAATCCTTAATCCATGGTGGAAGATGACGCATACCAAGAATCACCCAATCAAATTCATCGACTGTATTACGAACTAGGTCATTGATGACAGCAAAATCTCCTGCATCATTGTCATTGAAATGAGTGGGTGAACCCGCCCATAGAATTCTGGGTTTCTCGTTGACTTTCTTATCAAAGTCATAAGGACGATAAATCCATTTAGGGATGTAGTTTGGCACAACTTTGACTTCGCAAGTCCCGTGATATCCCTTAATCCAATCAGCCATATCATTGGTAGACACGGTAAAGACGTCCACGATGTTAGTAATCTTCTTCATCGTAGCATCCAAGGGTAATGCGCTGTAGTAGGAATGAGCAAAGTTGTACTTAGGAATTTCCGTGAACAAATCGTCTAAATCGTACATCATCTTGAAATTATATAGCTTGGGTTCCTTTTTGCGGAGATTATCTACCATGCTCATATAAGCGACCTGAGCTTCTGTAGCTTGTCTCTGGAAATGCATGACACGACACATGCGGAGGATGTTTGTATCGACTAAAAACCGGCTAGAAATGATTCCTTCGTACTGTTTTCTTGACCCGTACTTCATTGAAATGGCGTCATTGATGAAAATGCTTCTGAGATACCCACACCCAGCAAAATCCGCGTTGTACCAAATTACGATGTTCTTTTCCTGCATTACGTTTACCCTCCGTTTACTGCTTCATATAAATTGCACAAAAGATATTTTGAAGTGAATCCTCTGATTTCCTCACCACATCCTCTATGTCATTATTTATAACCACTGGCTCATAGCCAAATTCATTCATTTGCTTACAGAGGCTATCTGGGGTGAAATGATGAAGATGTTCGTTTGGTTTTAGATGTTTCCAATCAGCTAACCATTTCTCTCCCATAATTTCATAATGACAATATGGCATAGAAACCGCTATATATTTTGTGTTAAGGTTTTTTATGAAGGATAGTTCTGACATATGTTCGAGTGAATCCCAGAAACAAACAACATCATGTTTTCCATAAATATTATTTACTCTGTGAATTCCTTCAGGTGAATAATCAGAAATGTCATAACCAACTGCTTTATCAAACGCCATCATTGCAACTCTTAAAAAATCACCATTTCCATAGCCAACATCTAGGATTTCATTAGCATCTTCTATGCAGATTTTAATGAACGCCACTCTCAAGGCCGACAATATCAACGAATTGCGGAGATACTTTTCTGTATTGTAGATGTTATTATACGCAGAATCGTATGTGTATGGTGTGGTTTTTATCTGATGAAGAGAACCATGTTTATCTAGTTTGTAGTTTTTTAATATCATCATTCCCCGCCGAATTTGTATAATTTTTTATCATATCTGTTTTTCTTCCATTTTGCATAAAGGAAGGAGTAAAACTTATTAGTTGGAACTCTTAACGCCAAAGGGAGAATCCATTTTAGTATAGGGAAACTGACTACTAATCCGAATAATCTTTGAAGATTTACGAATCTCTTTTTATTCGGAAGAGGAAGTACAGAATCCTCGAAGAACGTAGCTTTAATATCATCAACTGTTCCAGAAAACAATCCTTTCTCTATACAGAGGTTTCCTAATGGAGTTCCTGCATATGGCTGATATAGACTTGCCCATGCTAGTTCTGGTCTGCATTTTATGTTAAGATTTAATGTATTCATAGCATCACTGAAACTTTCGAATGGCAATCCAATCATATTCTCTGTACGGAACAAAATCCCATACTTATGTAGAAGTTTAGCTCCATCTATGATTTGTTTATCTGTCATATCTCTATGGAGCATTTCTTTTCTATACTTCTCTCCGCCTGATTCGATGGCAAATGTCACACTTATACATCCAGAATCCTTCAATATCTTGGCTTTCTTCTCGGTAAGAAGGTCGATTCTGAGCTGTGCGTGATATGGAATATTCACTTCTTTCTTATATCTGGCACATAGTTCTTCCAATCTCTTATCATTCATAGAGAACTCATCATCAATAAAGAATATAAATTTGGCCCCATGATTATCCCTGACATCAATACATTCAGCGATAACCCTATCAATAGAATGAACCCTTACAATTTTTTGGCCCTTGTATAACTCTTTGTATGTTCCGTTGTAGCAATATGGGCAAGAGAAAGGACACCCTCTGCTGGTCATGATATTTCTGATGGGGTTCTTTGCATTCTGAGGGAACTTATAAATTAGAGTTCTGTCAGGCATAGGAATCTCATCCAAGTTCTGCACTAGACATTCTGGTTTAATGATTCGCTCAATATTCTGTTCCCCACTCTTGATGCGTTTCAGAAGTCTGGGAAAACTGGTGTCGGCTTCACCCTGAACGATATAATCCACACAATCGTCTGCATGAGGGAAGTATGTGGGATGTGGCCCGCCGAATATTATGATGACTTTTGGATAGAGATTTTTTATTTTTCTGGCAATATTCGTATAATCTTGGTGTTGTCCAGTAGTGATAGAAAAAGCCACAACATCAGGGTGAAATATAGAACATTTATATTCCCATTCGGATATAAGTTCCAAATCGATTTGATGCTCGTCTTTTTTAAGAATGGAACTTAGATAACCAATCCCTAGAGGGTCAATTATATAAGGATTTGTTAAAAAGAGAATTTTCATTTCTTTAATACTCCCAAAGAATCTATATGTGATTTCATACCCGTCGGAGAAGGCATCAACATTTCACAAAAAATTCTTTCTTTTGTCAATCTGGGGTCACACCATTTACCAGCCATTGTTTCTAAATGTGTAGGATACCACATAGTAGCTCTGACACCAAGAGTTCCTGCTATAATTCCAAGCCCAGATGGGAAATAAACCCCATATTTTGCAATTTTCATTGCCTGAACTACCGTAGCTAGATTTAATCCCATCATCTTTTTATAGGGTATTCCATTAGTATCTAACATAGTCATTAAACGTGATGCCATATCCGAATCCCATGATGCTCCGACAATAACAGGTATAACATTTTTATAACTATCTCTTATGCTTTTTATGAACATAAACCATTCTTCAGATTGCCATGCTCCCCATGCTCTTGCCCCACCAACACTAGAACCATAACACAACACATATTGAGCATCTGGGTCATTCAGCAGAGCTTCGGCTTCTGCTTTATAAGTAGATGCTATTTGGTAGTTTGGATAATATGTTATAGGCAGGTCTGGTAGCCAATCCTTAAACCATCCACAAGGTCTAGCTTCAAAGTGTTGGTTTATGGTCAAGAAAAAATCTCCGTGATTAGAAATCCTCTCCCACGAGTTAAAATTATTTTGAATGTTATTTGCTAAAGCTGTTCCCCCAGTGAATGAATCATACATTACCGTTTCTACTGTTTGAGGTAACAAATCGAATATCTGTGCCCCTCTTTTGGGATTATCCCCTGCTATTCTCCAATGGAATTTCTCTCTGGTGTTTCCTAATTTCTGAATAATCCACAATATATCACCGATGCCAGACGCTACTTTTACAATTTTTGTTGATGTTAATCCCATATTTCCTCCACGAATTTAATGTACAAGAATATTTATATCACAAACCGAATCGTTCATCCAATAGATGTATTATATTTTGGTTCCGTCTTTCGGTATGAACAAGATATCGTATTATCATATCATTATCTTCTCTTCTTCACGCTGAATGAGAACAGTAACATCATGCGTCTGGGATTTTTCGAGCCAATGTGCTTTGCCCATTCCCCAGCAAAGAGCGTCACTGACAGTCTGATTGACTGCAACGATATCGGCACAGTTCAGATATTCTGCGAGTTCGAGAATGTTCTTTGTCTGTACATATTTGATATTCGGGTCAATCGTCTTGAAGTTGTTGTACTCTGATTCAAGCCCAAAGAAGTATATTTCATCTCCTACTTGCTCTCTGAACATAGCGACATACTTCTTCCAGTCTGTTGCTGGGTTTCTGTATCTCCATGAGCGATGAATGAATGCGAAAGGTAGAGAATCAGGACTTCTCTTCTCTGGTACAGTCAACCAAGGTTCGTTCCATCCTTCGTTACCTAGATTCATACCAATTAGATGACAGAGAATGACATGATTCTGCCAGGGATTGATTGACCTGAAGTTATCAAGATTGTAATCTATTGCCATGGCGTTATAGTCATTATCTGTGATACGACCGAATTTTTCGACTTCTGCTATCATTGGTTGACAAGCAATCAGTTCATGCAATCCATCATAGAAATCTTCTCGAATATAGAACTTGATTTTATCGTTGTGTCTTTCTGCAATCTTCTGGCATGCCTTTAACCCACAAATAGCATCACCAAGTTTTCCCGAATGAAGTACGTTTATCATTTATTACCCTCTCCCACATACGCTTAAAAATATATTTTTGGCACAATCGATGTCACCCTGTAGAAAATTCATATCGATATCGTAAGCTGATATGTGTTCTTCCAGATGCAACATAAGGCTTAACTCTTTGAATATAATAGTTTATATTCGTATAAGAGAAGAACATCTCTTTGACAAGATTATTCAATGAATTGTTTGGGTCCTTATTATAGAGAATGGACAGAATCAGCGGACTGTCTGAAATAGCGTACTTGACATGACCTACAAGTCTCTTCAGTCTACGTTGTTGTTTTGCGAAAACATACAACTGGTCTTCGAGACAACCTAGATGACCATCATAGACTTTTTCTTTTGCAAATTCTGTCACAAGTTCAACGCTCATTCCAGCATTCTTCATAAGATAGAACAGTCCTGCCGCGTTCGTGCTTTTGCCTGCTCCAGGGCCAGCAAACAAATTTATCACGTTCAGTTCCGAATTCATCACGATAGTTTTATGACCTTTCTAGTTTGAGCGTGACAACTTCCATTTTTGTTACGGGTCTAGCATACCCATCATCTTCCTCTATAACGATAGGTCATTCGACAATCTGTTCAGCATTGATAGCAGTTCATTTCCGTAAATCATAGACTTCGATTCCTCTCTCTTCTCTGATGGATATCTAGGTTTCAATGTCATTCCCTGTAAAAAGTTAGGAGCTTTACTTTCTAATTTACTCAAACATCTCCTCCTTGGGCTTGTTCAATGTTCGCATCAAGAACCCAATTTCTTGTGACTGTTCGCTTATCGCCCGTAATCTGTTCCTCAAACAGAACATGAAGAAGTCTTTTTCCTTGAAGTCTTTGGTCTGTGTATCATAGTATGTTTCCAAGATACGCTTTTTAACAACGTCTGGAATGTAATCCCAGTCTACAAGAGTCTTATTTCTCTCATAGTTTGCTGTCAGATTGTTTTCAGCAAGATACTTATCTAACTCACCGCCCGCTATCAATTTCTCTGCTGTCTTTGGGCCGAGCTTGGGTTTCACGTTAGGGACATTATCCCCAGAGTCTCCAGCGAGAATCTTTATATGAAGCGTCTTTGCCGGGTCTGCGTCTTCCATATACTGGGCTTTTATTGGGTCCCAGATTCGGATTCGATGTTCTTTGAGTAGCTGAATGTAATCACCATCGCTTGTAATTACAACGCTCTTCTCGGGTGAATTTCGAGCGAGAATAGCAATCACATCATCAGCTTCAGCATACGGGATTTGAATCATCTTGAAGGGGAATATCTCTTTGACTTCAGCAAGAAAGACATCGACATACGCATAGTATAAATCCCATGGAAATAGGTCTTTATCTCTTTTTTCTTTGCGATTGGCCTTATACTCTGGATAGATGTGCTTGCGCCAATTGTTCTTATCGTCAATGGCAATAACGACTTCTTCAGGCTCGAACTTCTTTATGTTGGCGATGAGAGTTGACAAGAACAGGTGCTTATGAAGTGAGAAGTCTGGGTTTGGATTCCCGATGAGTTCTTTTTGAGAAAATAAACATCGAATGAGCATATGACTACAATCTACGAATAACGTTTTCATAATTTTCCCCTTTTGTTGAATCATAATATACTATTATTTATATATGTCAATACTTCGCTTTCAGAATGGGTGAAGTATTGTAATTTTAGAAAGTATAAATAGTAGTAGAGGTAACTATGAGATTATGTGACCGAGGGTGTGGAAAAGAAGCTGTTTATAAAACAAAGAACGATAAATTTGTATGTGATAAAAATGCAGGGAAATGTCGAGCATGTTCAAGTAAAGGTAAATCGAGAACATATCCCAAACCACAAAAGGTAAATACCGAGAGACTTTGTGACTTTGGTTGTTCTTCTAAAGCAAAATATTTATTTTTAAATGGTAAATATTGTTGTTCTACTACAGGGGGCAACTGTACTAAAATTAGAGAATTAGCTGGGAAGAAAATATCGGATTCAAGATATAGAGAGGTAGAACCAGGAACAACACTTGGGAAGTTTATAGCGCAAAAAGGGATACTGACTAAGAGCATAAAAGATAAAAATGGTCTGAACAGTCACCAGAGAGGCGCAATAAAATCAGCAAAAACTAAAGTTGAAAATATAGACCCTCAGACTGGTTTAAATAAACATCAGAGGAATGGATTAAAATATTCTGAATGGTTGAGAACCCCAGCAGGTATAAATCTGTTAAAAGAACAGTCTGTTAATACTAAGAAACGACAAAATTTTATAGACCCCGTTACTGGAATAAAAGAAGCCAAACGGAGAGCTGATTTAATGATAGAGACAAAATTAAAAAATATAGATGAAAATGGTCTAAATGGATTCGACCGGGGTTCATGGAAAAACAAAAACAATCGTAATTCTGGTATGATAGGTGGGGTTTATTTCCAATCTTCCAATGAAAAGAGATTCCTACTGAATATGAAAGAGTTGGGGTTATTAGAAAAAATAAAAAGAGGGCCATCATTTAAATATATCTTCGAGGGCAATCAGTATACATATATTTCTGATTATATTTTAGATGATATTATATTTGAGATAAAATCAAAATATACAATGTTTGGTAAAAATGACGAATATTTAGAAAAAAATATAGCCAAGTTAGCGTCTGCTAAAGACCTTGGCTATATCGTAAAGCTAGTTATTGATGATGAAATTATTTCTTTAGAAGCCTTCGTTAGCTCTCTTTCTGATAGACGCTAAATCATCATTTATTAGCAAAATACCATTCTTGTATACTTCTCTCATTATTTCGTTATTATCGACTTCTTCTATGCGAACTGTTTTATTACCTTCGACAAGAGTCAGTCTACCTTTTTTAGAAGTTTTACCTGCATCAGTAACTGGAGCTTTAAAAACATCTCTCCACTCATCATTCACCCTTATAGCAGAACATTTCATAGCAAACTGAAAATCGTCCCTTTGAGGAGAAGACAATAGTTTTGCTCCCATACCAAATGCGATGTTATCAGCACTCCAACCATTGATATAAAGGTTGCTCAGAATGCTCTGAATCGAATTACGATTGATTCCGTCACCCTGAATGACTCTTACATTGTTCAGGACTCGGAAGCCCTTAGAATTCGTTGTGAAACCGAAGTTCTGGCCGAGAATCTCGATACACTGCCGAACTACGGTAGTCGGGTCACCGCTGTCAGGACGAACTACGAGAAGGGCTTTGGAGTTCACAACATCATCCTTCAGGACTGTGCCCCACCATTCGCAAGCACGATAGATGTCGGTGCTGTCAGATACGCAAGCGAAGATTTTGCCTTCCCCACCGTACTGAGCTACCATATTCCTATATGCGGCAATTTCATCTTCTGCATTCGGGCCCCACGAAGTAATCGTGCTGTGTTCTGCGGCAGGAATGCTGAAAGCACTCATGAGCATACCGTTGTAGTAGAAGTTCATTGCACGAACACCCTCAACGGTGTCCGAACCCATGAAGTTCGCAATGTGAGCCGCACCACCAATCTGTGCAGACTCAGACGAACTTACACCACGTGCGCCAAAGTCATGCAACTTGAAGTTGATACCAGCTTCAGGAGCGTCAGAAGTCTTTGTGAGATATTCCCAAATGACCTTCTTGCACTCACGGCTGTTGGTCGCTACTGTTGTCGGATACCAAACTGCTCGAAGTAGCATTGTCTCGATGTACGAGCCGACCCAGAAACATTTCGGGTCTGTGCATTCGACTGTGCAAAGTACATTGCTCAGAGGGATGATGCTACCTTCAGGAACAGCCTTGATAGTCACTGGAATGAATCCCCTGTAAGTATCAAGAATGTACTGCCAGCCTTCACGATTGAACGGCTCACCGTGATTCTTTGCAAACTCTGCGGCTTCTTCGATGTTCTCTTGCGTGAATGGGGTAAGTAGATATTCTTTGATGAACATCTGCAAACCGAAGAACATAGTGTCTTTGATACCAGCATCATTACCACGAGCTTCGATGTAACCGAAGTACCCTGTTGTGCGAGGGGGGTACTGAAGAAAGTGAGATAACTTATAAGAATCGCATTGTAAAATTAAATTTCTGTTCATTTGCAAATCCCCTTTGCGGTTAGATTAAGAGAAAGTCTATCTTTCTCTTTTGAAGCGTGTGTTCCATGAGTTATGTGCTATATTCCTTTTGGCTTCTTCGCTTAAAATTCTTCCTTCTTTCCAGCCTAGATTTAAGAAAGTATGCAACTTATATGGTTTTACCATTTTCGATACATTTGTATCATTTATCCAGATTTTCCCTTTACTGTTAAGACTGTGTTTTTTCTTTGTTTCTTCTGATAATTTTTTACCAGTATTACTTAAACGTATTTTCTCAACAGTCTCTTCAGAGTGCGCCCCACGAATAAAGTACATTCTACCACGAACCCATCCTTTTGTCAAGTAATCGTTTACCAAATCTTTGTGAATTCGTGTTGTTTCTTTCCCATTGTTCACCCATCTTTGTTGTTTTACTGTTTTACTGTTCTTAGCTTTACGTTCCTCGTTCGTTTTAAGAGATTGTACGAATCGAAGTCTACAGTATTCATAAAATCTTGAAACGCTTCTTTGATTATGTTGACTCTGACAAAAAGCGTTCCAAGCACATAACAGTTTGAAGTTTTCTGGATACATCTTTACGAGCAACCAATGAGCAAGAAAATGTTCTCTCGCTGTCAACAGCACAAGATTATCGGGATTATTTGCCCCTTTGAGACACTTCGGTATTATATGATGATTTTCGTAATACACAAGAAGGTCTGTATGTTTCTTTCGATTCTCTAATCTGGCCTTCTCGACCAAAAGTTCGTAGCATCTCTTGTAGTTCATATTATCTCCTATGAGAGTATTTATACTTTCGATATAAATTAACTCACTGTAGAGATAATATGAACAAAAATCAAAGAGTTACTCTCCTACGATACTGAGTTGGCCACATGCGGCGCCAGCTTTGATTTCAGCCTGCGTGGCGATGGCTACAGCAAAATCATAACCTGCTTCTGTGAGTTCTTGTTTGATTTTATCCATTTCACTGTTCCTCCTTTCTGCTATCATCGTTCATCATTCTCTGGTAAGATTCTGTTTGTCCCAAAACAAAATCATATCTTCAGTTTCTTTCATAGCGGGCCATCCTCTTCTGCAAGTTGTTCTGCATGTGCTTCACCAGACTCCCAGGCAAACTGAAACGCTTCCCAGAAATCTTCTTTGTGAACTGTTGACTGTGTACCGTTTGCTTCCCACCATTTTTCAAATACTTCTCTCATATCATGTTCCTCCCTTCGATGATACCATCACCGAGTCCGTTCTTCTCCGAGATGTCGTTCTTGTTAATCGGAGACAGTTTGATGAAGAAATACTTCGGGTCAAAATACTTCTTCAGCTTTTCTATGTCGAAATCAGCTTCATCGACAAGCGTAAGATTCACTGTCGTTTTCTGCTTGCTATCTGTACGAATCTGCCCAAGTTCTTCGATTGTCATGAGATTCGCATTCGGAATCAACCACTTTCTTCTATCTTCATCCAAAGAATGAAGCGATATCTGAAGTGTGATGTTATCCTTAATCCAAGAGAAATCAGAGCCCTTGATACCCACTGTAGAAACGTAGTGATGAACAAAGTTCTTTCGATTTTCGTCTTGCAGATTGTTATCTATCTTCGCAATAGCTAATCTTACATTCAATATATTTAAAAATGGTTCGCCCATACGAGTGTAGTTTATCTTGAACTCTTTACAATTTTGAGGAAATACTTCGTAAGGTATCCCATCAATGGTCTGCTTTTTGAATATGAAATCAAGCTGTTCCATTATCTCAGACCAACTAAGATTCCTCCACTTCTTCAGCTTACCCGTTGCACAGAACTTACAACCAACAGGACATCCACTCATTGTGCTGACACCAACCATCCAGCGTTCTGCACGACTACCTAGCTCACCAGAACGAAGTTCGTTACCGTGAGTAGACTTAGCATCCTTCGTATAGAAAGGAAGGAATGTATCAGTCACTTCAATAGGATAGCCATCAGCAGTTTCGAGAGCATATACACAACCATTTGCAAAACTCTTATGTTTTTTCTCTATGAACATATCCTCACCCATTTTAGTTTCTTTTTCAAATCTTTCAGATAGCCAATCCTTTTTTCGAACCAAACAATCTCCGCCTTTAGTTTGTCTATGCTTTTATTATCATAAACAAGAGATATGCTAGGCTGTCTCACATATATCATTTCGACCGTTTCATTGATGCAATCATCGATGCAGTCAAAAAGATTTTCAGCGTCAATATCTGAAAGATTAAAATTGAATTGTAGCATTCTCTTATCCTCGAATCTCGGACAATCTCTTTTTCAAATTTATTGCTCCCTGAAATTACGTTGGGAGAAAATTAAATCTTTCCCAAAAGATTCTCAATGATGTCACGGTGGTCTTCAAAAAAGGAATCGGCTTTCTTCTCAAGGTCAATCAGCGGCACCCACATTGCTTTCGATGCATCATCCCCACCCTTGACTTTCGCAAGAGGTCCTGCAGGAAGTTCAATCAGAAATGCGTGTGTGATTGTCCTGCCCCGCTGTGAACGCTGAGGGTGGTCAAATACACCCTGCGCTTTGATGTGTCCTTCAAGAACAGCAGGCGGCACGTTGATATTCGTTTCTTCCTTCAGTTCACGAAGCATAGCTTTCACAATCGTTTCGTTCGGGTTCAAGAAACCTCCCGGTATTGCAAGCAACCCTTCGCCTGGGCAAGCCTTACGTCTGATAAGCAGAACATGACCAGACTGAATCACGACTGCATCGACTGTAGTAAAGATAACAGGATATGGAGCAACTGCCCACTGTGCTTTGTACTTCTTTAGGAATTCATACTCTTCCTTCAGCTTTGTGAAGTGAGGCGTTCTCATGAACACGTTGAATAACCATCTGATAACAGGGTATGGAACATCACTCTCGTAAGGGAACAAGCGCATGGAGCACTCGAAAAACTTCTCTCTGATTTGAGTAGAAGATACCATCTTCTCAGCTTGCGGAATGTATTCCCACTGTGGGAACAAATCGAGATAGAAAGAACTTTCGTCTTTCTTCAAACCGATTAGACCAACCACAGGATTCTTATCCATGATTAGCGCACTGACTCGAAGCTGAACTTCGGTCACCCATTTCTGGTTATTGTAGATGTAATCGTTTGTGTGAGTGAAAAGAACCCGAGAGGATTCTTCCGCAGTCAGACTCATACGAATCATGTTCATTCGCTCTTCCGCTGTGAAAGGATTCTTCACTGTACGCGGCAGATTGGACGAACCCAGAACGACAATTACCTTTTTGGATAACTGTAGAGCATTCTTGATTGTATTGATGTGACCATTGTGGGAAATTTGGAAACGACCGATGAATACGATATAATCGAATTTGCTAGACATAAGAGAACCCCTCTTACAGATTTAGATTTGAAGCATCTATTGCTTCATGAGTATTTATATCACAGACATTCTCTGTTGTCAAGCCATTATCTGCTCCAAATCCCATAAATGAGCAGAATGAAAATTCCGAGTTCCCAACCGCCCAGAATTTTCCAGCGATATTCGAGCCCTTTTTCGATTTCAACAATACCGTATAAGGAAATCGGTACTATCAGTAAAATCCATGCATATAAGAATTTCTCGAAGATTGTCATTGTTCTCCTTAGTTGTAGACTGACTTGATGGCTCTTACATACTGCTTGTATCCCATCGAGTTCAAGTGCAAACCGTCCGTAGTCCACATGGGTTGAAGTTCTAGCGTACCAGGTTCGAGCATCCATGCGTAAGTGTTGATGAAGATTCCACCGTTGTCGATGCAAACCTTTTCGAGTTTTACGTTTACATAGAGTATCAGGTTAGCGGGTACAGTGTCGAGGAGCGGTGCTACCGAGTGTTCAACGTCATGGTTGATGGGTAGAATCGACCCGCAGTATACTCGTTCAGATTTCGCTTTGAGAGTAGTGATGATAAGTTTGTAGCGGTCGAAGAAGTCTGCACCTTCACCACGGAGAAAGTCATTGATGCCGATAAGAACGATGAAGTCCTTTGAGGACTGATATCCGTTCATGTTTGCTATGACTTTCTCCGTGGTAGAACCCGAGATACCGTAATTTGCTACGTTCTTCTCTGGCCATTCAGTCTGCCACATTTTGGCGTAAGTGATTGAATCACCCACGAATGCCAAATCCGTAGGTCCTGAAGGATTTGCGTTTCTGTCTCCCTGTTCAGTATACAAGACTGCTTCTGTGCGTTTGGAGGCTTCGTATCTCTCTTCTATGCCACATCCAGAGCAGAACGCTATTGCAAGCATCATGAGAACTATCATCTTCTTTTTCATATTTCTCCTTTTCTTTTGTGATGTCTTTCTTATTATATCACAAAAGATAGAAATGTCAAGAAGATAATTTAATCAATCGATATGAAAAACCCATCAGACATTCTGTAGTTCTGTAGGCAATCGACTGTTATGAAAAACCCGTCGGACATTCGGTAGTTCTGTAGGCGCTCGCCACTTCGAGTTTTGACTGTATGTAATGTTCCGTCTCTTCTGGCCATGAACGAATAATCCATCAAGAAATGAGTTCTGTCTAAACCTTGAGAAATAGTGTGCGCTTCCGTTCGTTCACTAAGAATCTGGTCAGTTTCGCAACATACCCAACTTCAATACGATTCTCTGCTGGTACCATTTGAATGCTGTCGATAACAACATCAACCTCTTTCATGATTGAGTCCACAATCCATATCGAAATATGCTACTTTGTACCCATCTGCACATCTGTTCAGTGCAAGATAGAGCAACCATGCTGTCTTACCTGATTCCCCACAGACTGCTATTGCTCCCGAATCGATATCTGAAAAGTACATTAGCTTTCTCCTTGTGAAAATGGCTTCCCGCTAAGGAAGCCATTTTCAAGTATTCTACTTCTCTCTGTTCAACTGAAGGAACGGTACGGCACTACCCGGCACCATCTGCTCCGGTAACTTACCATCCCACTTCTCGATTGCCTTCAACTGCACATAATCTTTACCACCCTGCTGGGTAATAGCCTGTGCTGTGATGCGAACCTTTTCCGCGTCCGCACGAGCGGTTGCGAGGGTCTGTTCTGCCATGAACTTCACCTTTGAAAGGTTGTTCTTTTCAGTAAGAGCTTCCTGCTCTGCCTGAACCTTGGCTTCAATTGACTTATTGAATCCTTCCGAGAAATTGAAGTTGGTGATGAACACATCCATGAGAATGATATCTGCCTTTGCGAGTGATGTTTTCAGACGTTCCATGAACAATCCCTTTACTGATTCACGCTTTGTAATGAGTTCTTCTGCTGTATACATTGCGGTTGCACTCTTCAAATTTTCACGAATTGCCGGACCAATTACCCTCTGTTCAACTTCATGCCGATAGTTCTGATAGATGTAATTCACCTTCAGAGGGTCGAGCATATAGTTTGCGGTAACTGTGGTATGCACAATCTGCAAATCCTTTGATGATGCTTCGGTTTCCACCTGACCAACCTGGATTGTAACATCCAACTTCTCAACATCCTGCTGGATAGGAACAATCATATGAATTCCTTCTCCGAGGATTGTATCTGTTACCTTACCGAACTGTGTTACCACTCCACGCTTACCTGTTCCGATGGTTACAACCGGATTCAACAGCAAGAATGCGAACAATGCAATCACAATGAGAACCCCAACGACTATTGTACGGACCGGTGCGCCACTCTTATACTCTGTTACCATTTTAACTTCCTCCTTTTGATGTTTCTTCCCAAAATTTAAGATATTCCTTATGTTCAATCCATATTTTATCTTCAGAAATATTACTAGTTACCTTCTTTATAAAACAAATACACTTAGATGGATATTTTACATGACTAATACTACAAAGTGAACATGTTGGAAACTGGCTGTTCTTCATTTTTATTGTCCTCATTCTCAAACAAATCAAAGTCTATTTTAGAATCCTCCAACTTTTCTTTTAATAGGCAGAGAAAATCATCTAACCAAAATATCGGGTCTTATCAACCATTTCATTTCTTCTCTTCTTTCTCTGGGCTATCCATTTTCTTTACTTGCATGAAAATGAGCTTGTAGAACAATACCACAGCCCCAGCGAGAATGAATAGAAGAAGTCCTTCCGCCAAAAACTTTGACATTTTAATCTCCTCCTTTCATAATGTCCATTGCTTTCTGTTTTCTGGTCAACTCAACCATCGCTTTTTCCTTCAAGAGTTCTCTGAACTTTTCAATCTGAAGGTCTTTGGTTCCACATTTTAAACAGACCATTTCGGTGAATCTATAGATATCCGGCAACACAGATTTAACTGATTTTCTCTGATTCTGCCATACAATCTGTGTCTTATCATATACTACACGCTTTTGTTCAATTTGTCAAGGAAAATATTCTTGGATTTGGCAGAAATTTTGCCATGAATTTTCTTTCTCTCGATTCCAGACTTGTCGAGTAGTTCAGCTTCCTCAGCTTCAATGTCACCATTCATCCATTTCAAGAAAGGGCCCATGTTCTTCACGCTGAATTCAAGACCACCCTCTATGAGTTTCTGAATACCCTGGTCGACACGACTTTCGGTCACGACAATATCAACGAGGTCGTCAATCTGTTTGACAAGCTCCACGTCAATCGGAGCAAGAGTCTTGTGCTTAGATGAAGCATGTTTCTCACCTTTGACTTTGAACCAAAGACCAGAGTTACTATATTCGGGGGAAATTGGTTTCCATACCACGCCTTCTCCCGTTCCAATTTTTCCGAAGAACTTACCGACAGGACATTCCTTCTCAATTTCCTCTGTGATTTTAATTAGTTCATTCTGAGCAATCTCAGGATGTTCAAAATCAATGTCTATAGTGAATGTTGGAAACTGTTCAATGTGATATATGTTATGTTTGTTTAATTTATTAATCATTTTCACTCCTTTTTATACAATACCAACCTTTATATTTTATTAATCCACTTTTAATCAATCTTGACATATTAGAACCAACCTTATTATATATAGGTTCACCATTATTTTTATATGATTTGATAAATGCACCAGTAGGTAAATTATTATTTCTTAGAAATTCTATTATAAAACCAGACTTACATTCAAATTTAACATTACCTTTATTATCATAAATTACAAAGTAAAATCCTTTTTTATATGGTATATTTTTACTCACACCTACTAATTCTCCTGAAGTGTAACGAATATCATCTTTATCAACCCTGAAGATTTTACCTTCTTTATCCTTAACTGATACCTTGTTTGTACTCTCATGTTTATATTTTCCAGTTAAATATTCTTCTTTAGTTATTCTAATAAACTTTCCGTTTTCATTGTATGCTGTAATGTTTCCATTCATGTTTAGTATTGGTATTAGTTCTTTTGTTTTTATTCTATTGTCGTCTTTATTTACAGTAAATTTTTTACCTTCTTTATTTACAACTGGAACCTTTCCTTTATTACATCCAACTAAATTATCATTAGATAAAAACTCTTCTCTTGGTACTTGTCTACCCTTTATAGAAACCATTCCATTTCTAAATCCTCCATTTCCTCCAATCTTTAAATTGTAAACTTTCTCACTACCTAAAGATAACCATGTTTTATCAACAAATATCTTTTCAGCTTCATTTAACTTATTTTTATCAAAAGCCATGAAAAGAATTTCTTTGATGAAGTTTTCCCTACCATATTTTTTAATAGCTCTTTTGATATATAATCCAGAACCTAAATATCCATCATCCAAATTATTAGTTTCACGTTTTCCTCTATATTTTTTATTGTTTATAATATTTGTTATCTCGTATATTAAATAGTACATTTATATCTCCTATACTATTATTTATACTTTGAATATTTTCTCCTCTCCATTCCATCTTTTCTTTAAGTATTATGTTGAAAATAATAAATGTTTTTTCCAAATCAGAAATAGCAACACCCTTCTGAATTCCTTTTCCTACAAATTCTCCAAATATTACAATAGTATAATCACTACTTTCTACATTTAAATCATTACATATGTTTTTCTTTAAATTAATAAATATTTCTTTGTCTTTATATACAAATGTTGCGAATCCTGCGTTATCATTTTCAGGTGTTATGATTCTTTCTCTACTCTGACAATGTAAATTATCATTAAAATCAATGACAACTCCGCTGTTAGTTCCATGACATTTCACAGTCCCATGATATTTCAATATAGGATAAAGTGCGTTATGAGCATAGATAGCGTTACCGTCCGCATCAACGCCCTTGAAGTCTGTATCATGTTTCACTTGACGAATAGCGTCAACGAACTGATGAATTTTCGGGAACTTTACGAATTCTGACATTTGGCCTCCTTCTTTAATCGAACCACACCCATATCGTCCTTACCGAGTGTATGCGTTTATGACCTTCCAGCAATCAGGCCCATATACTGCTTGCATGGCAGCTTCGAATATCCAATGGTCTGAATCTTCGTCTGCTACCCCTTGTGTTCTCAGTTCCTCCAGATACGCGGCGCATCCTTCAATAACATGTGTCCAATCTGGGTTCGAGTCTATAGTAAGACTGTCATTGATAGCTTCTTGCTTTTTGAATCGTTTGAGAAGTTCTTCGGCTTTCTTAGCATCTTCTTTCGATATCATTTTAGAAGTCTCCTTCCGCGACCTGCAGGCAAGTCAATCCCTGATTGCGCCACATCTGAACAACTCTGTTTCTGTCATCCAGAACGAAATCGACATTGAACTTTCCGTAGATGTTATCACGGTAAATCTCGAACTTGACCTGAGCATCGTTTCTGAGGTCTTTAACATCCCTCATCAAGAGCATTTTATCACCGAGCCCATACTTCGTCAACCATTCTTTCGTCTGGCCGTAGAAATCCCCGAGTCTTCCTGAAACAAAAATGATTTCGTGAGTATGTGAATGTCTTTGAAGCAGTTGAAGAACTTTGAGATTCGGTTCGTCTTTCGTGAAATCTCTGTTGTAAGGATTGTTATCACCGAAGAGACAAAGAGTTCCGTCCAAATCGCAGATGATAGCTTGCGGCCATACTCTTCCGCTATCACGGAGAATCGGAAGCTGATAGAAAGTTTGTGACTTTCCTTTGTAGTGTGAGAATGCTTGCTCACCGAAAACTGACCAATACTTCTTGACGATATCAGCACCAACTCTGGGAGTTCTTGCCGCGTCCCTAGCTAGAGCAGTTTCCAAGTCTACATAGAAAGGTTTTTCGTAGACGATGGTAGCAAAGTTGTGTTTCTTCAAGAGTTTGACTACATCATTGAAAGTGCGAGACTTTGCGTTCGTTTCGTCAAGAATGACATCCAGCCCGTTCTTGAGAGCGTCAACAATGAATGCATCCCGCATACGAGATACGTTGTTCTCGATGAGATTGAATACATCTTTCGGAAGTTTGTAATGTCCCCACGGTTCTCCACCGTTGAGCATTGCCCGTGCATCATCACGACAAAAGCGAACCGTTTTCGGGTTACGCTTTGCCTGCTCTCTTGCCCAAGTTGATTTCCCTGATGCGTTACATCCCATAGTGATTATGATATTGTTCATTCGTTATCCTTTTCGTTTTCCCCTCAATTCTTTTATTTTGTCAGTAAAAGACTTCTGAATTTCGTCATGTCTGCCGTTGGTGAAATACTTGTGATGCATTTCATGACGTTCTTTATCGTTCTTTTCATTGTTGAAAGCGTGTTCGATTTCTTGTGCCCACTCTTCATCAGTAGCAGGTCTTTTCCCCATGACCACGAGGGTGCCGCCGAGCGAGGTGTGACCCCATTCGTCCTCACGACTTGAAAAATCTACCCAGATTTCAGTGAAGCGTGTATCTTTCTCTGCTTTGTAGAGAGCATTGATAACTTCCTTCGGATGGACTTTTGTGTTCCCACCGAGATATGCTACTTCTTTTACTACCATTTCCCTTGTTGGTCTGTTTTTGACAAGGTCCTCATACATGCTCATAAGATTATCTTCTTTCCAGCAAGAACATTGATAGCTCTCGCTATTCTGTTTTCATATATTTCTTTTCTGTTTCATCGTTATTTTCTCTGTTGAAAGCGTGTTCGATTTCTTGTGCCCACTCTTCATGACCCCATTCGTTCGCTCCATCTGAACATCGAGAGTGTCATCCGTATCCTGAAGTTTTGAATTCCAGTGACAAGCACTACAAGTCTCTTCTTTGCAGGGTTTACCTTTCCCGATGTAGGGATTATCGCAGTCTTTATGTTTAAGAGGCATTTTTCTTTTCCTCCTTCTTGACGGGCAGTAAAGCGAAGGGCAGAATCTCGCAGATTGCGATTGCACAACCGAGACAAATCAATACTCGGGTGCTGCCATCATAACAAAGACTTGCTACGAATGCTCCGATGAACAGACTTTCTACCATCTTGTCGGCGTCCCAGCTCTTTGCCATATTTCGTATATGCTCGTTTTTGTTGCTGAGACATTCCTGCTTGCTCTTGTTTGAATATCCTTCGACCGTACCGACTGTGATTTCTTGCTGATACTTGAACCCGCTTGACTTCAACTGCTGTCCGTATACGAGAGTTTTCATTATTTTTCTCCTTTTCTTTATGATTTAATTATATCACAAAAGAGAGGAATGTCAAGAAAAAAATACCCGATAACATTTCTGCTATCGGGTTGATTTGTTTGCTATTTGCTATACTTCTGTGGGATTATCCTGACTCTCGTACATCTGGATGAACTTCACGATTGACTCTGAGAAGCCGTCAATGTGCATCCACTTTCCGTAACCGACCCCGTTCTGGTCACATGCTACGTTGATGAGATAGCCCTTACCGATTGGGTCTGGTACTGCATCGGCTGACTGTTCATCAGTGATAACGATAACGCGGTCGTACTTGCTCTTGTTAGCATACTGCATTGCTCTTCCAAGATAAGTGCTACCACGAGGGCTACCGATTTCATCGCGGAGAGCGAACCCTCTGCGAGGCTTCACGGTCTTCGCTGTATCATCGAACGTGATAACTTCAACTTCCTCACAAATTTCCCGAAGGAGCATTGCGAGAGCCGCAGCCGCATCAATTCTGCGAAGGTCAGACTTGCCTGAAATGCCGCTGTTCATGCTACCAGAGACATCGACAAGGAGCTTTGTCTTACCGCTCAACTTCTCTGCTCCCTCAAGGTTCTTGAACATTGCCTGTTCCAACACATCTTCCAACTGCGGCGCATGTCTTGCCGCGCTGATGAAACGGAATGGAAGAACGCGGTCGGTCTTCATGCTGACGATGTATGA
>Ga0334722_10000996_pt1 | contig 37754 bp, 12 predicted proteins | sample C3_bottom_MG_FD_207210 | JGI IMG/M metagenome (GOLD analysis project Ga0334722, IMG submission 207210) | Sediment microbial communities from Yellowstone Lake, YNP, Wyoming, USA - C3_bottom | ecosystem: Environmental > Aquatic > Freshwater > Lake > Sediment | place: USA: Wyoming | collected... | reverse complement strand
CACCGAAGGCTGAAAAATCTGCTCGATCTGCTTTTCCACCTGGTAATTGTTGAAGATCGGCTGGGTGCCGCCGTGCAGCCGGGCCACCGTTTTCTTGCGCCCGGGAATCAGGTCCAAAAAGCTCTGCACCTTGCCCAGGATTTCCTCGTTGTCGACCAGAATCTCCTGAATATCCGGGGTATACTGGTCACGCAGAAAGCGGGAAATGATATCCTGCTCCTTGTAAATCAGGGATGGCGAAGGCAGCTTCTGGCCCCGTTCCTTGATCCCCGTCCAGAGGTTGAGCAGATAACGCAGATCCTCGGAAACCGTGGTCTTGGTGATGTCCTTGCTGGCGGTTCTGACGATATAGCCAACCCCTTCCGGCAGCTCCAGGCTGTCAACCAGGCTGCGCAACTTTTCCCGCTGGGCCTCGCTCTCGATTTTTCGCGAGATGCCCGCGCTGTCACTGCCCGGCATCAGTACCAGATAACGGCCCGGCAGCGAGAGAAAGGTGGTCATGCTGGCGCCCTTGTTACCCACCGCCTCCTTGACCACCTGGACCAGCATCTCATCGCCCTTGCGCAGGGCTTTTTCGATATTCAGGTCCTTCCAGTGGCGGTTGTCCTCGTTGCCGCGGAAATACTCGGGATGGATGTCGTTGAAGGAGAGAAAGCCGTTCTTACCCTCGCCGATGTCGATGAATACCGCCTGGAGAGCGGGTTCGATGGAGACCACCCGCCCCTTGTAGATGTTGCCCTTGGTCTGGGTATGGCTAACTGTCTCGACATAGAAGGCCTCGACCCGGCCGTTTTCGATCAGGGCGATGCGGCACTCCTCGGGCTCGTCAGTATTGATCAGGAGCTTGCGCTTGACATTGTCGGTACGTTCTTTCTCCGCCGCAGTCTCGACAGCTTCCGGGATTTCTTCCTCAGTGTCCTCATCCGGCTCATTCTGCTCAGCCTGGGCAACATCTTCCGGTGTCAGATTCTCAGCCCCGGCCTCTTTGCGTTTACCGCGCCCGGAACGACGCCTGCCGCCCCTTTTCCGCGGACGGCTCGGCTTTTTCTCCTGGCCGTCTGCACCAGGCTCCTGATCATTCGGGGCCGCAACCGGGACCGATTTAATATCTTCTTGCTCCACTTTTTTATTGTCCTTCTGGCCTGTTAGCCATTTGCCGATTCGGGAAATCACTGAAACTTCTTCCCCCTTGCCGGACTCAGATTTTTTCTGGTTTGTTAACTTGGTAGTATTTTCTGCCATCGTGAATAGTCTCTCCAATCTTTCCCGCCCCGACAAGCTCACCGATTAAACGGGCAACAGTCTCTTCGGCAAGCCCCAGGGCCTGACTTACATCCTCAAGGGTACAAGGCCGCCTCTGCAACATCGCCCGAATTTCCTCGGCAGTCCGCTCCCCGACCTGATTTCCTTGGCCAACAAAACTGCCGACCACCTCAACCGGAATATCTCCAAACCGACCAGCAATTTCCTGCAACCGCACCGCCGAGAGCGGCCGGGCCAGGGCCAGCGCCGGTGGCCGCACCACCGTATTCAGCTGAATCCGTTCCGGCCTGATCCTTGCTGCCGCCTCAGCCAGGGCGACAATATCCGCCTCGCTGTCGTTCACCCCTTCCACCAGCAAGATCTCCAGCCAGACCGAGCCGCCAAACTCTTCGGTGAAGGCAATGAGCCCCTCCACCAACTGCTGCGGATCGCTGCAGGCTCCGGCCGGTTTATTCACCCGAGCGAAACTCTCCGGCAGCACCGCGTCCAGGGAAGGCACCACGATATCGGCCCCCATCAGGTCCAACCGGACCTGGGGATCAGGCAACAGCGAGGCGTTGGTCAACACCACCACCGGGATCTCGGTCCGCCCCTTGAGATAGGCGATAATCCGGCCAATCCCGCTGTGCAAGGTCGGCTCACCGGAACCAGTCAGGGTTATCACCTGCGGGGTCACCAAGCCGCCGCGCCCGGACTCCAAGTCGGCAAAATACCCTTCCAGTTCTGCGATGATTCCGGCGGTGGGAGAATATTCACCCCGCCGCACCGTCAAGGCATTAGTCGGCCCGATCTCGCAGTAGATACAGTCATAACTGCAGATCTTGGCGGGAACCAGATCAACGCCCAAAGACAACCCCAGACGCCGCGAATTTACTGGCCCAAAGAGATATTTCATCAACAGGAGGCTGACTCAGAGGAGAAGAAGCTGGCGACAAAAAGGCGGTTGGGCATCGGCATTGTCCAAAAGTTATTCATGATCTGACTTGGTCACGGCCAATCTATAGGAAAATCAAGAGGTTGGCAAGAAATGATTAGCAAAACCAGCAATGATTCGCTCGCAAAAAGTCGGCAGCAACTTGCCAACCTGGCCATCGCCGAACTTCACCAAACGCAATATCAAGCAGTTAACAAGACTACAGACACCCCAGGCCTGCTTGTCAAATGAGAGGAGCATTCGAGTTGTTGCAAATTCGTCAAGCTCATCAAACTCTCAGCAACTAGAAAAAATACCACACTTGTCATCACTCAAAGGAAGGAAAGGAGCCCAGCAAATAAACACCGAGTTCAATCGCTATTTTGACAGGGGCAAGCCCAACGAAGCAAGGGAATCGCCTAGCAAGATAGTAACATCCCCCATTGACAAGGACCCTAGTTAGGGATAAGCAATCCAGCCTGTCAAACTAATTCCTCTTCAACGAGAATCCTTCCTGTCAGGGTGTGGCCATGGTTGATAACTTCATCTCAGGGAAATTATTCCGCAATTTACTCCGCGTGGAATTGATGATCTGTCTGGTTGGTGCTTTGAGCCCTGCGCGGGTCTTTGCAACCGGATTTACCGCCAGAACCATCGCCAACTCTGATGGTATTGAAGTTATGGAGGTGGCCGGGAATTATGATGCTTTAAATGGTGATGAAAGCACCTCATCTCTTCCGCGCGAGACCATTGCCCAGGAGTTTTATAAGACCCATTCGGATCAGTACGATTTCCTGGTGTTCTTTTCAAATTTCGATTTCAAGATGCCGGTAGATGCGGTGGCCTTTTACGATGGAGTCAAGAATGATGTTAGGGGAATTGGCCTGGATCGCTTCGATAATTCCTCTCTTTTCGGTAGCCTTGGGGCGCTGCAAGGCACCATCGACATGGGAAACCTGGCTAATCTTGGGGCAGATCCACTTACCCCAAGCTTTTCCTTTACCATGGGCACCCTCAGCCATGAACTCATGCATCGCTGGGGGGCCTATGTGCACTTCCAACCCGCCGCTGGCCAGCCAAGCTCCGACCTGCTTGGTGCGGATGAATCGCACTGGAGTTTCCTGTTGGATACCAAGGGCTCTCTGGAGTACGGCAACAATTGGCATGATAATGGCGACGGCAAATTTACCTCATTTCCTGGGCGCAAGTATTTCAGCCCTCTGGATCTCTATCTGATGGGGGTGCTCGACAAGTCGGCGGTACCGCCGATGTTGCTCATTGCCAACCCCGATGTGGATCCGAAGCAGGTCTCAAAATCAGGGGAGACCATTGGGGGGCGGGCCGGATCCGTTACCATTGACCAGATTATCGCGGCGGAAGGTGGACGAATTCCGGATTTTCGCGCCGCCCAGAAGTCGTTCCGGATTGGCTGTGTGTTCTTGACCAGACCGGGAACCTATAACCCCGATAGCCTCCCAGCCATCCGGACGGTCCTTAACAGCTGGCCGGTCTGGTTTTCGAGCCTGACCAACGGCCTGGCCCAGATTACGGTTGATGCGGCTTTGGAGCCCAAACCAGCAACTAATCCTGGTCCCGTAACGGGAACGGTCGACCCTCGAACTATCCCGCCGGAGATCACCGATGGGGTAACCTGGTTGGTCGCCCATCAGCAACCTAATGGAAGTTGGCAGGAAAATCCCTCCACGATCGGCAGGGATACGGCAGAATCACTGCGTGTCCTTAATAATTTCCCCGAGCTCTTCCCCGATCCTGATTCTGGAACTGATTATCTGGAGAGGTCTGGCGGTGGCAATAATGATTTTCTCTCCAGAAAAATCATGGCCCTGGCTGCGCTAGATCATGAAACTACCGATCTTACTAAAGAGTTGCTGGAGAGCCAAAACCAAGGCGGTGGTTGGGGTGGCCAGATAGGTCAAGCCAGCAATATTCTGGATACCGCGCTAGTTTTACGAACCCTAGCTGAGAGCGGTCTCACCAAGGCAAGCGCCGTTTCCGAAGCCGCAGCTTATTTGAATGACAGACAAAACCCGGATGGCGGCTGGGGGAAAGAGGGGCAGGACAGCGATATTCTCACAACATCCAATGTCATTGTCGCCTACGGAGTTTCAACTAGCCATGGCTTTGAGCTGACGGCCCAACTTGATAAGGCCTGCACCTGGCTACAGATCAAGCAAAATATGGATGGTGGTTTTGGCGAAGGCTCAAGCAGCATCTATCATACGGCCCTTGCCGTCAGCGCTTTGCAGAAAGCTGGGATTACCGGCAATGTGGTGGACAAAGGCCTCAAGTTTGTTAGGGATTACCAGGCTCAGGATGGCAGCTGGAACGAGAGCTCCTACGAAACGGCCTTGGCGGTGGAAGCCATCTGGACTGCCGAGAAGATGCCGGATCTTCAGGTGGCCAGCTCCGGGATTACGATTGTTCCGGGAACTATTACCACCCAGCCGACTCAGATAGAAATTGTCGCCGATATCGCCAACAAAGGATTGCCGAATCTGGCTGCAGTAAAAGTCTCTCTCTATGAAGGGGAAATCGCGCAGAATAACTTGCTTGGCGAACAGATTATATCCATAAATGGCAAATCCACGAGCCAAGTGCACTTTGCCGTTCCCCTGACAAACGGGAACACCCATCGTTTTCAGGTGGCCGCCGACCCTGATAATCTGATCGCTGAATCTAGCGAGCTCAACAACCGGGCGATGAAATGGCTATACCCAGAAACGACTTACGATCTTGTGGTTAAACCGGGTGACATTGTGGCCACTCCGGCAAATGTTGAGTATTTCCAGCCGGTAACCATAACTGCGACGGTATCCAACCAGGGGACACTGGATGCGGCCAATGTGCCGGTTAAGTTTTATTTGGATGACGGGGTTAGTCCGTACGCGATTACCACACGTTATGTCAATATTCCAGCCGGTGGCGCGACAAACCTGGAATTCATCTGGCTAGCGGATCATCCGGGGGCGAATCAGATATTGACTGTCGTAGCGGATCCCTTTGGCGGCCTAGCGGAACTTGACGAAACCAATAACATCGCGACTACCCTGCTGACCGTCCAGCAAACGACCAAGGCCAACCTGAAAATCACCCACCAGGAGATCAGCATCAACCCAAGCCCGGCGTTGGAAGCTGCGGATGCGGTTATTTCGGCAACTGTCAGTAATAACGGCTTTTCGCCCGTGCAAAACGTTGTTGTGGAGTTCCGTTCCGCCAAGGCAGATAACTCGAAAAAAACACTGATTGGCTGGGAATACATCGCTGAATTGGCCGCCGGGACGACCCTCAAAATTGATCATGTTTGGGAAAATATCCCCATCACCGGGGATCGAATCATCTCGGTTCTGGTTGACCCGGACAATGAGGTCGAGGAGATAACCGAGGATGACAATCAGGCCTTTGTCGAGCTGAACATCCTCACCCTGCCGGATCTGGCTATTTCCGCAAGTTCCATCATCCTTTCGCCCGCGTATCCCAAAGCAGGAGAGGCGCTGACCGTCCAGATTGCCGTCCAGAACAATGGTGGCCAGGCCGTAAAGGAAGTGGCGGTGACGTTGGCTCTGGATGGAGGCGCACCCCAAGTTTTGATCATTCCGGCAATCGCCGGTAATGCAGAAGGATCGGCTACCTTCACTATCTCCCCAGCAGAAATAGTTGATGGCGTCCACAACCTCCAGGTGGTGCTGGATCCAGACGACTTGATTCTGGAACGGACTAAAACCAACAACCGGACAGAGAAGGAGTTTGGCGTTCAAAATGGCGATATGTGGCTAACCGAGCGCTACATCTCCCCCAATGGCGACGGGGTTAAAGACTCTACGCAATTCTTCTTTCGGCTGAAGAAAAAACAAACGATCCGGGTTGCGATTAGTGACGGCGATGGCTTGGTGGTTCGAAAGTATGAGGGCCAAGACTTAAACGATATTTACAGCGGCAGTATCGTCTGGGATGGCCTCAGTGATAAGGGCACAGTAGTTCCAGATGGGGAATACAGAATCGGGGTGGTTGATTTAGGCGGGATTCCACTGGGGAGCCTGGTGGTGACGGTTGACACCAACCGCTTGTCATTCCTTGAGGCGGTGGGTACTGAGTATCTGTTGCAAAACAATATCTCCTGCATGCTGCCGGATTTTGAGCAGGGCCAATGGTTTAAGGATGAAAGCGGGCTGATTATTTCAGTAAGATGGCCCAACTCGAACACGCCTGATTATCCCACTGGATTATATAGGGTTTCTCCAGATGGTGGGGACGTTACCCGGTTGATTCCGTCGCAATGGGTTAGCGGGGTGGGAGCCGAGTTTAATTACGATGTGACTGGATATGCGATTTCCCCAGATGATGAAACAATTGCTTTTGTGTTAGAGAAATATACTGCGAACTACCCTTATAGTTATGTTTCCAGCCAGCTACGGACTGTAGATCGTTACGGGGAAAACCCTTCATTGTTGATCGACAATGATTATTCCGTGGCCGGAAAGAGGGTCGACTTGCGAGACTTGCAATGGTCTCCAGACGGGAAATACTTGGCTTGTCGGGTGAGCGAATATGAAAGCAGCAATAATAACTGGATCTGGTTGATTAATCGCACCGGGGGTGAGGCAAATCGCATCCCCGCAAATGAAGTATCGGTGTTTAGTTTTACGAACAACTGGTCACCTGACGGCTCGCGTTTTGCCTACGGTGATCACCAGGGTGACAAACTTATCCTCAAGGTGGTGTCTGCAAGTGGAACAACTGTCGTCGATTACCAAACGGATATTTCCGGTGATGTAAATATTGCCTGGCTTGGCAATGACCGGCTGATTGCCACAGGGATCCAGGATGTGGGTAATCAGTCTTGGCTTTTTGATGTCTCCGGAAATGCCACTCCCCTCAAGTTTTCCGATTCTCAAGCAGGGTCTTTGGTCGTTAACCAAGTAACCAAGCAAAATTTTGCTTTTGTTGATAGTGACGCTGAGAAGACTTGGTGGAATATGCGATTTTGCGACGATGAGGCTCAGTGCCAATCTCTATACCAAACTAATTACGGAGTTAGCTGTGATTGTGTGAAGATAACCGACTTAGAGTGGTCGCCTGACGGTGAAAAGCTCGCTTTTATCTCTAAAGATGAAGTTCCAAGTTCTGAAATGCCACCACAAGTTATAGCAACTCTTGTTGTGGTGGAATCGAGCCATCCAACTGAACAGAAAACTTTCCCCCTGCCAGAAATAAGTACACTTGACCAAGTTTCCTTGCGTTGGGCCGATGACAACCGCTCGTTGCTAGGAATATTCGGTAACAGTATCCTGGTTATCGATACCCTTAAGGGAGAAGTAGGTACCATTCCTGTGTCTGATCAGTTAGTAACCTACGACCTTGGTCTTTCTGTCTCACCCTTCGCCAAATATCTGACCTATAAAACATATGTGTCATCGGAAAGTATTTGCGCTGACGCGGGTTCACAGGATCTCTGGGCGGTAAGTTCGCTGCTTAACCTGACCGCCGATCTCCGGGCGATCAAAAAGAAGGATTACATCGAACTCAAGGGAATTGCCTCTGACCGCAATTTCGCCTCCTATGAGTTGGAGTTCGCCGAGGTCAGCCAGCCCAACGTCTGGCACACGATCAGCCCTCCTGCCGCAACCACGGCTATCAATAAAGTGCTGGGCCAATGGGTGCCGCCGGGGAAGGGGCGGTATTATGTCCGCCTTACCGCCACCGACAAGGCTGGCAACATCCTGCAAAACCGAATCAGGTTGTCTTGGGGTTTGAACACCACGGTGACCGGCCTCTACCAGTCAACGGACTTGTTTTCGCCCAATGGCGATCAGATCAAGGATACGGTTGAAATCCATTACCGGATCATGGCGCCGGTTAATCTGGTATTTACCGTCTTTGATAAAGACAACAAATATATCACTTCATTTCAACGGGAATATCCCGAACCACCAGGTGTCACCGGGGAGGATTTCATTACCTGGGATGGTCGGGACTCCGGGGATGTTGTGGTACCGGACGGTCTTTACACGGTGAAAGTGCTGGATTTTGATTTTCTGGTGAAAGTTGACAATACCCCGCCGGTGGTCACGCTGAAAATCAATCAAACGGATTGCCGAGATCCGTTAAACGCCGACAAGCATATCGCGTGTGAGGAACCATTTGTTAGCGTTTCCGGCGAGGTTAACGACCTAAATATTCAAGGCTGGGTGCTGGAATCCGGAGAAGGAGACAACCCCTCCGAGTGGCGGGAAATCAGTTCGATCGCGACCGTGGCGCTCTTTAAGGGCGAGGAAGTGGCCCAGCTCGATAATAAAAAGTTTCGTCTCACGGCCATTGATGCAGCTGGTAATCGCTCTTCGGTTACCAGTCCCCTCGTGGCAGGGATGCTCTTCATCCAAGCTTGGCAGGAAAAAAGCGAAGATGGCACTCTTCTGGGCGACTGGCGGACCGGCTTTAAATTTCTCTATGCCGATGGGCAATATGATGACAGTCAGGGTACCGATCTTATTACCCCCCCGGACTCTGCACTGGGCAGAAGTAAAATTCGGGCGGTGGAGACCTTCGGACTGCCTTTGCTTTCAGGATTTGTCCAAGAGTGGCAGGCGGGCGCCTGGCGTGATACGGAGGAATTTGCCATCGCCAATGATGGGGTTTTCGTTGTCTCATGGAACAACACCGGGGCTGGGATGATCAGACTCAGGGGCATTGATGAGCAGGGTGTGGTGCACTATTCCAATGGCCTGCGCATTTCGCCTCCTTTGGTATCCGCTCTGAAGATAAACTTGGGTCCATTTTGCCTGGATCGCAAATTGGGGGACCATGGCGTTGTTGCCTCCTTGTCTAACCCCAGCGGGATCCGGGAATTAGTTTATTCCTACGCCTTGGAGGGCCAGGAAGATTGGCAAGAATACCGGGTGACGCCGGTTGGCGGCAGAGGGTATAACCGTGCGCAAAACAACATTTCCCCGGTACCATTCGAAGATGCCCACGTTCCCGAGCTTAGCTTGAATGGCGAGTATTACACAATAAGGATGGAGGTATATAACGAGTTTGGCTATCTGATTCGCACTCTCTATTGCCGTTATCCGGAGATTTGCGGGCGCGCAGAAATCGCCGTCTCTTACCAGTTGGCCACGGCCTGCAACAGCGTGGCTCCCGGTCGGGCCACGCTGGCGCTAAAGATCGAGAATCCGGATTTCGTGACTGTCCAGCAGGGCCGATATCTGCTCGGTGAGCGGGTTGCGCCCGAGGACTACCCGCCCAAGCCGCCCAAGCCGTTCCCCCCGCCCGTTCCCCCGGCTGCCCCTCCCGTCCTGCTTGGTGTCACCACTTCTCCCCTGCCGGTCAATACCTCAGTCATGACCGAGGGCGTTTACCCAGTGAAAAGCGAGGTGACCTTCGCCTATGGAAAAGATCCATTTGTCCGTGAGAGCGCTGGCCGTCTGGTGGTTGATCGGCGGATTCCGGAAATTACCCTGAGCGCCCCGGCTGCCGGGCAAAAAATCTGCCCGGTACCGGTAAACAAGGAAGACGGCTCCACAGTGAATGTCATATCCGTGAATGGCAACGGGACGGATTATTTCAGCAACGCTGTGAGTTTTGGTTCATCCTGTGTCTCGGCGGCAAATCCGGAAGATTTGCTAGTTGCCCCATTTGATTCACTGAAACAAACAGCTCAGACCTATGACGGACAGTTAATTGTGGACAAGATAAAGGTTCCCGATCTGATATTTACGTTAACTGGGAAGGATTGGGTCGGCAACCTGGGCTGTGCCGTGAACAATTTCGAGATCGATACGGTGGTAGATTTCAAGGATGCCCACACGAATAAGGAGATCTTCTCCTCCAGCAGCGATGAGGTGGGGTTCGATTACACCGTTAATGAAGACGCGAAGGCAGACTTATTGATCATTATCGATCCTGGCCATGATGATCTCAATAAGCTCTCGATTGTTCGTAACTTGTTAAGGCAGGAACCGGCTTTCGCCGGGCAAACCAGCGGAGCCTATTGGGACGGGACGGATAACGCTGGGGCAGTGGCACCTGACGGCAAGTACGCCGCCTATCTTATTTTGACCGATAGTTGCGGCAATCAGCGCAAGGGTGTAATCGGCAAATTCATTCTTGACAACACCCCGCCCGAGGCCCGAATCGATTTCCCCAAAGATGGCGCCCAAGTCGGCGAGGCAGTTGAACTATCCGGGACAGCCGCTGATGCCAACTTCGCCAAGTATACCCTCAGCCTGGATCCGGTTGTAAATAATATTTTCCGGAATATTTCGCCCTATCCGGTTAAGAGAGGTGTCCTGGGTACTTGGCAGGCCTTTGGCGTGGATGGATTATTCACTATAACCATGGAGGTCAGCGACCGAGCCGGTAACACCAGCACTGCCAGCGTCGAGGTTCAGCGCTCATTGAATGATAATCTGATCAAAGAATTTAGTGTTACCCCGCCACTTTTCTCGCCCAACGGTGACGCCAAAAAAGAGTCGGCCTTAATTCAATACGAACTGAACCCAGAGATTGCCTTGCCGCTGCACACGGCTATTAACGTCACGGATGAAAACCAACAGACAGTTCGGAGTTTCAATGCCAGTTACGTGGCAACCGGTGTCGTCAAGACGGTGGCATGGGACGGTCGGGACTCCCTTGGGAAACTGGTACCGGACGGCAGGTACGTGGTGGCGCTTAAGGCCTATTATCCGGCCTCGCCAGAGATTTTCCAGATTGAAAATCTCACCGTCGAAGTCGATGCCACTCCACCCGAAATCACCATCAAATCCCCCAAAACGCAAAGCTACCTGGCGAACAATCCCCTGGAAATTGGCGGATCAGTTACCGACTCTCATCTTGTCGGCTATCAAGTAAGCCTGGCTGGTGCATCTGAGACGCAAATAATCGACGAAGGCACTGAACCCCGGACCGACTATAAGTTTGCCTCCCTCCACGATCTGGCCGATGGGCCTTACACCCTCAAGGTCGAGGCCACCGACTTGGGAGAGATTGCCGCCAGCAAGTCAATTGCCTTTGTTGTCGACCGGACTCCGCCAAAAGTACAGTTAAATACCCCAAACAACGGTGCAGTGTATGGAGGGACGGAGCGCAATCTCGTTGAAATCGACGGCTCGATCACCGAGCTTAATCTCGCCCACTGGCAGCTCAAATACTCCCTGAAAGGCTCACAACTCCTCCCGATCATTTTGGCGGAAGGTGACACCCTGCCGACTGATACCGACGCGGTTGTCGGCACCATCCCGGTGGCTGCGGTTTCCGGTCTAGCCGACGGGACGTATGTGCTTTCCCTCTCCGCCATTGATAAGGCCGGTTTGCAGGGTGAGCAGATTGCTAAATTTGATATTGATCATACCCCGCCCGAGTTGGCCATAACCGCGCCACTGGAGGGTGCCTATGTCACCGAACCTCTGGATTTGATCGGCACTGCCAACGATCTCCACTTGCAGGAATACACCCTGGAGATTGCCGAGGGCGATTGCGATACCGCCTATGAGTGGAGTCCGATTAGCAGCGGCACCAAAGCGGTGGTGGCGGATAAGCTCGGCCATTGGCAGCTCATGCCCCCAGATGGCGGCTACTGCCTGAAGCTGACCGGGCTAGATCAGGTCGGCTATACTTCGGCAACCTCGCTGAATGTCAAGGTCGATACCCATCCGCCCGAGCCGCCGCTTTTATCCGGTCAGCTTCAGGGCGGAAATGCCGCCAGCCTAACTTGGTCAGGCAATAGTGAGCCAGACCTGGCCGGTTACAATCTTTACCGGGAGGGAGAGAAGCTCAACCCCGACTTGCTGACCTCAGCGGAATATCGGGACGCTGGCCTGGCCGAAGGTAGTTACGGCTGGCAGGTAACGGCGGTTGATCTGGCGGGCCTGGAGAGCGCGATGTCGGCTGAGGTACGGCTGGTCGTGGACTTAACGCCACCCGAAAGCCGCATCATATCCCCCGATAACAATACCACGGTTACCGACTTGGTAAGCATCAAGGGCACGGCCTTCAGTAAAGATGATTTTAAGGAATATAGACTGTTCGTCGGGGCAGGTGTTGTTCCCGCCGCCTGGCAACTGCTCCGGAGAAGCCCTCTGCCGACTAATTACGGAGAACTTGCCAAGTGGGACACTACCGGTTTGAGCGAAGGGGCCTTCAGCCTCAAACTTGAAGCCGAGGATTTGACCGGTAACATCAATACCAACCAAATCACAGTCACCATTGACAACCAACCGCCCAAAGCGCCGGTGCTGACCAGGGCAGCCGCCCGCGGCGCCCTGTCGGCTGATGTCGATGTTGTTTGGGATGCCAATGCCGAAGCCGATCTGGCGGGTTATCTGTTGTACCGCAATGACGAGTTGGCCAACGTGTCGGGTTTGGTAACCGGCAATCTTAAGCCATATTTGCTGGATGCGATCTCATATGCCGACCTGGGCCTGCCGGATGGAACCTTCGAATATTACCTGTTGGCCATGGACAAGGCCGGAAATCTCAGTGATCCGTCAAATGCCATAACGGTTGCCATTGATACCCATCCGCCCCATCTCCAGATCACCAATCCTGCCGATGGAGTGGCCTTTGAGCATGCCCTGTTGATCCGGGGTGAAACCGCCGATCTCGATATCGCCACGGTGCAGTTCCAATTCAAGTCCGCCGCTGCCGGGGATGACTGGACGGATCTGGGGATCACGTTGACCTTGCCGCCGTATCTGACCAACCTCGATCCCGTGGCGAATAACCTTGAATATGGCGATTTCGTTATTCGGGCCGTAGCCACGGACAAGCACCCGAATATCGATCCCAGTCCCCAAGAGGTGGCGGTGAGATATACCGATCTAACCCCACCCGATGCCCCGCAAAACCTCAAAAGTCTGACCCAGGGCAATGTTGTTACTTTGACTTGGGATGCCAACACCGAGGCCGATTTAGGCGGCTATAACGTTTATCGGCTGAACAGTGGCAGTGAGACCCCGGTGAACCCCGCGCCCCTTGCGGACATAACCTTCCGACACCAGGGTCTAACCAATGGCGAGTATCTTTATCAGGTAACCGCCGTGGATATCTATGGCAACAAAAGCCCTGCTTCCAGTCAAATCGTCGCCCGAGTTTACCAACCGCTCCTGACGCAACCGGTGACGCCGGTGGGCGTTGCCGAGCTGTCCCTTGTCGGCAGAAGCGCGCAGACCGGTGATCAGGTCGAATTGTTCAAGGTTATCGGCGTCGAGTTGGTATCGGCGGGGATTGCCACCGCCGACCAGGAAGGAAACTTCGCTTTCAATGTGGTTCTCTCCCTAGGCAACAACACTTTCAAGGCCAGGGCCAGTGACGCCGTGGGAAATACCAGCCAATTATCAGCCGCTGTTTCGGTCTTTTTCGATGAACCACCGGCCACCCCGACCGGACTAAAAGGCGAGGCGACCGGTTACGATGTAAAACTCACCTGGAATCCAAATCAAGAGGGGGATTTGGCGGGATATTATGTCTATCGAGATGGTGAAGTAATCATCACTCAACGCCGGGTCAATACCGACACTGCCACGGTCTCAGCCTCTGATCAGTACAATTTGGCCAAGAATGCCATTGATGGGAATCCGAATACTTACTGGAGCACCTCTTGGTCTAACAGCCGGTCTTGGAGTGTGGACTTCGGAGCAGATGTGCATTTGATCGATAAAATAGAGCTGGATTGGCATAGCACCTATTTCCCGAGAGGCAGCCTTGTTGTTCAAGCCTGGGTCAATAACAACTGGCAACAGGAGTATATAACCTACACCAATACCCAGGCTAACAACAAAATCACATTTGAGTCTGCCGTATCGACATCCAAATTGAATATTTATACATATATCCCGAGCTATTGGAGCTATTTGTATCTCGGAGAAGTCAGGATATTTGAGGAAGTCCCTCTGCTTGTTCAATCGCCTAATTTCCTCGATCCAAATCTCCCCACCGGCAAGCACCATTACCAGGTCAGCGCCGTTGACACCCTGGGGATGGAGAGTCCGTTATGTCCGGAAGTAATGGTGCCGGTGGGAGATGTTACCCCGCCGTCGCCTCCGTCGAATTTTACCGCTAATGCCTCCGGGTCGGACGCCATCCTGGATTGGGACGCCAACACCGAAGATGATCTAGCCGGATACAATCTCTCCATGGAAGTGGCGGGCGAATGGCGCAAGCTTAACGCCGCCTTGCTCCCGGCCCCCGGTTTCACTGATCCGTCTTTACTTAATGGCGTCTATACCTACCGGGTCACGGCAGTAGATAAAGTCGGTAACGAAAGCGACCCCTCCTTCTCAGCCAAGGTCACCATCAATGTCGCACTCCTGCCGCCCCCGAACAATCTCATCATCACTCCTGCACCCACCGGGTCCGCCCTGCTCGCCTGCTGGCAGGGAGAAAGCGCGGCGGTGGCCTATAATCTCTATCGCGGTGGTATTGTTGGCGGTCCCTATGATTTGCTGGCCGACTCTCCCCTGACCGCGACCTGTTACCAGGACGAGGGATTGGTTAATGGCACGCCCTATTACTACGTGGTGACCGGCCTCAACCGCATGCAATACGAAAGCGTTTATTCTGTCGAGGCTTCCGGGACACCGGCCCTGGCCGATGTCATCCCCGGCCCGCCGCCTGCCCCGGTTATCCTCATCCCGGTTGCCGGTGGCGGCGAGGTGACCCTGTCCGAGCCGGTCACCACCGTGGCCGGTCGAGCCGAGCCGGAGAGCATGGTCGGCCTGTACCGGGAGGGGGTGCTGGTCGGCACTACCCAGGTTTTGGGCGCCGATGCGGTCGAATCATTTGCCACGGGGAATTATCCGTATGGCGAAAGACTTTCTCCCGATGGTGGGAAGGTATTTTACGGCGACTTTGATTATTCTCAATCGCGCCAACGCCTGGCCGTTTATGATTACCTCACTGGGGCGAATTTCGAAAGCGATGCCATCGGCCCGTTGAACTTTTTGGATGGGGATTGGTGGCGCAGTTCCTGGTCTCCGGACGGCCGTAGGGTTGCCGTGGCTTTGAACGACGATAATGGCCAAGGTATGGTTTGGCTTAGCGATTCGGTCAGGGGCCAGTGGTTGCGCCTCCAACCCGGTGCTACGAGGGTCTGGCTGGGAGATTGGTCCCCATATGGGCAGCGGCTGGCCGTAAGTTATTACAATGAAACAGGAGACTGGCGTACCGCCGTGTATGACCCGGACCTGGACAGCTATAGCGCGCCGGAAGTGCCGACTGGAACCGAATGCGATTATTCCTCGTGGGCGCCGGATGGGCGGCAAATAGGCTTGGATTGTTATGATGACACATCCGGTTGGCTCGGGATCTACGATCCGGTCAGTGAAATTCTAACCAAAGTCGTGCCGTCCGAGGGCGAATGCTGGGCTGGCGCCTGGTCTCCGGATGGGCGGAGGTTAAGTTTGACTTGCGAGGGTGACACCTCAAACTGGATCGAGGTCTATGACTCGGCCACCGAAATGCTCAGTAAAATCACCTACCCTGGCAGTAGCGAAACCTATGGTCCGGCGTGGTCTCCGGATGGGCAGAGGCTGGCCTTCAAATTTGGGGATGATCTTAACGGGGCAAAAGGCGCGGTTTATGACCCGCAGAACGGAACCACCTCCCAACTCGATCTCCCGGACGATCTCGCGTCAGTAAATTACGATTGGTCGCCAGATTCGACTGGGTTGTTGATCCGTGCCCAGGATTACGCCTGGGATAGCAGCTACTATCTGTATACCCCCAGCACAGGTAAGATCAGCGGATTACTTGATGGCACCTATGAAATTTACTCCTACGAATGGCTGCCGAGCGGTAAAACCCTGATCCTCTCCGCATATTCGGCTGTTGAGGATCGTTATATCCTTTATCGCTACACGGTGGGTAGTGCGACCCCGGTCGAATTACCGGTTCAGGGTGATTCCTCGGGCTTCAGTTTATCCCCCGACGGATCTCGGCTGGTCTATACTGATGCGAACCGTCTCAATGTCCTGGATTTGACCACCGATACCTTTGCGACCTACGACTATCCAGTCGATATGCTCTACTGGTCCTCGGGGGGTCGACAGCTAGCCTTTACTTCTTGGACCACCACTGGCGACGATATCTGGCTTCTGCCCCTTGATGCCCCCGAACAGGCCCGGTTGATTTATCAGGGGTCGGGATCCTGGTCCTGGGTCAACGAGCTCTTCCTGGCGGCCGATGGGCGGATTACCATGGTTACCTCGGGAAATTTAGTCCGGATCACCCCCGCTGGGAATTTCTCATTTCCGGATGAGCCGCTGCCAAATCGGAGAAATATTTTTACGGCGACGGCAACCGATCTGGCGGGCAATGGCGGCCCTGCCTCCGAAGCGATCACCGTCAATCTGGCCACGGTGGCGCTCCCTGATCTTGAAGTTACCGCCAATGATATCTTCATTATGCCGTTGTCGCCGACGGTGGGAGAAGCGGTGCAGATTGAGGTGGCGATCCATAACCGCAGTCAGATTACGGCCCGAAAATTTACGGCGGAGGTCTATCTCCAGCAGGCGGACGGCGTGCTGCTGTTCTTGGCCTCGGCGGCGATTCCTAAGCTGGACGGTGGGCAAACAACATATCTTGACCTCACCTGGAGTAGCCTCGGTCAGGCGGGGGTTAACAAGGTCTTTGTTATCCTGGATCCCGATCAACAACTCCAGGAAGGCAATGAAGAAAATAACCAGGCCACCCGAGAGTTCCTGGTAGCCGGGGCGCCGGGGCTGACGCTTACGGCGACGCTGAACCGCGACCGCTTCCCGGCCGACGATGTTCTTAATCTGGATTTGACCATCGCCAACAGTGGCCTGGCCTGCCTGGTGAGGGTTGAAGCCACCATCGAAGACGGGAGCGGCTCGCTGGTGACGACCTTGCCGGTGCTCGCCAAGACCTTGGCTTATGGCGAGGTTGACAACGAACTTCTGGCTTGGGCTATAGGTCGAACTTTTGCCGGGGACTACCGGGTTCGAGTGGTGATGAAGAATGGCTCAGGGGCGGTGGTGGCCGAGAAATTGCTGCCCTTTGTCATCCTGCCGGATCTTAAGCTGCGGGCCAGTCTGAGCAGCGATGCCCTGCATTACACCCCAGGGCAGGAGGTGCGTTTGACGGCGCGGGTTGATAACCTGGGAGCCAACCTGAACCTGGTGCAGGTGGAGGCGCGATTGGTTATTGCCTCTAACTCCGGCGAGCTGTTTTCTGAAAGCCGCCAGATTACCAATCTGTTCAGCGGCGGTTCCGCCGGATTCACCGAGGTTTGGCCGGTGGCGCTAAACGCCCCCGGTAATTACTCCGCCGCCCTGACGGTTCGCTATCAGGGGCAAGAGGTGGCTGCCGCCAGCACTGGCTTTGCGGTTGACTCGCTCTGCAATCTGACCGGGCAATTGCAGGTGGAGCCGCGGGTGGTGCCGCTGGGCTCTGCGGTCAGGGTCGGCTGCGGCCTGAACAGCCGCGGCAATGTCACCGCCGGTTCCCAAGCTCTCACCGTCCTGTTGCTCGACAATCTCAGCCAGAAGGTGTTGGGGCAAAGCGATCTGACCGCCGATCTGACGAGCAGTGATAGCTGGACTGGTTCCGCAACCTTTGCGGCCGGGCTGCTGCCTGTCGGTAATTTTCGAGTGTTGTTCTATCGCCAAGCCGGAACCGCCCGGGTCTTGCTGGCCGAGCAGCTCTTTACGGTGGCCGATCTTGGCGCGCCGCTGTTGCAAGTACTGGAACCTGTGGATGGTGCCATTCTCTCCGTCCCACCGCAGCTGACTGTGGCGGTCAGCGACACCTCCGGCGGGGTGGGGCTGGTGGAGTATCGGCTCGATCAAGGCTCCTGGCGACCCATGCCGTTGGTCGATCCGGCCACCGGTCGCTATTCCGCGCTGCTGAATGTCGGCGAGAGCGATGAAGGTTCACATCTTCTGGCCTTCCGGGCCACCGATCTAACCGGCAATATCTCGACGCCGGTTACCGTAGCCATCACCCTGCAACCCTTGCTGGAACTCTTTGCGACCGTGACTCCCACCCAACCCGGCCTCAATCAAGAAATGGGCGGCAGGCTGAATCTGGTCAACCACGGTTGGGCCAAGGGGGCCACTCTGCAAGCGGGGATCGCAAATGATCGCGGGGTGGAAATTCAGGCCTTCCCTAATCAGGTTGTAAGATTGCTGGCCGATGCGACCAAGCAGACCAACCTGTCCTGGAATGTCGGGGCAAACCCGGCCGGAACCTATCGGCTGCATGGCCGCTTGCTCCGGAACGGGATGGTGGCGGCCGAAGGGTTCGCCGATTTTGCCATCCAGCCCACCATCAATCTCGCCGGAAGCATCCAGCCCGATCAGGCCAGTTACGGGATCAATGCCCCGGTGCGCTTGGCGGCCGGGATCGCCAGCCACGGCAACTTCACCATCCCGCTGCTGACGGCGCGATTGCTGCTCGCCAGCCCCGCCGGTATCCCGGTGTATAGCAGCGAACAGCTGGTCACCGATCTGATGACCGATACCAGCCGCGACCTATCCTTCCCTTGGAACAGCGGCCATCTCCCGGCTGGCCATTATTCCGCCACTCTGACCTTGCTGGTCGAGGGCCGGGAGACGGCGACCACCGCCACTGCCTTTGATATCACCGCCCAACCGGCGGTCACCGGCAGCTTTACCCCGGCGGGCGGCAATGTCCAGCCCGGCGAAAATTTGGCGGTAACCCTGGTGGTGAATAATAGCGGCAATCTAGCGCTTTCAGGCTTGCCGGTACGTCTAATTCTGACGGATGCGGTCGGAGCGGCGCTCTTATCCCCCGCCTGGACTGCCGACTTGGCGATTGACGCCAGTTTCAGCCGGACGGAAGAGCTGGTTCTCCAGGGTTTAGTCCCCGGCAACTACCGACTGCGGCTGGAATGCGATCTAGCCGGGGAAACCGCCATTTTAGCCGAGGCGACTTTCGCGGTGGCCGACGTTGTCCCGCCGAATCTGACCGTGCTGGCGCCCTTGCCCGGGGCCACCTTCACCGGGCCTTTTGCCTTGTCGGTGCTGGCCACGGATGCGGGCAGCGGCTTGGCGAGCGTTGAATATCGGGTGGACAGCGGCTCCTGGTTGCCTCTACCGGCCAAGACAGCATCCGGCGCTTACGGTCTCGCCTGGACACCGGTGGCGGCGGAATCAGGCGCTCACCTCCTGCTCTTCCGGGCCAGTGATCGGGCCGGTAATACCGCCAGCAGCGCCCCGGTGGCGATCACCATCGCCCTCTGCCAGCCCTTTGCGGTCCTGACCGGAACCCTCGCTTACCAGCCTCAACCTCTTTATCAGGGCCAAGAAATCCACTTCCCTTACGAGTTGATTAATACCTGCCCCGGAGATCCTGGACTGCTCACCGTCCAGCTGCTGGTTACCGCTACGGATGCCACGATTCCGCTTTATTCCCCAACGACCTCCGTTGATCTGGGTGGCCAAACCAGCCAGGCCGGGGCGTTCCTAATGGCGGCGCCGGGCCTGACCGCCGGGGATTACACGGCGATCCTGCGGGTGACTGCGACCAGCCAGACCGAGCGCGACTTGGCGGTGGTGGATCTGGCGGTTCAGCCCGGCCTGGAGGCAACCGCCGAGTCTGTCGACCGTCGGCATCTCCTAGTCTGGCTGAACGGTGCGTGCATCGACGGGGAGGCCGGTCAGGAAAACCTGGTTGGAAAGTCGGGCTGGTCTGGGCCCAGCGGCGGGGAAAAGCCGTCCTGCCTCCATCTTGACCTTCTGCAACAGATCCTGGTTGGAACCGGGGATTACTTTCAGCTGGTTCGGGAGCGGAGTGAGTTTATCGAAGAGCTCCGTAACCCGCTGGTGACCGAGATCCTGATCCTTGGAGATCATTTACCACTACCCTCCCCGGCCCAGGAAGAGCTACGGGAGAAGGTCAACGCTGGCGCCGGGTTGATTGCCTCGGGCTGGTTGCCCAGCGGTGACCTAGTCTCGGGCGCCGCCGCCGAGAAGGCGCTTCTGGGGGTGACTGGCGGCGAAAGTTCAGGGCCGACGGGGCATTGGCGGCTTAAGACCCTTGCCAGCCCCGTTACCACAGCGGGAGAGTTGCCTGGCGATTTTGATTCGTGGCGGGTGGTGGCGGCGGCAGACAGCATGGTGGCCGGTCGGCTGGTTGATGCCGCAGCCGGCACCGGGGGATGGGGCCACGAAGATCCTGACGCCGGGAATCCTGGCGCAGTGGGCTATCCGGCCATCGTGCTTCACGACTACGGCCTGGGCCGGACCATCTATTATGATTTCGATTACGGCCATGACTTGGCTCCGACCAACCTGACCCAGCTGAGCGCGCTGCTGCGTGATTCCTGGCGTCATGTCCACCGCGAGCAGTTGGCCGAGTCGGATCTCGCCCCACTGGAGGTGGCACCCCTGCGCTGGGAGGTGACGAGCCCGGAGGTGGGGCAGCTCTTCGCTCTGCAAGCCAATTTGCCGCCGGGGCTGCGTCTCTATGATTATCAAAGCGGCGTCTGGCAGCAACAAGGGGTCTGGCGGAGCACTCTGCCGGTGACGGTCGGCAAGAGAGGAGTTTTTGATTTCTCGCTCCTGGCCCCGGAAGCAGCGGGAGGCTTTACCCTGGACCTGTCGGCCACCGTCGCGCCGCTGGCGGGTGGCGCGGCCAGCCAGCTTTGGGATAATCGCTATACCTTCACGGTGCCTGGTGACCGGGGATCCCTGCTCACCGCCGCCCGAACCGCGCTCACCGCTCTTCAGGTGACTAAGACCGAGGGCGCTATGGTCACCACGATCACCACCTACCTGGACAATCTCCGACGCCGGGCCATTGCCTGTGCCGGGGATCTGGCGCTGAATATCCAGGATCTGACCTCGGCCATTGCGGCGTTGTCCGCTATCAATAACCCGGAGGTTCCGGACCTGCGCCTGGATCTGGACGATCTGTTGCGGCTTGAAGAGGGCCGCTGGTATTTCCACCGAGAAGAGGCATGTGCCAGCGATACGCCGAAAATACCGCCGAAACCTCGTGGCGGCTGGGGAGGGCCGCGATGAAGAAGACTTCGCGTGAAAAAGCTCTCGTCATTGCGAGGAGGGGCGTAGACCCGACGTGGCAATCTGTATTAGACCAGGAAAGGTTCGACCGGGTTGCCCGTGCAAGTGGATTGCTTCGTCGCTCCACTCCTCGCAATGACGTGGATGAGCAATTATCAGATGGTGAAGGTGATATGCGGAAATATAACCGGTTGATCTGGTCTCTGTTGTTATTCTTCCTCCTGATCCCGTCCTTGGCCATACCGACCCTGGCCTGCGCCGGGGAACTGGATCTTGCGCGCCAGGTGCAGCACGACCTCATTCAGAGTAAGGGTCTGGTCAGCAAAATTGCGGTCCGGCAACATTCGGGGCAAGCGGTGCGCGGGGAGATTGCCCGGCTCAAGGCCCTAGCTGGGAATATTGCCGTAAGTCACCAACTCCTGCGCGAGCTTTTCGCAGCCCAGGATAGCGTGACCAGCGAGATTGGGCCGGTAGCCATCATCCGCCACGCCGCCATGCGTGAGGAGTATCTGGGTTTTATCGATGAATACCTGCGAGTCATCGCCGCCTTGCCGGACGATACCGTTCCCGACTATCTTCTCGACACCCTTAAATCCCGGCTGGAGTCGCTGCTGCCAGAGCACCCCGCACCCCTGCTGGGCGCCCTGCCCTACCGCCATCTCCGTCTGCCCAGCCAACTCCCGCTGGCCGCCCCGACCCTTACCCCCGCCTATCTCGACAAAAAGCGGCCGTTCACCCCGGAGGATCTGGCCTCCAGCCCCGAGGCCCCGATTACCGTCGAGATCGCCGCCCTGGCCCAGTCACTACATTGGAGCCCGGCGGAGATCTATGGCTGGGTGACCAACAACATCAAATCCGAGTGGTACTGGGGTCTGATGAAGGGGGCCGAGGAGACTTTGCACCAGAAAAGCGGTAACGATGCCGATCAGGCCGCCTTGCTGGTGGCGCTGCTGCGCGCCTCCGGCTATCCGGCCCGCTTTGTCCGGGGCGTTATTGAGTTTTTCCCCGATCCGGCGGGCATCCTGGCCCAAACCGGGGTCAGTGATCCCCAGGCCCTAGCCGGGTTTTTCCAGAAGGCGGGGATCCCCTGGCAGCCGGTGATCCGGGGCGGACGGATCGTCAATCTCCAGATTGAGCATATCTGGGTGGAGACGCAGATTCCCTACGACAATTACCGGGGCGCGATCATCGACACCCGGGGCAAGTCCTGGCTGGCCCTGGATACCCAGATTAAATTGGGTAAGGTGACGGCCAATAACCCACCCGCCTTGCCGCCGGGGGTAGATTTGGCCAACCTCCGCGACCAATATCTGGCCGAGGCCCGGCCCGAGAGCCCGCTGGCGTTCTTGCGCGCCGAAGTCACCAGCGCCGGGGCCAATTACGATAGCCTGCTGCACCAGCGCACCCCCGCCACCCAGTTGATCCAGATCGTCCCGGCCAGCTTGCAATTTACCAAGATCGCGGTGACCGGGGAGTACCCCACCCTGCCAGATACCCTAAAACATCGGGTGCGCATAGTGGCCAGCCAGGGCGAGACTATCCTCTTCGACTCCACCCTGCCCCTGTCCGACCTTTCCAATCGCTCCCTGGCTGTGGTTTATGAACCGGCAACGGTGGAGGATCAGGAGATCATCAACGCTTATGGTGGCCTGGGCAACACCCCGGCCTATCTGGTCCACCTCCGCCCGGTGTTGACGGTGGACGGGGAGCGGACCCTGATCGGCACCAGCGGCCTACCGGTGGGCAGCGATTTTCAGCTGGCAGTGGAACTCATCGCCCCCAACCAGAGCGAGAGGATCGACAACCAATTGACCATCGGCAACCTGGCGGTGCTGGGGCTAGTGGCCCAGCAGGTGGTGGCGCCGGAAGAACTGGCGGCTGGCGACAAGAGCGCCGAGCGGCTGCTGTACGAGCGGGCCTTGAGTTACATCGACCAGTGGAACCAGGCCGAGGAGGAGCTGGCCGCGCTGCTCGACTTGCCCCTGCTCCGGCCCCTGCCAACCCTGGTGACGGTGGGCGGGGTGGTTGAGGTGGTTTGGCTGCTCGACACCCCGCACGGCTTCGAGTGGCGCGGGGTCTATGTCGATGCTGGTTTTCGGGCAGTGGAGCTGGTTGGTGAGGCCGTTAAACAAAAAACCTTCATGCAACTCTCCGGCTTGCAGGGCTCGGTCTTGGAAGAGCGGGTGTTGAGTGATGGTTTCGGGGTGCCAGCGGTTTCCACCGCTAAACTGCTGGGGCTGAGTAGTGGCGAAGGCTTACCGCCGCTGGTGCTGAACCGGGCCAATCTGGCCGCCGAACTGCCCGGCCTGGGATTGCCCGCCAATGTGGCCGAGGATATCAGCAACGCGGTGGCCCAGGGGCTGACTGTTACCATCCCGCCAGTGGCCAGTAGCTATGAAGACTGGCAGGGAGTTGGCTACCTGAAGGAAGATCTGGAGAGCGGCGAGGCGGGCTGGATGCTTTCCGGCCAGATTGCCGGTGGGATGACCGCCTGGAACCCGGAACGCTGGCCGCTGGATGCGGCGGCGGAGGTGCTGGCCAATCCCGGGAAAAACCAGCCAAATTATGATCCCGGCGCGGCCATGTTCATCCAGAAGATCACCGCCACCGATTTGCAGGTGGGCACCGTCGGCCAAGCTTTGCCGAAAAACTTGCAGGTGTACGTCACCGATCGCAATCGCAAGCCGGTAAAAGGCGCGGCGGTTATTTTCACCGTCAAGGCCGGGGGCGGCAATCTTTCCGGCCAGCCGACATTAACGGCCAAATCCGATCAAAACGGCATCGCCCAGGCGCTGCTGACCACCGGCCAACACACCGCTGATAACCCCAGCCTCTGGTGGGAACAAGGCGCCACCTACAGCCAACAGGTGGGTGAGAACATTGTCGATGCCGCCCTAAAATCCGGCGACGCCATCGCCAGCCCATTCAGTGCTTTGGCCAAACCCGAGGTTCCCGATCATATCAAACAGACCTTGGACATTGATATCTGGTCGTACGTTCTGTTGCCGCATGGGGCGCTGGGGCTGCTTGTCGAGGATCGTTACGGCAACTCCATCGCTAACCAGAAGGTAACCTTCACTGGCTTGCCCCCGGAGAACCTGGCATCCTGCGCTAACCCCGGGGCCGATCCACGCCCTGCTTTGCTGATGGCCAACGACGAGCCCTGCGCTGCTAGCTTCCCTTCCTATGACGGCAGCTGTGGCCACACCAGCCTGAGCGTCGTCACCAACGACAAGGGGGCCTCCGCCCAGGTGATCGCCGGCCCCATGCCGGAGGCTTTGTACCGGGTCACTGCCAGTGTTGCCGGGCTGCCAGCGGTGGAGTTCAAGCGGCGAACCTACCCCGAGGTGGATTGTGTAGGCGGCGACAAGCCCATCGCCGAACTTGTGCTGGGGATGCGGTATACCACAGATATCTTTGGCCATCTAATCAACGCCGGCCCCCTGGGCGGCAAGGTGCCGGTGGCGGTTAGATGCACTCTGTTGCGCGAAAACGGCGTTGAAACTGGCACCGGCACCTACTATCTCGCAAACTCCTACGGGGTCGAAGTGGTGATGCGCCCACCACCGGTGGCCATGACTGCCAAGGGCCATGGGGTGTACGAGGATGAATACACCCTGGCGAATACCCCCGGGCTGAACGAAATCATCGTCACTTGCAGTGCAGATGTTGACGAAGAGACACTGTCCGGCTACAGCGTCCTACCTGTCTACGGGGTTGAGGTGCGTTTCCCCTACGCGGCTGACAACCAAACCCCACCAGAAGCGGTGCTGGTTGCCGTTAACGAAGAGGGATATCTCACCCGCGACCAGGTGCTGAGCTACCAGATCTTGCCTGCGGCATACAAGGCCGCTTCGGCCTACCTTGTTGTGTACCGTGACGGAGTGCCGATCTTTATCGTTCCCACCGAGAAAACCGGCATCGGTTTCGCCACCCTGGCCCGGGGCATGTGGCTGGGGCCGGGCGGTGACTATGAGGTTGAGGTGGCGCTTAATCCCGGTAGCGGCGTGGAAATCCGCTCGGCAAAAATCCCCCTGAAGGTGATTACCCTGGAGCTGGACGCGGATCTGAACGGCGACGGGATCTTCGCCGAGGATGATCCCCTGGAATACACCAGTCCGGGGCTGATTGTGCCGCTAAACAACGATGATGACGACGGCGACGGGGTGATGGATTATGATGACGGCTTCGATAAAGACAACTGGCCAGGCACCGCTGACGATGCCATGCTGAAAACCAATCCGGACGGCAGCACCAGCCCGGCCAATGACGACGAGCTGGCCGAGGTGCATCTAACCGCTCTGCCGGAAGGCTTGGGCGCAGGCACGGTGGCGCTGGAGCTCATTCAAGGCCAGGAGCAGGTGCGGGTCTGGAGCTCGCGGGACAAGGGGAAAGAAAATGTGCTGCTCGATGCGGGTGGGATCAATGGCGCAACCTCCCGCAAAGAATGGCGACTGAGCCAGGATATCGCCACCCTGGCCGAGCTACCGCCGGTCCTATATTTGGAAGGGGTCAAAGCCGCCACCGCCGCCAGCGGCCCGGCAATATTGCTGACCAAATACATCTCGCCGGAAGGGGTGGAGGTGGAGATGGATCGGCTGCTGATCTCGGTGTATGAGCTCGCCCTGGTGCCGGACTACAACCGGGACGGTAAGATTGATGGAGCGGATAAAGGCAAGGTTACTGCTGAGAAGCCCTGGCGGTTCTGGGTGAATGACGACAACGATAAAGGCTCCGACGCCTTAACCGGCCTGGGTGGCGACGACACCCCCGGATCTGGGCCAGATTACCAGGATGGCACGGTGAACGGCATCCGTGACCTGGTGGACTTCTTCCCGCTGCATCTCGATATTGCGAAAACGCTCTCGTTGCTGCCCCCGGCGGCTGGCTATTCCTACTACCTGCGCCAGGCCGACTCGGCGGTGGGGATGATTGAAACCGCTTTGACGGTGGATGAGGCGAATTATTACCTGGAAGATCTCGACGTGGCCGCCGGGCTGCGGTCGGCACCAGTCAAGACCGTTGACGCTCAAGGGGTGGCGTTGTCGGCGGCGTTCTTGGAGGCGATAGCTGCCAACCAGTACAAAGGCGTGCTATTGCTGGAAGGGCGGAAGGAATCGACGGCGGCGCTGGCCTTGGAGATTCGCGACAGCACCGGGGCGGTGGTAATCGCACAGAACTTCCTGCTGGAGATTATGCCGGTCTCGGCGATGACCGGCCACAAGGACTTACGCCCGGTGACGGGCGGCAGCGCCGGTGACCCAAGCCGGAAGCCGGTAAGCCCACCCTATGCCATGACCGAGGGCTCCAACAAGGTTCTGGTCTGGATGCATGGGTATTTCGTAAGTGCAATCGAGGCCCGCGCCACCTATGCCGAGGTGTTCAAGCGCTTCTTCCACGCTGGACTTAAGGGACAGTTCTACGGGGTGAGTTGGTTTGGTGATCCGCCTGACGGCACCATTTTGCCAACTCCGCATTATCACCAAGCAGTGGTCAATGCCTTTGCCACCGCCCAGGATTTTGCGGTGTTTGTGGAAGGTCTTGATGGTGAGGTAAGTATCGCCGCCCACAGCCTTGGCAACCTGGTGGCCGGTTCCGCCATCCAGGATCACAACCTGACCAAGTTTAATAAGTATTTCGCCATTGATGCGGCGGTGGCGCTGGAGGCCTACGGCCAGACAGAGGTTGACGAGGGCATGCTCACGGTGGATACCTGGCTGGATTACTGGAAATACACAGCAAATGACAGCCAAGGCAATCCGGTGATGCAAGATCAGAAACTTCTGGCCAGCGAGTGGTATAAGCTGTTTGAGAATGACGTCCCTGTTGATAACCGTAAGTATCTGACCTGGCGGAATCGCTTGAATCAGGTGCCATCCAATAAGGTGTATAACTTTTACTCCAGCACCGAGGAGGTGTTGCGCTCCTATCCGGGCGACGACATCGCCACGGTTTTAGGCTTGTTGCAAAACATCACCGCCCTCAAAGAATACCTGTCGATCTCCACCTGGGTGAAGCAGGAAAAATACAAGGGGCGGAGCCTCACCGTAAATGCCGGTGGTGTGTCGAGCCCATTTGCAGGTTGGAGTTTTAGCTCGGCTTGGAAAAAAGGCATAATTATAAAGCGTCATTTCACCCCGGAAGAGGCCGCCAACGAGATCAGCGAAGAGGCGCTCAGTTTGGAGCCCTTCTTTGCCCGAGATACCAGCTTGTTCTCCCACGGCTTGGACAACCTAACCACACCCGGTAATACCGGAACTGCCCCCAGCGATTATGTGATGAAGACGGTAAGTGGAACCGGGTTGAAGAGCTATTACACCGACAATGCCCCAGCCCAAGATAGGGTTAAGGTAAAGGACTGGTTGCTGGCCGAGGCCTTCCCGGCTACGACTTTGCCGATGGGGGCGAATTATAACGATGAGTTCACTGCATTGAGAAATTTTGACATGTCCGGAGTTCGGAACAGCAATGGTGGTTGCTGTAAGACGGAAGAATTGCGGTGGCCGAGAAAAGAAAATGGCAACCTTGTTTGGTTCCATAGTGACTACAAAGACATTTCCTTCCAACACGTATTTGCTTTTTATAAGAAAATCAAAGAATTAAGCGGAAACTGAGGGGTACGAAAATGAGAATATTTGTTTTGATATTAGCGGCCATTTCAATGTTTTTCGCTTGTACTGGCATTGCGTCTGCTGGTGCGACCGGAAAAGTAACTGCAAAAATAATCGATGAAAATGGAGTCCCAATACAAGGGGCAGATGCCGAGGTGACATTCGAATTTGCCAAGGCAAAGGGAACTGGCTTAGATACAAAGGGTGAACGCGGCATTACAGATAATGATGGCCTTTTCACGACTACAGGGCAAGGAATGGCGTCAATTAGCGTTTCTGCAATGAAGGACGGTTATTACATGAGCTGTAGAGGTTATGAGTTCAAATCCAGCTCCATGCTCCTCAACCGCTGGGAGCCTTGGAATCCGACCATTGAAGTGGTTCTGAAGAAGAAGCGGAATCCGGTGGCGATGTACATGAAAGGCACAGACTGGATTGAAGTCCCTGCCAGGGAAAGCCAAGTCGGGTATGACCTTGAAAAGGGTGATTGGGTTGCGCCGTATGGCAAGGGAGCGACAAGTGATTTTGTGTTTACTTTCAAGAGCAATATTCGAGCGTTTCGAGAGTACGATTTGGAAATGATATTGAGGTTCTCTAATAAGTTAGATGGAATTCAAGAATATTTATTTAATCCCAAAGAACAGAGTCTTTTTAAGTGGCCTTTTGAGGCTCCGGTGAATGGATATAAAAGTGAATTGATCAAGGAAATTCACAAAACACCTGGTAAATCCGAGACAGATATCAATCGAGGAGCAAACTATATTTTTCGAGTCCGAACACAATCCGATGAGAAGGGTCGGATAACTTCTACAAAATATGGAAAAGTTGCAAGTGAGTTTGAATTGAGCCCGGATGGGTCTAAGTTCATGGTTAGGTTTTTCTACTACCTAAACCCCGACACCACCCGCAACCTGGAAGAAGATCCCAAGAAGAACTTGTTCAAGAAAAAGTAGTTTGTCCCAAACTCCATCGCCAACCAAACGGTGATCTTCACCGCCTTGCCTCCGGTTAACCTGGCAACTTGCGCCAACCCTGGCAGCGATCCCGGCCCGGCCCTGCTGGCGTCCTGGGAGGATCAATGCACCAAGGATTTCCCCACCTATGGCGGGGGTTGCGGCAATCCCAGCCTCACCACCATCACCGACTACAAGGGCGCCAATGCCCAGGTGATCCTCGGCCCCATGCCGGGGGCGCTGTACCGGATCACCGCCAAGGTTGGCGACTTGGCGACCAGTTTCGTCCGCTACTCATGGCCTACGGTGTATTGTGATTTTACCGACCCGCCCATGTTTTTTCTGCGGATCGGCTTGCAGTATCAGGCGGATCAGTTCGGCAACCGTATCGAGGCCGGGCCGGTGGGCGGCAAGATCCCGGTTAAGGCCAGTTGCACGCTGCTGCGGGAAGATGAGACGATCCGGGAAGATGGCTCCAGTGTGGGTAACGGCACCTACTATCTCGACCCCGGCCAGCCCATGGCGGTGAGCCTGGGGGCAGAAAGAATGCCCGGCAACGGCAGGGGAATGTACAAAGGTGACTACACCCTGGCCGCCGAGCCGGAAATGAACACGATCAACGTCAGTTGCAGCTCCGTGATCGAGGGTGAGACCTACGCCGTTTACGACACCATGCAGGCCGCCGGGGTGGAGGTGCGCTTCCCCTACCAGGCCGACGGCTCCGCTCTGCCCCCGGCGCTGGTGGTGCCGGTGACCGGGGAGGGTTACCTTACCCGCGACCAGGTGCTGAGCTACCAGATCCTGCCCGGCGAATATAAGGCCGGATCGGCCTATCTCTTTGTCTACCATGACGGGGGGCTGATCATGATTATCCCCACCGAAAAAACCGGCATCGGTTTCGCCACCCTGGCCCGGGGGCTGTGGCTGGAACCCGGCGGCAACTATGAGGCAGAGGTGGTGCTAAACCCCGGCAGCGGGGTGGAGATCAAATCAACCAAGGTGCCCCTGCGGGTGGTTTCTCTGGAGTTGGGTGCGGATCTGAACGGCGACGGGATCTTCGCCGAGGATGATCCCCAGGAGTACACCAGCCCGGGGTTGATTGTGCCGCTTAATCGGAGTGATGATAACGGCAACCGGCAGGTCGATCTTGAGGATTTGACAAATGACAGCGTCGATGCTCACGGCAACAGAGTTCCCGACCCTGACCTGATCAAGGTTGAGTTGAAAGGGCTGCCGGATGACTTGGAAACGGGGTCGATGTTCCTGGAGCTGGTTGCCGGTCAGGAGCAGCTTAGAATCTGGGATTCTCCGGATAAACTGCATCTTCTCTTGGAGCCTTGGGCCGCCACTGCCGACCCACCGGACTCCAACCCAATGGCGCTTTGGCCTTTGGGTGGCGGTTACAATGTCGGCAAGTTGCCCAAGGAAATCTATCTGGAAGGGGTCAAGGAAAGCAAGCTTTCCGGCGAGATCCAGCTGCGGGCCGGTTACCTCCCGCCGGATGGCGGTGAGGCTGTGGAAACCGACCGCCTGGCCATTACGGTGGTCAACGTCGAGATGCACGTGGACGAAGACCGGAACGGGACAATTAGTTTCTACCAGCCCGGTGATGTTGATCTTGTCGGAGATGCAAAGTACACCTTCTGGCTCAATAACGATTATGACAATATGCACTATGAAGAAAGTGAATGGCATGAGGATGATATGGATAATGTCGGCTCGGGGAAGAAGAACTCCGACGACATCTATATCGGCTACCGTCACGAGAGTGACCCTGATAACGCTTATAATAGCTACTCGGGCTGTAAGCGAGATCTGGAGGATTTTGCCATGCTACAACTGCGGGTGCCTGTGTGGTTGAAGGACATGGATGGCGTGAAGTATAGCTTGAAATTCAAGGATGAGGTCACCGGTAATCCGGCGATAAATTTGTTTGAGGCGGTGAATGATAGGCAAAAATATATTGAAAAAGATTCGACGGCAAATGATCAAATCCTCAAAACCAAACTAAACAACAAGCCGATCTCGAATGGGGATGGTTTTGAAATTCCGAGAGAGCTGGTTGACAAGGACGGCCTCGTCGCCCCCTTCATCTTTGAAGGTGTCACCGAGGGTAGCGGAGAGCTGGAGCTGACCGTCAAAATCGATGACGTGGTTCTCGCTCAGAGCAGCGTTACCCTGAATCTCCATGATATCAAGTGGTTCTACGACCGGTTTGCGCTTCAGGGTGTATCGGGAACATCATGGAGGGCTCAGGTCGGCAATGCCGCGACGCCTCTCTCACTGGCTGCATATACTTCTATTTCGCCGAGTTCCGATTATCTGCTCTTCGTCCATGGCTGGAACATGTTGCCCCACGAGAAATATCGGTGGGCGGAGACAATATTCAAGCGCTTATGGTGGCAAGGTTACACCGGCAAGGTGGGGGCGTTTGAATGGCCTTGCCTTGAATTTAGTCCGATGCCTGATGTGATCACCGATCCCACCAATTTCTCGGACAGTGAGTTTGTCGCCTGGCAATCGGCGGAGGCATTGAAGAAATTGCTGACCGAACTTGGCGGCACGTACCAATTGAGCGTCCTCGCCCATAGCCAGGGAAATGTGGTGATGGGCGAAGCGCTGAAAAAGTACCCCGGCCCGCAACTAAAAGCTTACATCGCCAGCCAAGCGGCGATTTCGGCCAACGTTTATGACAATGGCAACAACCTTGCTGAGCCATCGTGGTTCCTGATATTTGAAAACCACTTCCCGAATGTCTATAGCCATTTCAGTTCCGGTTTGAATCCAGATGTGCCTTATTTCACAGGCAATTCAGCTAAGGTCGGGAAAAGCCTCAACTACTTCAACGTCAAGGACTATGCTTTGACCGGCATGCGATGGGAACTGAACAATGCCATAAAACCGTTCCATGACTTTGATTATGCCGATAAGGATGGCAACCCCTATCAGTTCAACCAAGCTGGTGGCGATAAGTTTTTTAGGACAGACATGATTACCGACTCGAATGGGGATGCCAGCTTTGAGGATGTTGATCTTGATATTGGTAACGACAGAGATAAATATTCGATCTTCTCTTACATTGCCGAGTCAAAGGTTATGGCCCTTGGGACGCAAGCTGTTTCCAGCGGGCTTGCTCTAAATCGAGATCTTACTGATTGGAATTTTGGTGATGGACACTACTCCCATAGTCGTCAATTCAGGTCTAATATCGTCAGCGAGAAAGCGTATTGGGAACAAGTCATTAAAGATTGCAAGTTAGTAACAATCAAACAGGAAAACTCCAGATGAAAAAGAAAATCTTACTCATAGTGCTGCTAACCTGTTTTCCGGTTTTCGTGGCCATGGCGGGGGAAAAGATCGGGCCAATGCCGACTGACCTTATTGGCAAAGCGGCGTGGATTAAGGCGGTTATCGGCGACGTTATCGGCAAGGTAACTGACCCGAACAATCATTTGCACGGAGTCCTGGTCGATCAACATGGTGCCCCTGTTGTAGGCGCTGAGGTTGACGCCTCATGGCGATATATCTCGCTGGATCTGCGGGATAAGGTAAAAGTTGTTACGCTCACGACCGATGTCGCCGGACGTTTCGATTTTACGTTTGGTGTTTTTGGCCCGCCATACATACGTGAAATAAGGATGAAGGGTTATGAATACAATCGGACTCTGAATAGTTACAATAAAAGTAATGACAGAAACGTCCAGTCGGCTCTCATCGCCCAATCTTCCACCACGCCCATAGTCTTTACCCTCCGCAAGATGAACCCCACCACTTACCTCTACAGCTGGGGGGACAATGCAATCCAAATGAAAGCACCGACCTACGTCGGTGCCTATAATATTTTTTATCCAAGTACCAAGCCAATCGACCCGGATTTAACCAAACTACGAAACCCGGAGCGCTATGATCTGGTCTTTGATGTCAGCAGAGTCGGTGGAGGATATCAAGTACATATTCTGCCGGTTAGCCAAGGGTCATTCCAGTTTAACGACCAGTTGCTCTACGAAGCCCCGGCGAATGGCTACTTGCCGGAAGTTACTCTGCCGGTAGCGCCAAAGGAAAGCCGCACCACCTACCTGTACTTCACCAGCCGGAACCCTGCCGTTTATTCCCGGATGGAGATCGAGGTGAATGCCAGCGCGGAAATGCTGTTTCTTAGTTTTGTAACCATGACCAACCCCTATGGCTCCAGAAATCTTGAATATGAACCGGATTTGCCATGGTCTTTAGAAGGTAAACTAGAGAAAGAAGCAGAGGCTGCCATTAAATCCGGCAAACTCCCCCCGGAACCGAACATTCCTCAGATGATTGCTTCTGGGCTTTACAAGTGAGCCAGGCCTCGTCGCCCCCTTCATCTTTGAAGGTGTCTCCGAAGGTTCCGGTGAGTTGGAGCTGACCGTCAAGATTGACGACGTGATCCTAGCCCAAACCAGCGTTAGCCTAGATCTCCACGACATCAAGTGGTTTTACGATGAGTACTATGCGAGGAGCTTCCTAAGCCGTTGGGATGCAATAATCGACAGCCCGGCCCAAAATATTCGCGAAGGCCAGCCGGCATATAACCCCCAAACCAACGAATACCTCCTCTTCGTGCATGGCTGGAATATGAGCGGGGAGTGGGAAAAGCAGCGCTGGGCGGAGACCATCTTCAAGCGTCTCTGGTGGCTTGGCTATCAAGGCGGGGTTGGACTCTTCTCTTGGGAAGGCGAGCCGCCGATCAATGGATATCTTGATCTCGCGCAAGACCCAGTTAACTTCAACAACAGCGAGTTCAAGGCCTGGCAGGCGTCCGCCGCTTTTTCCAGGGTGATGAAAGATCTCAAGACAGCGGGTCACAAGCTGGGGGTGTTGGCCCATAGCCAGGGTAATGTGGTAGCTGGTGAGGCCTTGAAAAATTACGCCGGGCCGACCATCGACGCCTACATAGCCAGCCAGGCGGCGCTTTCGGCCAGCGTGTATGATAACGACCTGCCGCCAAACGCCCAGTTGCCGTGGAGTTTCTTCTTTAATTATCCGGTAATTATTGGAGTGCCTGCTCCCATGAGCATAGCGTTGCTGGCCCAAAGCCGACTAACAACGCCGGACATCTACGGCCATTTCAGCACGGGCCAGCCTCCTGACACGCCGTATTTTGCCGACAACCAATTGCACGTCAGCGCCAGTCGCATGTTTAATTTCTACAACGGAGTTGACTATGCCTTGACCGGGAAAAGGTGGGAATTGAATAACGCCCTGAAACCAACGAATTCGCCACCCTATCTTTTCGACTATGCTGGAAGCAGCGACAGCTACGACGAACATACCGATCACTTCCGCCGACAACTTGAGCCGTTGTCCATTGGTGACGAAACCCAGAGGCGCCAGATCCTTGCTTATTGCGCCCAATCGCAGTTTAAGGCCTTGGGGACACAGGCGGTTTCGGGTGGGTTTAAGAACATAAATATCCAAGAGAAACCTTATAGCTTTACTAGATTTCGCTACTCACACAGCCGACAATTTAGATCAAATCTCGTTGCAGAGTATCCTTACTGGGAAACCGTGAGAAACAGCATGGGATTCGGAACAAGTATAAAGAAGGAGTCCAAATGAGAGCACGATATATAATCATCATGACAACGGCAGCAGTTCTAGAGGCACAAAAGGGGACGTACTTCAGTTTATAACTTTCTTGATTGAACAGCACTCACATGGTATTCATTAACCTATGCCACGCCATGCCAGAATAGATGCCCCGGGAGCCGTTCACCATATCATTGTCCGGGGGATAGAACGGAAGAAAATTTTCAAGGATGATGCGGACCGGGATTGGTTTTTGGAACGACTTGGGGTGATTCTTGGCGATACGAACACCACCTGTCTTGCATGGGCTCTCGTTCCGAACCACTTTCATCTCCTGTTGCGATCCGGCACGATGTCAATTTCATCGGTCATGCGGAGATTGCTGACCGGTTACGCCATCCATTTCAATCAGCGCTACCGCAGAAGCGGGCATCTTTTCCAGAATCGCTACAAGTCCATTCTTTGCCAAGAAAACACCTATCTTCTTGAGCTGGTTCGCTACATTCATCTCAATCCCCTCAGGGCCAAACTGGTTCCAGGCTACAACGCTCTGGAAAATCATCCATTTTCCGGACACAGCGCCATTCTCGGAAAAGTGGCCCGGGAATGGCAGGATACCCAATCTGTCCTTTCCCTTTATGGAACCAACGTAAAAAGTGCGCGATCACAATACAGCCAATACGTCCAAGATGGAATTGCCGTTGGCCGCCGTAGTGATCTCACAGGGGGAGGTTTGATCCGCAGCTTGGGGGGCTGGCAGGCAGTGAGGGAGCTACGCAATGGCAAGGCATATCAAAAGGGAGATGAGCGTATTCTTGGTGATGGCGCTTTTGTTGAGAAAACTCTCCAAGAATCAGAGGAGCAGATGGGAAAACGATTAGTGCTCAAGGCGCAGGGTATGGATTTTAACAAAGTCATGGAACGAGTTGCCGCCCTTCTGGAGATATCAGCCTCAGATGTTATGCTCAAAGGAAAGAAGAGACAAACCGTTACCGCCCGGAGTTTACTGTGCTTCTGGGCATCAGCTGAGCTAGGAATGAGCCAGGCATCGCTGGCCCGTAGACTCGAGTTATCGCAGGCTGCTGTCAGTGCGGCGGTGGAGAGAGGAAGGAAAGTTGCTATAGAAAGTTCATATGCACTTTTGTCTGAATGAAACTTATAATCCGAAGTACGTCCCTCTGGTCCCCCCCGATGGGGGCGAATGAGAATGGGAAATTGGTTATCGAAGGTCACAACTTAAACATGTCTGTACTATTCAAAACCAACGAGGCTAGATGGCCTAGAAGAGCTACCTCAGAAGCGATAGGCAGGGATTGGTGGCACAGCGATTACAAGGATGTTTCATATCAGCATTTGTTTGCATTTTACAACAAAATCCATGAGCTAATGGGCAATTGAAAGGGGACGATATGAAAAAATTATTGTTTGTTTGTTTGGTATTGGTGTTTGTTTTTCCCTGTGTCGTCAAGGCATTTCTTTTGCCGACGGCTAAGTTGACCTTAAAAGTTATTGATGAACAAGGACTCCCTGTTAAGGGTGCCGATGTGACAATTGCCTATGAGGTTCCGAAGGCTGCTGGTAGAGGTTGGGGGTCAGATAATGTTTTTCAAAGAGGAAGTACGGGCGAAAATGGGTTGTTCTCGGCCGATGGAGAAGGGGCGTCCACAGTTGGGTTTTCAGCTGAGAAAGCAGGCTATTACACCAGTGATGATAGTTTTCATTTTAAATCAAAATCTTTACTCAACCGCTGGGAACCATGGAACCCGACGATTGAGGTGGTGTTGAAGAAAAAGCGTAATCCAGTGTCGATGTTCTCTAATAATACGGATGTCATCAAATCCCCAATAGTTAACGAGCCTGTTGGGTACGACCTCGAAAAGGGAGATTGGGTTACTCCTTATGGCAAAGGTACTACAAGTGATTTCATCTTTACCTTGCGGACTAATTACAAGTCATATTCACAATACCAGGTGTCGCTGACTCTCGGATTCTCGAATAAAGACGATGGGATACAAGAATATTTATCCAGCGACAAAGATCAGAGCTATTTTAAGTGGCCCTTTGAAGCACCGATTGATGGATACAAGAACAACCTGAGCAGAGAAAAGTCAGATTCACCTGGAAATGGAATGTTCAAAAACACGAAAGAAAATGCAAAGTACATTTTCCGGGTGAGAACCAAAGTTGATAAGACCGGTAAAATTATCAGTGCCAATTATGGGAAAATCCCTGAAGAATTCGGGTTTGACCCAACTGGAAATGTCAGATTTTCTTACTACTATAATCCAGACGGAACACAGAATCTGGAATTTGATCCTGAAAAGAACCTGTTCAAATGGACAAGGGAACAAAGAGATCACATGGTAAAAAATCCTTGAAATAGCCTGTACTGACCTTGGGCCAGCACACTGCCGACAACCCCACCTACTGGTATGATTCGCCAAACAGTTGGCAGGTGGGGGTGAACATTGTCGATGCCGCCACGGCAAGCGGGCTGCGCCTTTTGGCCCCGCTCACCGCCTACGCCCTGCCCGGCAAGCCCGATCATCTCGCGGTCAGCGGCGGGGGTGGCAGCGGCGAGATACTGACCTGGAGCGCCACCCTCAAGGCGACGGTCGAAAATAAGTTCAACAACCCGATCAGCAACGCGCCGGTCAGCTTCAGCATGGGCACCGCCAGTTCGCAAGCCATCTGCACCCAAGCCAATAACGATCTGCGCCAGGGCGTGTTGGTGGATAATGAAGCCCCTTGCCTAAACAACCATATCCCGGTGTATGGCGAGTGCGGGGCCGGTTCCCTGGCCGGGTTTACCAGCTCGCAAGGGATTGCCGCCCACGTGATCTTGGGCGGGGTGCCGGATGGTGCTTACCCGATTACCGTTGCGGCGCTGGATTTGCCGCCGCAGACGATTGTGGTCAACTCCCTGCCCTTCGGCAACTGCGATGGCGAATCGCCCCCAGCGCATAATGTTGTGTTGACGATCGTCAATCTGCTTGATCAGTTCGGCAAGCCCATTAATGCCGCCGGGGTCGGGCAGACGATCCCGATGCAGGCCAGGATGCATCTGGTGAGCGAGAGCGCGCGGAAGGAGCAAAAGGAGTACAGCTGTGACCCCAGCGGCTCCGATACCTGCCAGGTTGTCGTTGGCGCCAGAACCTATATGATTGACACCGACTTCAACACGGCGGAGGTAACCTTTGGCGGCCAGGGGAGCGCCAACCGCGGTGACGGGCTGTTCGAGCTTGACGCCTTTGCGGTGGGCGATGTTCCGGCTCAGAAAACCGTGACCATCACTGGCCGCAGTACTAAGACAGGTGGCCCCGGTCATTAGGACAGGTAGGCGGCGGAAATAAGGTGGAAAGCCTTCACGTTTGTTAAGCCGCCAGCTTGGTGATCGGTCCGGCGTAGCCGGGCCGGGGTTTTTGCCAATATG
>Ga0334722_10000995_pt1 | contig 37780 bp, 33 predicted proteins | sample C3_bottom_MG_FD_207210 | JGI IMG/M metagenome (GOLD analysis project Ga0334722, IMG submission 207210) | Sediment microbial communities from Yellowstone Lake, YNP, Wyoming, USA - C3_bottom | ecosystem: Environmental > Aquatic > Freshwater > Lake > Sediment | place: USA: Wyoming | collected... | reverse complement strand
TGATCTGAAGGTTGATGATTACAAGCAGGTTAAAGGATTGGCACGGGAGAACCTGCGCGACCATATGACCGACATTGAATTGATTCTGACCATGCTTGGCGAGGCAACCACCACGAAGCTGCATCGTGACCGTGATTCACGAGGGCTTGAATTACTGAAGAAAGATGCACAGGAAGGCGGGGCCGTTGCCGGAAGTACACGCAAGGATATTGAAAAACGATCAGGCAAACCGGTGGTGACGAGCGGTAATTTCAAGAGGTTGACCGGTAAAGGGAAGAAGAGAATATCGTGATGTAGGGGCGCATTAATAAAAGAAAAGGATCACACCATGCGCATTGACCATATCGCTCTTTGGACCGCCGATATAGAACGGTGTAAGCAGTTCTATATAAAACACTTCGGCGCTGTCGCCGGCGCCGGATATGTCAATCCGGCAAAGGGATTCGAGTCCTGCTTTCTCAGCTTTGCCGATGGCGCTCGCATCGAGGCTATGAAAACAACTGTCCTTTCCCCTGTAGTCATTGAGCCGGGCGCTCAACGCATGGGATTGACGCACATCGCCATCTCGCTGGGATCAGAACAGCTTGTCGATGAGCTCACACAAAAACTCAGAAACGACGGATTTCCCATCCTGGACGGACCTCGTCGGACCGGCGATGGTTACTATGAGAGCGTCACGCTTGACCCCGATGGAAATCGTATAGAAATGACCGCATGAGGCGCCGACAACACCAGGGATCAACAGATTCACTTCTCGATCCTTGAAAAATGCGCTTCATTAAAATGCGGAGTTGACGTTCACGATGCCTCCAAAAGACTTCATATGTAAACAATGCGGAAAGTGTTGCCGGAACATTGTCGGTGCGTATTGCACCAGCCTGGCAGAGGAAGACATAACGCTCTGGAGAAAAGAGGGGCGTGACGATATCCTGGAATGGGTTCGTTTTATTCCACTCGGGCCTGACCCGGATCATGCGGTCGGCGACGCCTGGTTTAATCCGAGATCGGGAGATGAGGTCAAGCGTTGCCCCTGGCTGCGGAAACTGCCCCGCAAGGATAAATATATTTGCCGAATTCACGACGTGAAACCGAAACATTGCAGAGACTACCCGCAAACAAATGAATGCGCCGGGGAGATATCGTAACATGAAGCACCATATAGATCCCACCCCCCCGATGGAGGAGGTTAGGTGATGAGTACGCACGCTGACTACTTCACCCTCCCCTCAATCCCCTCCCATCAAGGGAGGGGCGAATATCATGATCAGATACCCCGCAGCTTGATGCGGGTAGGTTCATTTCCCGCTTAAAGATTGTGACGCATGGAAACCCCGCATAGATGTCAGCGCGGGGCGTCCATCATCGAGGGGTCAGCGGTTTTTTGTTTGCATTACGAGCGATTGTTTGTTAAAGTTATGTTTATCGAGGGAGGTTTTTTATGGTGCGAATAAAGAATAATACACTGATGATCGATCTGCCTGACGGCAGCGATGCGCGGGTGATCGAGGAAATCATGGCGCTCGTGAGCAAAAAGCTGGCGAAGGCTCAAGGCGAGGATATCTTGGATGTTATCGAACGGTACCATCGGGTTGGCAAGCGACAGCCGTTTAAGAGGGAAAGCGTATATCATGAAAGAACGAGTATTCATCGACAGTAACATCTGGATTTACGCCCTGGCGCCGGAAGACAATAGTCAATATCGGCGCATCATGACTGTTTTGAAGAAGGCCTTTCGAGATGCTGATGTGGTCGTTTCGTTTCAGGTTATTAACGAGGTGTGCTTTTATCTGAAGAAAAACGGTTTTTCAGAAGACAAAATCCGAAAAATAATTCTTTCATTCAGTCGGCGTTGCGTCGTGAACGATTTTTCGCGAGACCTGCTACTACAGGCGTCCGCGCTTAGAAAGCTGCACACTTTTTCTTACTGGGACAGCCTCATTCTGGCGAGCGCGATTGAAGCGGAGTGTCAAGCGCTTTATACGGAAGATATGCAGGACGGCAGAACAGTAGAAACAGTGCGCATTATAAACCCTGTCAAATGAAAACACGTTTCATACTCCGTGGCGCGCTACTGTGAAAAACATCCAGTCCCTCTATAATCTTAACAATTTTAAATTGGCATTACAGGAGTCCCTTTGCTTTTAACCTCTCCAGCAAGGGTGAAGGTCCGGTCGCTCGGCGCGTCGCGTCCGTGCGTTCCAGACGCCGCTCTATTTCCGATTCGAGCTCTTCACGGTGGTCGGCGTAGAACGCCAGGGTGGAGTATATCTGACCGAGAGTCAGGGAGGGATGCTAGAAGCGGAATTCTGTGGAAGCGTCTCGCTCTACCCATCCTGCCGCCCGCCGCAGTTCGCTCTTGACGCCATCGAGCATTTGCGGTAAGAAGGTTATACAGTTGAACAGTTGAACTAGGAGAAAAGCATGTCATTGGTCAAGTTAAAGAATAAATACCAGATCGTCATTCCCGATGAAGTCAGAAAAAGCATCCGGGTGCAAATCGGCGATACCCTGGAGATCGTCGAGAAGGACGGCGTACTGATCGTGAAGCCCGTCGTCGTGATCGATAAAGCGCAGGCCTACTTTTGGACCGAGGAATGGCAGGCGGGAGAGAAAAAGGCCGAGGCCGCGAAGAGAAAAGGGGAGTATAAGGAGTTCAAAAAGGCGTCCGAGGCGGTTAAATGGCTAAAACGCTGAGGATCCTTCAAGCCTTTAAGAAGGATTACGCCAGATTGCCCGCCTCCATTCAGGACAAAGAAGACAAACAACTCGAATACCTGCTGACCAATCCCGATCATCCGTCATTGAACCTTCACCCGATTCGAGGGACGAACTGTATTTGGGAAGGTTATATTGATTATCACTATCGGTTCACGTTCGAGCGGGAAGGTGATTGTTTTGTTCTGCGCAAAGTCGGTACGCATGATGTGTTGAAAAAACCCTGAAACACCGTATGGCTGAAAAGTCCCAAATAATGCATCATAGTGCCGATCGGGCAACGATGGTGGCCTTTTTGCGAAATACCCCCGTCCTCAGTGTATCGAGGACGGGGGTATTTTGAACTCTGAACTCTGAACTCTGTACTCCGTACTCTGTACTTTTTTTACTTCTTCCCCATCTCCTTCATCCACTTCGGATATTTCTTCCGGGCAAACTCTATCGGCACGGTGCCGTACACCATGATCCTGAAGGTCCCCGGGTTCGCAAGAGTCCCAAGATAAGCATGGGCCGGCACAGCCACGACAAAGAGGAGGAAGGCCAGGTTGTGCGTCAGGTGCGATACAAGAGTCAGCATGCGGTTTCCCGAGACCTGCCAGATGGCAAAGCCCGACACCGCGATCACGGCGCCCGCGAGCAGGATTGCAAGGTAGTAAAGCTTCTGGCCGGTATTCAATTTACCCATGGGAGGGGCTTTCACCGGCATTCGGGAAAGATAACCGCCGCCCATCCTGATCCATGCCCAGTCATCCGCATCGTAGGTCAGGGCCTCATGGAGATAGTTGAACAGGGTGGCAAAGAGGGAAATCGTAAAAATAACACCAGCCCAGTTGTGGACGGCCCTCATCGTGTTGAAGCTTCCGAACACCGCATTCATCTGCTCAAGTTTGAACAGGAACCCGTAGCCGGTTATGATCAGCAGGAGGCAGCTGATCGCCATGATCCAGTGATTGATGATCTCTTCGACGCTTGCTTTTCTCACCATCTCAGACATGTTATTTGCCCTCCTCTTCATCTTTATGCGGCCCGACTGCGGCATAGTGGATCAGCGCGCCGGCCAGAACACCGCCAAGACCGATGATCGACAGGGGTTTCAACACCTTGTGCCAGAAAATGACGCTTTCCGGGATCGCGGGGTCCTCGTTCATGCCGTAAATCTTTGGAGCATCTTTAAAAGCATAGAGCGCTCCAAGACCGCCGAGGTCCGCTTCACCGTACAGCTTTGCGTATCCCGCTTTTTTCGCTGACGCGATCAATCCATCCCGGTCGCCGTATTTGATCGCCCCCGTGGGGCAGGTCTTGGCGCAGGCAGGGGAGAGTCCTTCCGCGATCCGGCCTGCGCAGAGATCGCATTTCCCTATCTTGTCCTTCGCGTCGTACCGGGGAACATCGAACGGGCAGCCCGCGACACACAGCTTGCATCCGATGCATTTGTCCCTATTGAAGGCCACAGCGCCTTCCTTCGTTTTAAAGAGCGCGCCGGGAGCGGGACAGATCTTCATGCACCCCGCATCGTCGCAGTGCATGCACCTGCGGCTTACAAAGAGCCAGCGAAGCGCATTGGTCTGCGACGGGACCTCGCTGTAGCGGATGATGTTGAACGTGGAAGCCGAGATATCCGGCGGGTTCTGCATGGTCCCTGTGTTCTTCGTAGGAAGGCCGGGGAGCTGGTTCCAGCTCTTGCAGGCGGTCTGGCAACCCCTGCACCCGATGCAGAGCTCCGGAGATATTAGCAACGCTTTTCTTTTGGTTTCGGTTGTCGACATGTTTTCCCCCTATACCTTCACGATATTGACCATAAAGGCCTTGGTCTCGGGTATCATGGTATTGGCGTCTCCGACGGTCGGTGTCAGCAGGTTCGCGCTGTCGCCGCCGCTGCCGTCAGCGGGATATTGCCAGCCGAAATGCCAGGGAAGGCCGACCTGATGAACGGTGGAGCCCGCGATCTTGAAGGGTTTGAAGCGGCTGGTCACGACCGCGATAGCCCAGAGTTCGCCGCGCCCGGATTTGACCATGACCTTCTCGCCGTTTTGGATGCCTTTTTCCTTTGCCAGTTCTTCGGAGAGCTCAACGAACATCTGCGGCTGCATCTCAAGCTGCCAGGACTCGTGCCTCGTCAGGACGCCGGTCTGCCAATGCTCCGATACCCGGTACGTTGTTGCCACGAAAGGGTACCGCATATCGCAGGAGAAGAAGGCATCCGCCTTGTCGCCGAACAGTTTGATCGTCGGGTTGATCCGCTGTTTTGACATGGAGTTCTCCTCGAGCGGACACTCAAGGGCTTCGTAGTGCTCGGGGAAGGGGCCGTCAGACAGGCCGGGTCCGAAGAGGCCTCCCACGCCCGTGGCCATCATAATAAAGGGCAGTTTGCCCTTTTCCGTTGCCATGGGAGGCGCTGGACCGTCAGGAACGTCGCCGACCCAGGTACCGGGTTTCTTGCTCGCGGGATCTTCCTTGACCGGGTCCCACTTGATGACCGCGCGCTTCGCGTCCCATGGTTTGCCGTTCGGGTCGACTGATGCCCGGTTGTAAATGATCCGCCTGTTCACGGGCCAGGCCCAGGACCATTCGGGATAGAGGCCGAGGCCGGTTGGATCATTCTTCCCCCGCCGGGCCATCATGTTGATGATTTTACCTTCTTTCTGGGTGTAACTCTGAGAGTAGATCCAACAGCCGCATGATGTAGAGCCGTCCATCTGCAGGTGTACAAAGGAAGCGCAGAGGTCGCCCTTTTTACCGAGAAGCTTCGGCGGGGTTGCAGTCTTATCGTATACGTCTTCGAGGTAGTAACCGTTGATCTCTTTTGCCACATTATGGATATTGACTTCCTTGACCTTGCCGCCGGTGTCCTTGGCTCCGTAGTTCCAGGTCAGGTTCACTATGGGATCTGGAAATTTACCGCCCTGTTTCTGATACAGGCTCTTTACCCGGAAGTAAAGCTCATTCATGATGTCCGAATCCGGCCTGGACTGTCCGATGGGGTCAATGGCCTTGTACCGCCACTGCGCCCATCTGCCGGAATTGGAGATGCTGCCTTCCTTCTCCACGGACGACGCGGCCGGCAGCAGGAAGACCTCGGTCTGGACATCCTTCGGGTCCATGCCGGGGCCTTTCCAGAAAGAGCCGGTCTCGTTGTCAAAGAGGTTGACATTCACCAGCCACTTGAGCTTTGCGAGCGCCTGCCGGGTCTTGTTGGAATTTGCGCCGGAACAGGCCGGGTTCTGGCCCCAGGCAAAGAACCCTTCGAATTTGCCTTCGTGCATCTTGTCGAACAGCATGAGCCACGAAGCGTTCATGCCTTCGTCAATCTTCGGGAGCCAGGCGTATCCGAAGTCGTTCTCTTTCTTCGCATGTCCGCCGTAAATGGCCTTGAGGTAACTTGTCATGTACTTGCCCCGGTTGGACCACCAGTTCACGCTTTTCGGCTCCTTGGTCTTGGGCGTGTATTTCTCGATATACGCGGGCAGGGTCGTGAGTGCCGCCGAGGTCGTCGGCAAATAACCCGGAAGGACATTAAACAGCAGTCCCTGGTCCGTCGAACCCTGGACATTACTCTCGCCGCGCAGGGCATTGATGCCGCCGCCCGCCATGCCCATATTGCCGAGCAGGAGTTGGATTATGGTCATGGCCCTGATGTTCTGGGTCCCGATAGTGTGCTGGGTCCAGCCCATGGCGTAGAGTTCGGTGCCGACCCTGTTGGGTTTACCGGTGGATGCATAGAGTTTGTATACTTCGAGGAGTTTCTCTTTCGGAGTGCCGGTGATGCTCGAGACTTTGTCGAGGGTATAACGGGAATAATGCTTCTTCATGAGCTGGTACACGCAATGCGGATCCTTGAGCGACAGGTCTTTCTTCGGGACGCCATTCTCATCCATCTGAAAGGACCAGGTTTTTTTATCGTATTTTCTGGTCTTCTCATCATAACCCGAGAAGAGTCCGTTGAGATCGCCGGGGCCTTTATAATCCGGGTTCACGAGGAACGGCGCGTTCGTGTACTTGACGACATATTCCCTGAACTCGAGGTTGTTATCGAGGATGTACTTGATCATCCCGCCGAGAAAGGGGATGTCCGTGCCCGAACGCATGGCCGCGTAAACATCCGCCTTTGCCGCGGTCTGTGTGAAACGGGGGTCCACTACAATCAGCTTCGCGCCTTTTTCCTTTGCCTTCATGATCCACTTCATGGAAATGGGGTGATTTGATGCGGGGTTGCTACCCATCACGAGGATGACATCGGCATTCCTGACATCAATCCAGTGGTTCGTCATTGCGCCGCGCCCGAACGACTCTCCCAGAGCCGCTACAGTTGCGGAGTGTCAAATGCGGGCCTGGTGTTCTATATATACCAGTCCCCAGGACCGCAGCATTTTCTGGAGCATGTAACATTCTTCGTTGTCCAGCGCCGCGCTCCCCACGTGCGCGATACTGTCGGTCCGGTTAACGACAAAATCTTTCTCTATCTCTTTTTCGGTACCGTCCGCTTGCTTCTCCTTGACCTTTGACTTCGAGGTGAGCTTGAAGGTCCGGTCGCGGGTGTCCTTCACTCTTTTTGCGATCTCGTCAAGCGCCCAGTCCCATTCCACTTCCTTGAAATCAGCAGCTCCCGGCGCGCGGTATTTTGGTTTCGTCAGACGAAGGGGATTATTGATGAGCTGATAAAGCGATGCTCCTTTTGAGCAGAGGGTGCCTTCGCTAATGGGATGGTCAGGATCGCCTTCGGTATTGATGACCTTACCGTCCACCGTATGCACAATAACGCCGCACCCCACGGAGCAATAGGGGCAGATTGACCGGGTCTCTTTGGCATTTTTTATCCTGAGCCCCTGAGCGTATGCTTTAGTTGGCCCAAGATCGATGCCGAGAGAACTGAGCAAAACTGAACTGCCGGAAATCTTGAGAAAATCACGTCTCGATACACCCATTTCATCCTCCTCGTAAAGCGAAAATGTCGGACTAAAGAGTCTTGCGGGTACAAGACAAACTATAGCAGAAAAAAAGTCCGTATGTCGAATTTCGTATGACTTTTGTGCATCGAGATATCCGATAAGGTGGGTTTGATGTAAACAAGAAGATGTAATATGGGTGGTCGCTGATGTCGGGTTGAATCACCTGAACATATCCCATCGGAAGGCTTGACACTGAACAGTGGGGTATGTTACAAAAGGGCACGTGTATTTATTAATCAGGAATGGAGGTCGTATGGAAACGCCGATAAACAAATTATTACCGAAAGGCGAACGCACCTGTCCCTGGTGGCTCGCGTATACGTTCGACAATCCGCTGCGCAGGATGCTGCATGATCCTGAAAAGATTTTCGCGGGGTTGGTGGGGCCGGGTCAGACGGCCATCGACATCGGTTGCGGCATGGGTTACTTCACCCTGGGGCTCGCCCGCATCGTGGGTCCTGAAGGACGCGTGCTTGCCGTGGACCTGCAGGAGAAGATGCTGCGGAGAGTAAAAAAACGGGCCGAACGGGCCGGTTTGCTCTCCCGGATAGAACCGCATCAGTGCGGTCCCGACTCGCTTGGGATCAACGTCCAGGCCGACTTTATTATCGCTTTCTGGATGGTGCATGAGGTTAACCGCCGGGACGCATTTTTGCGGGAGGTGCATGACCTGCTGAAGCCCGGCGCGCGGTTTCTTGTTGCCGAGCCGGTGATGCATGTATCAGCCGCTAACCTTCAAAAAACCGTTGAGCTGGCCCGGGAATCCGGCCTGGTAGCCGTTGATAAGCCGAAGATAGGATGGAGCAGGGCCGTGCTGTTCGAGCGGACGCGCGTATGAGAGCATCGTTCAAAACGCGGCTTGACGCGGCGGGCTTTGACTTCTAACCAAACTGAGCGCTATGCCGGTTAAGAAAAAAGGGAGGGGAATTCAACCCCCTCCCTTATCTTTTTATAATTGCCAATACTTCAGTGGTTATTTCACGACCTTCGTGGCGACTGTCGCCTGGTCAATGTCGGGGTCCTGATCATTGACGGTAACAGTCCAGTAGATGGTGCCGATCACGGTCGGAGTATAGCTGGGGAAACTAACGGTTGCGGAGGCGCCGGCCGCGATGTTATCCAGAGCTATGTTCTGGCTATAGACCTGGACGCCATTCTCCACTCCCACGAGAGCGCCGGTTACGAGGCCGAGGCCCGAGGAAACAGTTCCGGGGTTGGTCACGGTCAGACCGGGCGTAATAGCTTTCGGACGGGAGAGGCTGTCGCGTCCGAGTACCGTAAGACCGGTAATATCTATGTCAACCACATTGGGTTGGGGCGTCACGCCGGTCCCCGTCACGCTCAGGGAGACAGTCGGATTAACGGGATCGTTGCTGGCAATCGTAAGACAGCCGCTGTCCGTGGTTGCGTCAACCGGCGAATAGGCAACGGACAGGGTCGTGGATCCGCCGGGAGCCACTGTGAAGGGCGCGGCGGGAGACGAAGTGTATTCCGAGCTTGTGCCGAAGCAGAGGGCGATGGAAGAAACATTCAAGTTCGCGGTCCCCGTGTTTTGCACCAGCGTGGTCTTGGTAGCCGAATTTCCTGTTGTCACTGTGCCAAAATCGAGAGAGGCCGGATTGAGGTTGATTACGGCAGAAGAGGGCATGGGGTGGTCATTCGGATCGCCGGGAAAAGTACGCGCGTTAATTTCGGTGATGTTCGAATACGTGTCCAGGTCCGAATCCTTCGGTTCCACGTCGGTAAGCGCCTGAACGACGGTTTTTCCAGCAAGGATTCCGCTTTCAACGTCAAGACCATACGGGTTTCTCGTTTTGCCGCCGACGACATGACAGGTGTCGCAGCTGTCGAGCTTCGTACCGGATGTGCCATACTTTGAGTCAAACGTCGACAGATACGTCGAGCGCGCGTAGGTCATGCTGCTTGACAGAAAAATCGCTACCACCAGAAACACAAACAGTACCGTGAACTTTTTGAAATTAAACATTAGTACTCCTCCTGTCTTAGTTGTGATCGAGTAAAAGACCTCGTCAAGCGACACCGATATGAAGCCGCTTTGTTTCTATTCAACTACGGACGATATTGTTTCTACAATGGCTCATTTTATGACAGTCACGTTTTCACCCCCTTCCCGAGCTAAGATTCAAACCCGCAATGTAGAGAGAGCACGACTCTGGACACAGCCTTGGCGCAAAGGTTTATGCAACATTGTGAAACAAATCTGACAAACTATTGCTGAATACTGACTTTTGATACTGAATTTAATTACGGCGAGTGGAATTAGAAATTGATTACAACAAGCAATAAAGATGCCATAATTGCAATGTATTGAATATCCGAATATATGGCCCTGCAGGATGGAAAACCAGATCCAAATTGTGAGCTATATTGCTCAATATGCAGTTGATCATTGCGCGCCAATGCTCAGCTAAATCTTCGCAAGTGCTTTATGATGATTATTGTTGCAGTAAACGTTACTATGTCGCATCTCATAAAAACGTGCGGCGAAAAATACGTGAGAGATGGTATGTTGCGCAGTATAAAATCGCAACTTATGATTATCAGCACCCGAAAATACCCCATCGAAAAGCTTGACGATTCTATATGATCATGATACAAGAGGAGCATTCGTCGGATCATGAGTTACCGTTTACAACCACACTTAATTAACGGTCTCAAAAAAATATAGACACCGCATGAAAGCCCATCCCCCTCTCGGTCTCCTATTTGAAGGGGGAGAAGTAGTATTTCACCCTCCCTTTCAAGGGGAGGGATGGGGTGGGGATGGGTGTAATGGCAATCTGAACCATGAGTTTTGTGCATTCCATTATGAGATCATTAATAATGGTGTTGTATGGTAACCGCCGGGAAGTTCACAAATGAAGCCATTTCCATAAAGAAAGGACACTGATTATGAAACCCGCGCCGATCCGTTCATTTGAGTATAAAAACGCATTCCTGTATGTTGTGATCCGGGAGGAACCACGACTGGGCCCGGACAGCTACATTTACTGCTGCGGAATCAATCTTTCACGGTTCTGCCGGCTGTCCTGGAGAAAGGGCGGCATCTGCTCCAATCCGACAGTCAGGGGAATCCAGCTTCTCCGCACTCATGTATCCGCTTTTGCAGCCAAACAAGGCATGCGCGTAACAAAAACGATAGATATCGATACCGCCCCCATCACTCCTCACGGCGAGGGCTGGTATCATGAAAATCCTCTCCGGCTCGAAAAGACCACGCCGGGGAAAATTTGGAAACTCCTTGAATTCAGCGTGATGGATCTGGTGAGGACTGTCCTGGTTGTCTGCGTTCCTGACGTTCGGATTCCGTCTGCTTTTCCAGATGCGGCTGCTATGCAGAAGTACCTTGAGTCGCTGTCGGTAGCTGAGGAACGCGAGCGAGTAATGGCGTATGAAAAAGAACACCTTACCGGTGGATAAGCGGGAAGGCGGGCATGCGTCCAACCCCTCACATAAGAGAGAATCAAAGGCGGTAGGGACAGGTCTTTAATGCGAGACTTCGCACATTCCAGCTACTTCGTCGAGAGAACCAACCCTCCCTGGCTGTTACCATACAGATGCAATAAATAGACGTGTTGTATGGTAACCGGTTAGCCTCAGGCCTGGGTGCGAGTCACTGCAGAGATCATTGCCCTGATAGAGCGTCTGGGCGCGTATCCGCTGATCGGCAGTATCATCCACCCGGATCATCATACGCGTGCTGTCGATATCGGCGATTTTAAGCCGGGCCGTTTCTCTTGCCCGCAGGCCCGCCGAGTAGGTCACCATCAACATCGCCTTCTGCTTGAGATTTGCCGCTGCATCGATGAGCCTCCGGATGTCGCTTTTGTCCAGTACGTGAGGGATGGTCTTTACCGTTTTGGGATAGGGGATCTTATCGATGATCCAGCTTTTCTTGAGCGTCGTTTCGTAGAGAAACCTGAGCGCGCTGTAGGTTATCTTGAGCGAGGATTGTGACAACTTCCTGACTTCAACGATCGAAACAAGGAACTCCTTGACCTCGTCTTCACTCAGCTGATCGGGAGGTCTGCCGAAATGATCCTCGAGTGCTCGTGCCGCATTGTGATACAGGTATTGCGTCTTGGGGCTCAGGTTCCTGAGCACCATGTCCCTTTGCATCTGTTCCCGGTACGTTTCCATCATGAATCTCCTTCCGCTGAATCGAAATTCCAACGGCATGACGCCGCTGGTGCTGCGAAAGAAGATTGTAAAACGATCAGGATTATGCTGCAAGGTTTTGGGGAAGTAATTTCTACTGAGACTTGTACGATGGGATTAAAGCGAAAAGCGCTTGGATGTGAAAAGCAACCGCCGCGTAGCGGCTTAGTTCAACGCGCCGGTCACGCGCCGCTCTTGGCGCGTCGCTGTGGACCGGCAGGTTGGGATCATCTCTTCGATGAGTTCATTTCAAGGAAAAGGACTCTCCCATGTACTGCCTGTCCATAAATGCCTTCATTGCTTTCTATGCAGAATGTACCCAGAATAGCATAATTCTTCTTTGCCATCGACAGTAACCGCCCTGATCGTCTCGCCCATATGGCGTCCAAGTCCATAAATTACAGCCTCAGTTTCCGAAACCGGCAAAAGGGCAAAAGTTACGGCGCTTATCTCCGCTGTAGGATCGACGTAATCCAGAAACAGGAAGCCATCGGCATATCGAAGACGATGCTGATCCGGCGAGAAAAGATCATCCCCTCGGTTGCCGATTTCGTATTCGCCGACGCGCTGCAGCCATTTTTCGGGAATCGGAACAGGCTTTATTTTTTCCCCAATAAGAAACTGCCGCTGGCCCAGCGACCACGTCGCGATTATGTCATGTCCCGCGACGCTTGCTCGTGATATGCGTAAATAATCAAGATCGCCGAGGCTGACGGGTATCAGTCCGAGGAATTTGTATTGCAACCGCAGTCCGCCGCCCGCCACGGGAACAAGACGCATCTTTTTATTCATGACTTCTGTCTCGAGCAGGCCTGACCGCAATTTCACGTTGACAGGTCCCGCAATGGTAGCGTACCAGCCTGCGTAGGGCTGCAAGTCTTGCACGTTGGGACCATCGATCGTTACCGGTTTTCTCACTTCCTTTTGCTGCATTATGCCGGTTTTGGCTTCGAAGGCAAGTTTTAACGTGTGGATGGCCAACTTTACTACCTCGGCAGATTCCGAATTCGATAAAACAATTACGCCCAGTTTATGGTCAGGAAGGGTCATCAACTCGCTGCGAAATCCTGGAGTCACGCCACTATGGTCTGCAACTGTCCCCGCGTTATTGATGCTGAAACTCGCGCTTTCGCCCAGCATCCATCCCAGCCCGATGCGAAAGGCCAAGTCCAAAGGCGCATCGGCATTCTGCGGACGCAGCATTTCAGCGAGGGTTTCAGGTCTCACAATACGATGCTCGCCCAATTTGCCTTTTGCAAACGTCATCTGGATGAAGCGGCTCAAATCGGACACATTCGAATACAACGACCCTGCAGGAACATCACCGAGTGATACGGCTCCGACTTCGTTGTCGTTTCGATACCCTTTGGCGAGAAAGGCTCTCATATCCGGCCTCACGGAAAAACCGGAGTGTTTCATGTTCATAGGTCGCAGCAGAAACTCGTCCATATAGGCGACGAAATCACGGCCGCTGACATTTTGAATTGCATTGCCCAAGAGTGTGACGCCGAGATTGGAATAAGAGTAGATGAAATTCGGCGGAAAGGCCATATAGTCGTCTTTAATCCGGTCTGCCGCCGTGGTGAATGGCTCAGGATTCTTGCTCCACATGCCCTTTCTGAGGTCCGACGGCAGGCCGGAGTGGTGAGTCATGATATTGCGCGGCGTAATCGGTCCAGCATCAGGGAAACGGGTCTTTATCGAGAATTCCGGCAGATAAGTTTGCAAGGGTTTGTCGATGTCAATTTTGCCCTGTTCCGCAAGCTGCATGGCAGCAGTTGCAGTGAACAGCTTGGAAATGGACCCGACCCCGTAAACTGTCTCCGGTGTCGCAGGAATTTCGCTCGCCTTATCGGCATACCCGAAACCCTCAGCCCAGACTATACGCTGATCGTCCACGAGCGAAATGCTCAATCCGGTGATATTCTTGCTCTTCATTTCCTTCTTGATGAGCCAGGAAATATACTGCCTGGTGTATTCATAATCGCCAAGCGCAATGTTTTTCGGTTTTACCGGAGCACTGGAGCATCCGTGCAGAAAAGAGAGGCATAATAAGCACAGAACCGCTATTTGAAAAATTCTCTTTAAGACAAGTATTCTCATGGACATTTTCCGCGATGATGGCTCATCAACTTGGGATATCTTCTCGATTCTGCCAACACACGATTTGAGGGCCGGGCGTCCATTGCCAGAGCCCTCCCAAACGATCTGTTGGGGGCTTTATGATGTCAACTCATTTAGGTTGCACTAATACCTGATCTATGAGAGTTTCATTCAGCGGTCTTATTCCGCTCCAAATTGCTTTTCGGTATAAGCGTATCATTCACAAACAGATCCTTTACAGCATTTTCAGCGATGTCTTCGTAACATCGCTCAATTTCTTCGCGAAATTTTCGGGCATCATTCTCGGCCCATACTTTAAACTCATACTCCCGGCTTGAACAAGCATACCCCTTGGTAAAAAGCTCTCTGTTGTCCGAGGTCGAAATTAGCCGCACCTGCGCGTTGAGATTTACAGACAGGTCGGGCTTCACAAAACCATCGCCGGATAGAGCAAGTGATCGGACAGCGATTTCGCTCACTGTATCTATACCTTTCGACTTCATTGGGGAATAATCAATTTTTTGGCCATCCTCTGCGGGCCCAGCATCCGGCAGTGTTTTGATTGGGAAAGTCTTCAGGTCAGCCAGCCGCGAAGAGAACCGATCACGTATATGCTCCTGCATGCGGAGATCAATAAGAGCCAGTTTGACCTTTGTTTCTCGCATGTTCACCACTTCAGCGCTATCTGCTGTAATCGAGCCCCCCACACCCCCGACAATTGCGCCCACCGGCGCAAAAACAAGCCCAACACCGGATAGAAGTATGGAGCACACTGGGTCGTTACATTTTTTAATTGCCTCTGATGCCAGCTGGATTGGGGCCATCGCTCCAGCCTTAGCCCCTCCCATCGCTCCTTCTGCAGCACCTTTCGCCGGTATCTTGAGCTCTACCTTCGGCACATAACCCACACCGACTACTCCAACATACCCGAGCTGTGCCTTTAATACGTCGATCTGCTGCGTGGCCATGGGCTCATGTACGCGAACGGGTGCGCATCCGGTAGCCCAGAACGTCGATAACGATGTTACGATCAATAGAGTATTTCGAAGTAGCATCACGTTTACCCCAGTGGAGATCCTCATAGTTTATAACACGCCGGTCACGCGCCGCCTTTTTGGCGCGTCGCTGTGGACCGGCTCGTTAGAAATCTTTGTCTTCATGTCATGAATCGAGTGCTCTTGGACCGTTCTTAGTTTACGCCGACTTGTGACGCCATTGGATTATTCCACATATTGCTCCAATTACAGCACCGATAAAACCAAGAAATACTACGCCGATTTCTTGAAGTAAAGTAAAATAACCAAATCGAATGATGAACTGTGCGATACCTCCCATCACACTTATCACAAACCCAATTAACATTCCTGTCCATAGCCTTTTCATTATAACAATGGATTTTACCTTTTTATCGTCTTGAGTCAGGCCGCTATTCAGCCGCTTTTTCTCTATGCTTCGATACATTATTATGTTTACTGACAACACGAGACAAACACCAACAACTATTTTCAAGCCGAAGCTGTTTTGCAAATACTCAGACCATGTTGTCATTGTATTAACCTCACAGACTAACGCACGGCTGACCCGCCGGGCAAGAAGGTCGCCCGGCCGGTGTCGAGCCGTTTGTTGGAATTACCCCTCTTTTTTGTTTGCGAGTTTCTTCTCCAATTCTGCGAGTTTCTTTTTTACGGCAATCTTGGGATTTGCCTTTCGAGCGAGATCAAGTAACGCCATAGATTTTTCAATTTCACCACGAGCATCTGCTATTAATCCTTTTACCTTTGCCATTTCAGCAATGGTATTAGCTGATATCGTCCCATCAGTAATTGCCAAGGACGCAAAATAATCACATATAGATCGTTGTTCGGAATTCAGGGAATCAATAAGGGAGCCGAGAGCTTTCGCGTAATCAGCATATAAATACCCCCAAAAAGTATGCCCTTTAGAATGGTCATACCAATCAGGAGCCTGCGAACCAAGAATACGGAGCGCCTCAGATTTGTAGGATTCATTACTTATGTCATCAAACCGTGCTTTGTCTTCTGATAAATTGATTAAGTTATTAAGTCCGAAAAGTGCGTCATCTTTATCGGCCTCAGGTAATTCGTCTACGTTTTGACTTGATATCGCGGCGGTTTGTGGTTGAGAAAGTCCGAATAAATAATTTACAAATGACTTAAACTCGGAGTTCTCAGGCGTTTGATTAGCTGATAGCTGATTAATTGCGGGACTGATTAAGTTTAGATTTGCACCTTGTTCTTTGGCCGTCTTTGCCCATTTGCGAATTTCCATTTTGCCAGGACGATAAAGATTCTTTATTGTCATCTCAATCCAACCCACATCAAGATTAGAAAATCCTTCCAACGATTTGATGAAGGCCGAAATAATATCACGCTCCTTTTTCAGGATGCTTCCGGAAGTAGCGGAAAGATAGACGAGACAATAGATAGCCCATCCATACTTGTCGAAAAGAAGATCGTGATTATAATCAGCAGTCGCTAAGTATTTCTCTTCAAGATAACGTTTTATGTCGGCGATAGCTTCGCCGGTGTCTATGTCAACGGGGTCTATAATTCCAAGACTGCTTAGCGCTATATCCCTTTTCTTCCTGTGACAATAGCCATGAATGTGGTAGCCTTCCTCACCACGCGAAAAAGACTCAATATCAAATATGCGTTCGGTTATTTGGTCGTTTGTTTTACGATACTTTAAGTTTATGTGAGCGCTAACTTTTCGGCGATTGCTTTCAACTTTTATCCAATAATTATCGTTGTAACCATCATCTGTCGAAGCAGTGGATTCTTCTACCCTCTTAATTTCTTGTTTCGCAATATCGGTAGCATCCTCTCTATTCTCCGGAATTATTTGTGACATTTCTTCACCTCATCGCCTTCTGTCTATGACCAACCGCGGCGGTGAGGGGCGAGTGGTTTTCCCGACCCTCTCGACCGCCAAGTTGGAATCATGTGTCGGGTTTCGCTCCGATATAGACCACCATATTCGTTGCAGTGGATTATAGCCAATATCTAACTACGGTGAAGACTGCATTGTTACCCGTGCCGCTGGTAGATGCGCCCTGATATAAAGTGGCACCCGTTGCGACAATTTTATCGTCATTCTGAAGGGCAATCGCAGCAAGAAAATCAGAGCTGTTGCTCTTAATATCAGTCATTAAAGCGCCGCCATTACCGAAACTTGTGTCAAGTAGCCCGTTACCATCAAAACGCGCTAAGGCAAAATTCGAGTCACTGTCGGCCTGGTTACTATTGCTGCTACTGCCGGCAACAAGTAATCGGCCGTCGTCTTGAATAAGCAAAGCAGACGCCCAATTCCAAGTCTGTACAGATATACTGGAGATACCATTAGAACCGAAACTTGCGTCAAGGGAACCACTCATATCAAATCGCATTAATTGAATCTGAGATGAAGAGCCGGTAATTTTGTTAAAAGCTGATACTGCAATAATGATTTTGCCATCGGTTTGAATCACTAAAGCATTTGCATGCTTTGACCATGATGCATAGTCGTCTACGACGACTACTCCATTCACGCCAAAACTTACGTCGAGGTTTCCATTATTGTCATACCGAGCTAAAGCAATGCCGTCATGAGAGCCTTGCTTTTGAGTATAGCCAGCTACAATTATTTTCCCATCTGTTTGAGTAGCTATTGCGGATATTGAATCATAACTATACTCATTTATTTGAGTCACGACTATTCCAGACGAACCAAAATTTGAATCTATATTGCCATTGAGATCGTAACGGGCTAGGGCAAAAACTGCGGACCCTGCTCCGGCTGATCCTGCTACAACATATTTGTCGTCATCTTGAAGTGTAAGTGCGTATACTCGCGCAGGATATGGATTAACGTCTGTGATTATCAGGCCATTAACACCAAAAGTAGAATCAGCAGCTCCATCTGTCAGATAACGAATCAACGCAAATTTACCATCTGCATTGCCTGCTACTATGATTTTCCCATCAGTCTGAACTTTTACAGCCATGCCTTCGATTGAAGCATTATTCACGGCGGTTGTAACTACACCACCACTCCCGAAACTCAGATCTTTACTTCCATCAGCGTTATACCTTACTACTGCAACTTCATTATAGCTTCCATTTCTTGTCGCTCCAGCGACTACGATTTTGCCATCTGCCTGTATTGCTAAAGAATTTGCTGATGAACCATCGCTCCCATTTCCAATTGCTGTAAGAACTTTGCCGTTTTCGCCAAAATTGAGGTCGATATCGCCATGTACAATAGTAGAAGCGACTATGACAGTGATTATGTATTGTGCTGTTGAGCCATCGGTAGCAGTCACAGTATAAACTACGGGATTTCTGAAATTGTTTGTCGTTGTCCCGCTTACCTGTACAGTGCCGCCCACCATCACGCTTGCGCCGGTTGTGGTAAACGTAGCTGCAAGACTGCTAACGTCCGTTCCGTACGGGACGGACAAGGAAATAGTTTTGGAAGATTCATTAATTGAACATGGAATGTCAAAAATGCTAAACGATGTTATCGCTTTTGAAGAGTTTAAAGCTACTGTGACTGTAACCGTATAATCTGCCGTTGAACCATCCGCAGCAGTTACGGTATAGACGACGGAATTCGTGAAATTGTTTGGCGTTGACCCACCTACCTGTACGGTTCCACCCACCTTCACGCTTGCGCCCGTTGTGGTAAACGTGGCGACAAGAGCGGCAACATCTGTTCCGTGGGGCACTGTGATTGCAATTGTCTTGTCGGTTTCATTAATAGTGCCGATTGCTGGAGGATTTGAGAAAGAATAGGCTGTAATAGCCTTTGACGATGAAGATGCACCTGACTGGTTACTACTAGAACTGCCACATGAAAATAAGCCAAAAGCAAGAACCAAACAGACCAGAGCCCACAAAACCGCCTTCTTCATCGTCATCCTCCATTTAATTTAAATGTAGCGGCTGTTGTCCGCTTGTACTGCTGGTTGGCGCATAGCGATATTTTGTCGGAGCCAACAAGTAATTATCGGTTCGAAATACAGTAGCATAGATTGCAGACCTGGTCAATGAATTTAAGAAAAAACTTGACGTATCTGTACGAAATCATTAGAATCTGATCAAAAGACTAATATGCACTAATAGGAATATCCAATAAATGAAATTAATATGCAGATATGGAATAGCTATTTGAAGGAGGTGCGTCAATGCAACCTATTCCGGATGAGATTCTGAAGCTGTTTAATGCGGTTTTGGAACAAAGGGCGGTTTCCTCCTCATTGCGAGATGATTATCGGAAATGGCTCAAGTATTACCTTGATTTCCGGGTGAAGTATCCGCCGCCGGACGCAAAGTCCGAGCAGGTGCGGTTGTTTATAGAAAAAATGCGCTCGAAAGGCAGGTCCGGGAAAAGCTTGTACCATGCCGCGCATGCCCTTTCCCTGTTCTTTTCCCTGCAGGCGCGAAAGAAGCAAGCTGGCGTTCACGCAGAACAGGTGAGGGCGGAGTTGTCATCGCCTTTTCATAAACCGATAAAAACCCATCCCCCTCTCAAGCTCCCCCTTGAAAGGGGAGAAGATGCCAAGGTCGTGCCTGCTGTAATGAACATGCCGGTTCAGCGGGGAGGGAGGAAGTACAATGAATGGTGGTGCATGGAGAAGACTAAATCCCCGGAATGGGACGAGGTCATCGATAAACTGGCAGGGGAGATTAAAACCCGGCATTATTCACGAAAGACGCTCAAGGCTTACGCTGATTGGTGCCGTAAGTTTCAGATGTATTTGAAGAACAAAACGCCGGATGCGCTGGGTGCGACGGATGTGAAGGCCTATCTCACGTATCTTGCGGTCACGTGCAAAGTTTCCGCGTCAACGCAGAACCAGGCGTTCAATGCAATCCTGTTCCTGTTTCGGCATATTCTTAAGAAGGATTTCGGCGACCAAAAGGACGTCCCGCGCGCGAAACGTTCAAGCTATATTCCCATGGTTCTGTCTAGAAATGAGGTCAATGCGGTTTTGAGACACCTGGCGCACCCATATGAGCTCGTTGTGAAGCTTTTGTACGGCTGCGGGCTTCGCCTCTTCGAATGCCTGAAACTGCGCGTGCAGAACTTCAATTTCGACGAAGGAGTGCTGACCGTCATGGACGGAAAAGGGAAGAAAGCGCGGACGGTCCCGATCCCGCAGTCAATCATGCAGGAATTGCTGGCGCAACTCGAACGGGTCAAGGAGGCCCATGATGAGGACCTGAAGACCGGGTATGCCGGTGTGCTTCTCGAAGACTCGCTGGATAAGAAATACCGGAATGCAGCGAAAGACTATATTTGGCAGTGGTTGTTCCCGCAGCAAAATTTGACTTTTATCCCGGAAACCAGGGAATTGCGACGGTTTCATTTGAGCGACAAGGACGTGCAGGCGCCGCTCTACGAGGCGGTGCGCAAGGCCAAGCTTACGAAACGTGTCACCTCCCACACCTTTCGCCACAGTTTCGCCACCCATCTGCTCCAGGCCAATTACGACCTCCGCACGATTCAGGAAATGCTCGGCCACGCGGACATTAGAACGACGATGATATATACCCATTGCGTTCCGAGCAAGACAATGAAGGAGAGAAAGAGCCCGCTGGATTTTTAGAAGGATAGGGCAATTTGACGTTAATGTGAAAAACTATTATTGCCTCGGGTGTTTTTTGCGATATGTAAAGGGCTTCTCCTTCAACCCGTTCGACGCCCAGAGACCTTTATTTTCACTGCGGGCGCGCCTTTCCGCCCGGGTGAATTCGGCGACATATTTGACATTCGGAGAAATCGTGAATAGGACCGCATGGCCATCCTGGAGCATCCGTTCATTAATGATTGCATCCTGCTTTGTCCGGAGATAGGCGAGCAGCCTGTCGTATTTATCACGCTTCACGATGTCCGTTTCCACATAAACTATCCATCCGGAGTCTTTAATGATCCCGACCAAATGTTCCCTGGCCCTTCTGCCCCAGGGGCGCTGGCCCATCTCCGGCGCGTCGATGCCGATGAGGCGGGTCCGATAAATATTCCCGTTCATGCGAAGAGTGACGGTATCGCCGTCATTGACCTCGATCACATGCGCTTCCTGGGCATGGCAGTCAGCCCGGCCCGGCGGTTGAGCGCCTGCAAGAGGGGTTGTTGCCAGGATGAGAAGAAGTCCGGTGGAGAGAAGTGAACGCAGGGCGGGGCGAAAAAATGTCGGATGTGAAAAATGCATGCTTGTCCCTATACGAACCTTGCCCTTCTGAAACGAATTTGATTCTTCATGAACGAAAGATGCTCCGGAAGCATTTAATTACCTCACGGTATTGGTTTGAAATCAATCGTGATAAAGTATACAATACATATATATATTAATCAATAAGCCTTGACCGGGCTTACTGAACGAATATTTAATCAACAGGGGAGCCTTCGAATGAAAAAGAAACTCATCATAGCGGGAATTATTCTGGCAGCGAGCTTGACCGCCATCCTTCTGTATCGTTTCGGCAACAATGGAAACCGGAACGTAATGGCGTTGTCCGGCAATATTGAGGCGACCGAAGTGCATGTGGGCTTTAAAATGTCCGGGCGTGTATTGACTCTCTTCTCCGATGAAGGACGTCCGGTAAAGAAAGGCGACAAGCTCGCCGTGCTCGACAGCGCGGAATACGAGAGCCTTGTCGCGCAGAACATGGCGATGGTGAGCAATGCCGAAGCGCAGCTTGAAAAGGCCGCGAAAGACCTCGAACGGTCGGAAAAACTTTTCCATGATAACGTAATTACCGACCAGCAGAGGGAAGCCGCGAAGACCTCATATGATATTGCGGTTTCTCAGATCAATCTGTCGCGGGCCTCTCTCAGGACCGCGGAAGTGCGGTTGAAGGACACCGCGGTTTACGCGCCGATGTCCGGCATGGTGCTCGTCAAGAATGTGGAAGCAGGCGAGACAATGGCGGCGGGGACTCCTGTATACACCATCGGCGATCTTGAAAACCCGTGGGTCAAGGTTTATGTCAAGGAAGACAAGCTGGGTTTTGTGAAACTCGGCCAGAAGGCGGAGGTTTTTGTGGACACGTATCCGAAGAAGGCCTTTGAAGGGCTTGTTACTTATATATCATCAGAAGCCGAGTTTACTCCCCGGAACGTCCAGACCAAAGAGGAGAGGGTCAAACTTGTTTTTGGAGTAAAGGTGAGCGTGAAAAACGTGAATGATGAACTGAAGCCGGGCATGCCCGCGGATGTGAGGATTCTTTTGAGATGAGTACAGAGGACAGAGGACAGAGTATAGAGTATAGAGTATAGAGTATAGAGTGCAACATTTGGGAGCTATGAATTATACTTTTGCAATCAAAACATCCAACCTTACCAAAAAATTCGGAGACAACGTTGCTGTCAATCAATTGAATCTGGAAATCCGCAAGGGCGAGCTCTATGGTCTTGTCGGGCCTGATGGGGCGGGAAAGTCAACGACCATGCGCCTCCTTACGTCGATCATGGACCCGACCGCCGGTGAAGCCTGGGTGGCGGGTCATTCCATCCTGACCGGGGGCGAGCGGGTCAAAGACAGGATCGGGTACATGTCCCAGAAGTTCGGGCTGTACGAGGATCTGACCGTGATGGAGAACATCCTTTTCTATGCAGATCTCTACGAGGTGTTGAAGAAAGAGCGTCCTGCGAGGCTCGAACGGCTGCTTGGCTTCAGCAACCTGACGCCGTTCAAGGACCGGCTCGCGGGCGAGCTTTCCGGCGGAATGAAGCAGAAGCTCGGCCTCGCGTGCGCGCTTATCCATACTCCCGAGGTGCTCTTTCTCGACGAACCCACGAACGGCGTTGATCCCGTCTCACGCAGGGATTTTTGGAGGATCCTCTACGATCTTTTGAAAGAGGGCGTCACGATCCTTGTATCCACCGCATACCTTGATGAAGCCGAACGCTGCACGCGGATAGGCCTGATGCATAAGGGCAAAATCCTGATCGAGGACGAACCGAATAGCGTCAGGGGGTCTCTCGGGCAGCCCATGATCGAAGTCTGGACCGATAAAGCCCGTTCCGCTGCTGAACTGGTGAAGCTCATGGGAGGAGTGCATAGCGTGAGTCTCTACGGCGACAGGCTGCATATCACACTTGAAAATACCATGAACGCCGAGGATGTCGTTGTTCGACTCAGACATACCGGCATTGAGGTCAAGGATTATCGCAGTATTCTCCCGTCACTGGAGGATGTATTTATTTCGATGGTGGAGAAGTAAGTACGGAGTACAGAGTACAGAGTACAGAGTACAGAATACAGAGTACAGAATACAGAGTACAGAATACAGAGTACAGAATACAGAGTACAGAGTACAGAGTACAGAGTACAGAGTACAGAGTGCAGAGGAACTACATTGAAGAATGGCATTGCTGTCAACGTACAGGGGCTTAGCAGGGCATTCGGGGACTTTGTTGCCGTGGATCATATCAGCCTGGAAGTCGCGAAGGGTGAGATCTTCGGGTTCCTCGGGCCGAACGGGGCGGGAAAGTCCACGACCATCCGCATGCTCTGCGGGCTCCTTATGCCCACAGGCGGGACCGGGAGCGTGGCGGGCTATGATATCATCACACAATCCGAGGAGATCAAGCAGAACATCGGGTACATGTCCCAGAAATTCTCTCTCTATGACGATCTTACGGTCGAGGAGAATATCAACTTCTTCAGCGGCATCTACAGCGTTGCGGAAGCGAAAAAGGCGCCGCGAAAGGAATGGGCGCTGGAGATGGCGGGGCTCAAAGACAGTAGGGAGGCGCTCACCCGGACCCTGCCCGGCGGTTATAAGCAGCGGCTCGCCCTGGGCTGCGCTATCCTGCATGAGCCGACGATACTGTTCCTCGACGAGCCCACCTCGGGAGTGGACCCCGTTTCCCGGCGTAATTTCTGGAACATGATCTACGACATGGCGAAGGCGGGGACCACGGTCTTCGTCACGACCCACTATATGGACGAAGCGGATTACTGCGACCGGCTCGCCCTTATCTACCGCGGCAGGATCATCGCGGAAGGTACGCCGAATGAGCTCCGTGAGAATTTCATGAACCGTGACGTGCTTGAGATCGAGGCCGAACCTCTCGTCAAGGCCATGGAAGCCCTGAGCAAACAGGGGATAGAGACGGCGGTGTTCGGCAGCCTGCTCCATGCAACAGTGGAAAAGGCAAAGCTTGCAACGCCGGTGATCTATAAGGTCCTGGGCGAATCAGGCATCATCGTCCGCAGGGTGGACAGGATCGTGCCGTCGCTTGAGGATGTGTTCGTGACGCTGATTGAAACAGCATAACGACAAATAACAAGTACCAAAATACAAATCCCAAATAATATTCAATTTCGAAATTTCAATGTTCTAAACATTTGAATATTTGAGCTTGGAATTTGGAACATATTTGCAATTTGGTGCTTGAGATTTGGAGCTTGTCATTTATGAAGTATCTCCGCATCAAAGCCATAGCAAAAAAAGAGCTCATCCAGATCTGGCGCGATCCGCTGAGCCTTGCCATGGCGTTCGTCATGCCGGTCCTGCTGCTGGTGATCTTCGGCTACGCAATTACTCTCGATGTAAATCAGCTTACGACAATTGTTTACGACGCGGACCGCACGAGCGTCAGCAGGGAGCTTGTCAATGAGCTTACCTCATCCGGGTATTTCACCGTTGTCCGGTCGGCCCTGCGCCAGCAGGAGCTTGATCGCTATCTGGATACGGGAAAAGCGCGGGTCGCAATATCAATCCCGACGGACTTTGCCCGGACGATCGGTTCCGGCGGCGTCGCGCAACTCCAGATCATCGTTGACGGCAGTGATTCCAATACAGCGACCATTGCCCTGGGGTATCTCACGACGCTTACGGAGCTCTTCAGCCGGCGTCAAAGCGGAACGGCCGCGAGGCCGCTCGTGGATCCACAGGTGCGCGTCTGGTACAACCCCGAATTAAAATCGCGCAACTTCATCATCCCGGGATTGATCGCGGTAATCATGATGGTGATTGCCGCACTGCTGACTTCACTCACTTTTGCGCGGGAATGGGAGCGGGGGACCATGGAGCAACTGATAGCCACGCCCGTTCAAAAATCGGAGCTGGTCCTCGGAAAATTGCTTCCGTACTTTCTGATCGGGTTCACTGACATGGTCATAACCGTGCTCATGGCCGTGTTCCTGTTCGAGGTCCCTTTCAAAGGTAATATCCTGGTTCTCGGCGTGGTGTCGAGTGTTTTTCTTTTCGGAGCGCTTGGGCTCGGGATAGTCGTTTCCATTGCGGCGAAGTCCCAGCTGGTCGCCAGTCAGATTGCGATGGTGGCGACCTTTCTGCCCGCGTTCCTCCTGTCAGGTTTCATGTTTGCCATATCAAACATGCCTGTGCCGCTCCAGATCTTTTCCCGGCTGATTCCCGCGCGATATTTCGTTTCCGTGCTGAAAGGGATATTTCTGAAGGGAAACCCCCTCAGGATACTGGTGACGGACGCTATTTTTTTGCTGTTATTCGCCGGAATCGTGTTTGTTGTTGCCAATAGAATATTCAAGAAGAAGATACAATAAACAGTACAGAGTACAGAGTACAGAGTACAGAGTACAGAGTACAGAGAGAACCTGATCAATGCAAAACGGTTTTGAGCGCATAAAGCGAATGGTGGTAAAGGAGTTCATACAGATCTTCCGGGACAAACGGATGAAGGCGATCGTCTTCGTCCTTCCGCTCCTTCAGACAATGGTGTTCGGCTATGCGGTAACGACGGACGTAAACAACGTTCCAACGGCAATCTACGATCTGGACCGGTCCTTCGAAAGCCGGGAATTAGTGAGGAGGTTTGTCTCCTCCGGATACTTCCAGGTGCTGGCAATGGCGGGAGCCCCCGCTGAAGTCCGGGAACTGCTCGACCGCTCAACAGTGACGATCGCCATCCAGATCAACAGGGGTTTTTCCTCTGACGTGAAACGGGGGAGGCCGACCTCGATTCAGGTGCTTGCGGACGGCACGGACTCCAATACGGCGACCGTTGCGCTGGATTACACCATGAGGATCATTAAAAAATACTCTCTGGACATGGCCGTTCCTTCCGCGCGTTCATCAGCGCTCATCGATGTCCGCCCGCGCGCATGGTACAATCCGGAACTGATGAGCAAGAATTATAATGTGCCCGGCGTCATCGCCATGGTTATCATGCTTACCTCGCTGCTGCTTACGTCAATGGCCGTGGTGCGCGAGCGTGAGATGGGGACCATGGAGCAGCTCATGGTAACGCCGCTGAAACCCATAGAACTCATACTCGGAAAGACGATTCCGTTTGCAGTCATAGCAATTTTCGATATGGCGCTCATTACTGTTTTCGGTGTCCTGGTATTCAGCATACCAATAAATGGTCCGCTATGGCTCCTTCCTGTTTCCACGGGGGTCTATCTCTTTTCAGTACTCGGGACCGGACTATTTATCTCGACGATCGCGAAGACCCAGCAGCAGGCGCTGATGGCGACGTTTCTGTTCTATATGCCCGCTGTACTGCTCTCGGGCTTCATGTTCCCCATCGAAAACATGCCCGTTATTTTCCAGTATGCAACGTACGCAAACCCCCTCAGGTATTTTCTCGTTATTATACGGGGGATATTCCTCAAAGGGAGCGGTATCGATGTTCTCTGGCCTCAGATGGTTTCGCTTCTTGCTCTCGGGGCCGTCGTTATCGCTCTCAGCTCAGTCCGGTTCAGAAAGCGACTTGTGTAGCGGAAGCACCCGCCAGGCAATGTGATATGCTATATTATTAACGGTCTCATAATAGTATTGACATAACACTTTGTGTCATCCCCGAGCGCTCCTATCGAGGATATGGTTTTAACACCAGATTCCCGATTAAACCTTCGGGAATGACGGCTTTTTTATTTTGATTATGTTGTTTCTATTTTGAGACGATTATTAACTGTGTCATAACGCCCTTTTTGCGAAACACAATAAATCGTATAACTTAAGTATCTTGGAGGTTCTGCATATATGGAAAAATGGCTTTGTACAGTTTGTGGCTATATCTATGACCCGGCAACCGGAGATCCCGACAGCGGCATAGCACCGGGGACCCCCTTTGAGAAGATACCTGATACATGGGTCTGCCCGGTATGCGGAGCAACAAAGGATGTATTTGAAAAGGTTTGACGGCTGCCTTATCCGCGAATAAATATTATAATGAAAACCGGAATGAAACGCGTTCTGAAAGAACACTTCTTTTCATACCTTACCCTGATTTGTGGAACACTCGCAATTATCCTGGGAATGGTCGCGCTGCTCGGTTGGCTCGCGGAACTTCCCATCCTCTCGAGCCTCGGCTCGGGCCGGATGCCGATGGCTCCGAGTTCGGCGCTCCTGTTCATGTTGTACGGCTCTGGTATCATCCTGCTATCCCGCACGTCTCCCGGCAGAGCGGCAAGCCGGGCCGCCCTGCTCATCGGCGTCGCAGGCGCGGCGGCAGTCGTGCTGCTGTTGATCTTCTCTTCCCTGAACATGCATCCGGAAGCCGAGCATCTCTGCTTTCGCATCGGCGGTTCGCTTTACGGAGCGCCGATCGGCCACATGTCGCCGGTCACGGCCTTATGCTTTGCTCTCATCGGCCTGTCATACCTTGCGTCGCTGGCATCAGTAAACGGCCGCACCAGACCGGCGGCCCTGGCGTTCTGGCCCGCTCTTCTTGCCGTTTTGTTCAGCTTCGTGCTTCTTCTGGCCTATCTTCTTGGTTCGCCTTTTCTGTACGGCAGCCGCGTCATCCCTCCCGCCCTGCCGACCTCCCTCGCGTCCCTGTTCCTCGGTACGGCGCTCTTGTCGTATTCATGGAAACGCATCCGGCCTGACGGCAAACTGTCCGACATGGTGAGCACTAGGTCCGAGTACGTTCTTATTATGATATTCGTTCTTCTGGTCGCCGGCATCGTAACCGCAGGTTATCTTTATTTACGGAATTACGAAAAAGAGCACCGGGTCGGGGTGGAACAACAGCTCTCCTCAGTAGCGGAACTCAAAGTTAATGATCTGGCGCAGTATCGGAGAGAGCGCCTGGGAGACGCCTCCATCCTGTACAAGAACAGCCATTTTTCCGATATGGTGCGCCATTTTTTGACTAATCCGGACGATGCTGCCGGACGAAGATGGGTGCATGGCTGGTTGAAGAAGATACAGGCGCATTATCAGTACGACCAGGTCAGATTGCTGGACACCCGCGGCGTCACGCGCCTTTCCGAGCCTGCAGGACTGGCGCCGAGTTCCATTGTCATTACCCGGCGCGTTTCCGATGTCGTGCGGACGCGGGAGATTGCGTTCCAGGATTTTTATTTCAATGAATATGACCATCGGCCATACTTGTCGCTCCTTGTCCCGATCCTCGACGATCACGACGGCAAGCGGGCGATCGGGGTCGTCACGCTCAGGATCGATCCTGAGACGTATCTCTATCCTTTTATCAGCTTCTGGCCATCGGCCAGCAGGACCGCCGAGACGCTGATTATCCGACGCGAGGGGAATGACGCATTATTTTTGAATGAGCTCAGGTTTCGGAAGAACACGGCGCTTAAGCTGCGTATGCCTCTGGAGAGGAGCGAAGTGATCGCTGTCCAGGCGGCGCTCGGCAGGGAAGGGATCGTGGAAGGCGTTGACTACCAGGGAGTCCCGGTGTTGGCCAACGTGCGCGTTGTTCCAGATTCTCCCTGGGTCCTGATCGCGCGCATGAACATCAAGGAGATCTATGCGCCTCTTCGTGAGCGGCTCTGGATGATAATCGCGCTCGTCGGCTCGCTGCTCATCGGTGCGGGTTCGGGTGTGGCCCTCATCTGGCGTCAGCAGCATGTCCGCTTCTACCACGAACGATATGAGGCGGCCGAGGCGCTGCTAAAGAGCGAGGAATGGTTCAGGACGCTCTTTGAAAAGGCAAGCGACGGAATATTATATCTCTCCCTGGAGGGCGGGATAGTGTCGGTCAATGAGTCGTTCGCCCGGATGCACGGATACGGCGTGGAAGAAGTGATGAAAATGAACCTGAAGGACCTTGATACTCCGGAGAGCATACGACCGTTTCCAGAGCGGATGCGCCGGATCCTGGCGGGGGAGACCCTCACGTTCGAGGTCGAGCACTATCATAAGAACGTCACTACCTTTCCGCTGGAAGTGACAGCAAGCCTGATCACCGTGGGAGGTAAGAAATTCATTCTGGCGTTTCACCGTGACATCACCGACCGCAGAAGGCTTGAAGATCAGCTCCGTCAGGCGCAGAAAATGGAGGCGATCGGCACCCTTGCCGGCGGCATTGCCCACGACTTTAATAATATCCTGTCAGCGATCATCGGCTACGGGCACATAACGCTCATGAAGATGCAGCAGGACGATCCTCAGCGCTTGAATGTCGAGCATATCATGGAAGCAGCGGACCGGGCGGCCCAGCTTACCCGGAGCCTTCTGGCCTTCAGCCGCAAACAGGCCATGGATAGAAAGCCTCTTGATTTATGCATGGTCCTCAGGAATGTGGAGAAGTTTCTGAAGAGGGTCATAGGGGAGGACATCGAGGTCAGGATGATATTCAATCATTGCGCACCCCCTGTCGATACTGCCGGTCTGGAGGGGATCGCCATTTTTGCCGATGCGGGCCAGTTGGAACAGGTGTTCATGAACCTTGCGACGAACGCGCGCGACGCAATGCCGAACGGCGGTTCATTGGCCATTGAGACGACGATGACGGAACTGGACGACGGATTCATAGCGGCCCATGGCTTCGGGAAGCCGGGGAACTATGCCATGATCATGGTTACCGATACCGGCATCGGCATGGACGAGGAGACGCGGAAGCGGATCTTCGATCCGTTCTTCACGACCAAGGAAGTCGGCAAGGGAACGGGGCTCGGGCTGGCAATGGTGTACGGCATCATAAAGCAGCATGACGGGTTCATCAATGTATACAGCGAGCCCGGAAAGGGAACGACCTTCCGGATATACCTGCCTGCGATAAAGTCGTCTGCGATAGAGGCGATGAAGGCGGCCGCCCCCGAACTTCCCCTGGGAGGAACGGAAACAGTTCTCGTGGCTGAAGACGATCCTACCCTGCAAAAGCTCACCCGCGTGGTGCTCGAGGGAGCGGGGTACACGGTCATCGTAGCGAATGACGGCGAGGATGCGGTGAAAAAGTTCATCGAAAACAAGGACCGTATCGAGCTTCTATTGTTCGATCTCGTAATGCCGAGGAAGAGCGGGAAAGAGGCCGCGGACGAGATCAGGAGCATAAAGCCCGGGGTTCGGGTGCTGTTTGCGAGCGGATATGCGCCGGACCTGCTCCGGAAGCGGGTAATGCTTGAAGACACCGCATCCGTGGTGTTCAAGCCCCTGAGGCCGACGGACCTGCTGAGAAAGGTCAGAGAAATACTGGACCGCTGAAAGCGACCCGCGATGCGCGGGGAACCGTGAGTTGCATGCCGCGTATTCGGCAAAGTGGAGTTGACCATTATAAGACGCAATTCCCGATTCTCCGTGGTTTATCGTCGCAAAAGTGGACAAGGATGAGGTGTATGAGCCACTTTATGGAAATGCTCTTATTGTCTCGGTCATTATCATTGTTCTGATCATTTCCTCGGGCCTCGGCATTGCTTTGTGGTGGAGACAGCAGAATGTTCTCTTTTAACGCGAACAATATGAAAAAGAAGTTGCATACGGCGCTGAACGGGAAAAGGCAAACAGGGAAATAAAAAAAACAGTCGAAGAACTGCGACGTTCCAAACCCGTGGACCTGAACCAGTTCCTGAATGTGGTAAAATCAATTGAGGATTTTTGGTTGACGGTAGTTAAACTGCCGAACGGAGCGCGATAACAGTGGACCGAACAATAAAAATACTTCTGATCGAAGACAACCCCGGGGACGCCCGTCTCATTGAAGAGATGCTGAAGGAGGCAAATGTCCGCTACGAACTGGAAGGCCTCGATAGCTTGTCCTCCGGAATAGCGAAAGTAAAATTGGACGGCTACGACATCATTCTGCTGGACCTCGACCTTCCCGACAGTCATGGGTTGGCTACGCTCACGAAATTAAATGAGATCAAACCTGAAGCGCCGATCATCGTTCTTACCGGCCTGGCTGACGAGGAAACAGGGATTAATGCGGTCAAGGAAGGCGCGCAGGATTACCTTGTCAAGGGACAGGTGGACAAGAACCTTCTTACGCGTTCCATTCGGTATGGGATTGAGCGAAAAGCGGCTGACAGGAAGATCCATGAGAGCAATGAACGCTTTCGCATCGTGTTGAATAATGCGCCGATCACGATATTCGCCCTTGACAAACAGGGGGTATTCACTCTCTCCGAGGGCAGGGGCCTGGAGAGGGTGGGCCTGAAGCCCGGCGATAATGTCGGCGTGTCCGCGCTGGGTCTATACGCCGAGCTGCCGGTGACCCTCCACAATGGTGAAAGCATCAGGATGCTTGAGGTGGTCCGCCGGGTGATGGCCGGTGAAACCATGACAGGCATAACAGAACTGAGAGGCATATATTTTGAAAATCAATTTACCCCGTACCATGATGCGCAGGGCAAGGTGAACGGGTTGATCGGCGTCGCCACAATAATCACGGAGCGCATGCAGGCGGAGGCGATGCTGCGCCATAGCGAGGAAAGATTCCGCAGCCTTGTGGAAACCACGAGCGACTGGGTGTGGGAGGTAGATGAAAAGATCCGTTATACCTATGTGAGTCCGAGAATCAAGAATTTGCTCGGGTATGAGCCCGAGGAAGTACTCGGCAAAACACCTTTAGACTTTATGTCTCCCAATGAAGCCAAACGGGTTGCGGACATATTCGGGCGGATAGTTGCGGTGAAAGCGCCCATCGTAAACATGGAAAATACCAACCTCCATAAAGACGGTCACAAGGTCATCCTTGAAACCAGCGGTGTCCCGTTCTTCGACAAAAACGGAAAATTGCGCGGTTATCGCGGTATTGACCGGGACATAACCGAACGCAAAAAGACCGAGGAGCTGATGCGAAGCATCCTTGAAAGCGTGGATGAGGGGTTCATTATTGTAGACCGCGAGTACCGGCTGCTGTCCGCGAACAGGGCCTTTGCCGAGAAAGTCGGGATGCCTCTTCAGGACATAATCGGCAGACATTGCCACGAGATATCTCATCGTATATCCAGGCCTTGCTTTGAAGTGGGGGAACAGTGCGCTGTTAAGCATGTATTTGAAACAGGTGAGCCGCGCTCGGTCATTCATATGCATCATGACGCAAAGGGCAACCCGGTTTACACGGAGACAAAGGCATATCCCCTCTCAAAAGACGATGCCGGGCGGATTGTGACGGCCATAGAAATACTGATCGACGTCACGGAAAAGAAAAAGCTCGAAGACCAGCTGCGCCAGTCCCAGAAGATGGAGGCGATAGGACAGCTTGCGGGCGGCGTTGCGCATGATTTCAACAATATTCTGACGGCGATAATCGGCTACGGGCATATTACCCTCATGAAGATGGCTAAAGACGACCCCGTGAGGCTGAACATCGAACACATGCTTGAGGCTGCGGACAGGGCTGCGCACCTTACCCAGAGCCTTCTTGTGTTCAGCAGGAAACAGATAATGGATAAACAACCGGCGGACCTTCTCGATATGATCAAGAGAGTGCAGAAGTTCCTTGTGCGGATATTGGGAGAGGACATAGAAGTCAAGTCATTGTTATGCGAAGGGAGGATAAATTGTCTTGCCGATACCGGACAAATGGAACAGGTCATCATGAACCTTGCGACAAATGCGCGTGATGCCATGCCGCAAGGCGGCATGTTTACGATTGCAGCGGACAGGGCAAAACTTGATGAGGAGTTCATAAAGGCCCATGGATACGGCAAACCCGGAGAATATGCGGTCATGACCGTGTCGGACACGGGCAGAGGAATGGATGAGAAAACCCGCTTGAGGATATTCGAGCCGTTTTTTACGACAAAAGAGGTGGGCAAAGGCACGGGGCTCGGGCTTTCCATTGTCTACGGCATCATCAAGCAGCACGATGGATACATTAATGTGTACAGCGAACCCGGCATCGGCACGACCTTCAAGATATATCTGCCGTTGATCGCGGAAGAGATTAAGGAAAAGAACAAGCTTGTGGAAGCGGAATATCCTGAGAAAGGGTCGGAAGTGATCCTCTTTGCCGAGGATGATGAATCAGTACGGCGGATGACAAAGTTGATTCTCGATGAGTCCGGTTATCAGGTCATAGAAGCGGTGGACGGCGAGGATGCTGTGAAGAAATACATGGAGAACAAGGAACGTATCGAGCTTCTTTTGTTCGACCTCGTAATGCCGAAGAAGAGCGGGAAGGAGGCATATGATGAGATCAGGAAGATCATGCCTGACATAAGGGTGGTGTTCATCAGCGGATATTCTCCGGACATTATTCAACAGAAGGCCTTGATCGGCCAGGATATGAAATTAATCTTTAAACCGGTGTCTCCGACTGAACTGCTCAGAAAGATCAGGGTACATCTGAACAATAAATAGCGGCACAGATTCTCTTAAGGAGGTTCGGAATGACAAAGAAGACGGCATTCTGGATATTTATCATTGGTACGATTTCTTCAGCGGTGATTTTTCTCTGGCTTACCTGGGACACCCATCGCCAGGTCGAGGCCTTGTCCCACGTGGACAAGTTGTCCGACAACGTGGTGGAAGGAAAAAGAGCGTTCGAGAAGTACAACTGTAATGATTGCCATACGATCCTGGGTTTCGGGGCTTACTATGCACCTGATCTGACGAAAGTTGTGCAGCGTATCGGCGAGGACGGGATCAGGTTCCGTGTAAAGGACCCGGCCAGGGCCTTTGCAGCCTCGTGGCGCAAGATGCCTGACCTGAACGTATCCGACGCGGAAACGAACAAGCTAATTGCATTCTTCACATGGGTCGGAAACATCGATAACGGCGACTGGCCTCCTCAGGACAGCAAAAAGCGCCTCTCACGCGGAGAAGAGAGAATGATCGCAGGCGCCGGCGTTTCACCGGGCGCCGCGGTTTTTCAGTCCCGGGGCTGCATGAATTGCCATTCGCTTCATGGAACGGGCGGGTCCTTCGGTCCGGCGCTGGATACGATCGGCCGGAAGCTGAACCTCGAGCAGATCGAACATTACATCAGGAACCCCAAGGCAGTGAACCCCAAAGCAATGATGCCGGCCCAGGCGACACTCTCGGAAAAAGAGTTCGAAGAAGTCGCCGGGTTCCTGGCGAACCTGAAATAAAAGCGATTACCGCGCCGCGGAATGCGTTTCTGTCATTCCCGAAGTCTTTATCGGGAATATGGTTTGTCGCATGATACTAAACCGGATCCCCGATAGAATCGTTCGGGGATGACATCATTTTGGAGGACGACATGGAATACCGCTCACAGAAAATAGCCTACTGGTATTTTGCCATTGCCCTGCTCCTGTTCACACTTCAGGTCGTCGTGGGGCTCTGGCTTGCGTTCAGCTACAGCTTTACCGTGCCGCAGTGGATTGTTGACAAGTTCTCATTCGCCACGGCCCGCGCCATGCATACGAACCTTCTCGTGCTCTGGATGCTGCTCGGGTTCATGGGAGGAACGTACTATATCGTGCCCGAGGAGACGAAGAGCGAGATATATTCCCCGAAGCTTGCGTGGTTCCAGCTTATCGCCCTGGTCACGACGGGAGTTGTTGCTCTCGTGGGGTTTGTATTCGGATGGACACAGGGCCGGCCGCTTCTTGAGATACCGACAACGCTTGATCTCGTGGTGGTCGTCGGCGCGCTTGTATTCCTGTTCAACGTGGGTATGACCATGTATCTTGCGAAGCGCTGGACCGTGATTCAGGGAACGCTTCTCGGGGGACTGCTTTTTCTCGCGCTCCTGTACCTGTTCGGGATCCCGTTCTATAAAAATGAAGTGATCGACTGGTACTACTGGTGGTGGGTCATCCACCTCTGGGTGGAAGGGGCGTGGGAACTCGTCACCGCCGCGATCTTTGCGTTTGTGCTGATGAAACTCACCGGCGTCGAACGACAGGTTGTGGAGAAGTGGCTGTATGTGGAGATAGGTCTCTTTCTCTTCACCGGGATCGTCGGCACGGGCCATCACTATTACTGGATCGGCGCGCCGAAGTACTGGCTCTGGTTCGGAGGTATATTCTCGGCCCTTGAGCCGCTGCCGATCCTGCTGATGCTGATCGACACCATGCAGCACGTCAAGCAGCGCCGGACGAAAATAATAAACCCGCTCACCTGGACCATCGCGATCGGCTGCGCGGTGATGCACATGATCGGCGCGGGCGTCTGGGGCTTCATGCACACGCTGCCGCAGATCAACTACTATACCCACGGCTCGCAGGTGACGGTTTCGCACGGACATCTCGCGTTTTTCGGGGCCTACGCGCTCCTGAACATCATGGTTTTCTATTACGCCATGCCGAAGATCAAGGGAATCGAGGTTTACGATGATTCCCGCGGAAAAGCGGCGTTCTGGACCATGACCACGGCCATGATGCTGATGGGGCTTTCGTTCGGCATTGCCGGCGTGGTTCAGTCCTACATCGAACGAGTGCTCGGCATGGGCTACATGGTGGCGCAGTCCTACATGCGGCTCTGGCTGGGCGTGACGTTCTTTCTGGGTCTCTGCTTTTTTGTCGGAGTTTTAATCATGGTCACGGACCTGCTGACCCTGCGGCCGGCGCGAAAAACCGCATAAGGAGTCGTAATGGCAAAAGTACCGGTAGTGGACCAGGAACTCTGTATAGGTTGCGGACATTGCGTGGAGGTCTGTTCACTGGTGTTCGAACTCGTGGATGAAAAATCAAACGTCATCGGCCCTGGGAAATGCGATGCCTGCAATTGTCAGGAAGCGATCGATACCTGCCCGGTGCAGGCGATCAGCTGGAATGAATAATAACGTCAGGAGGCGTACCATGAAGATACTGGAAGGTTTCATCAGAATATCACTCTTTGCTGTTCTTGTTATCGGCCTTTGGATCGTTCCGGACATCGCCATGTCCCACTGCGACACCATGGAAGGCCCGGTGGTCGTGACCGCAAAGGCCGCGCTCGAAAAAGGCGATGTAACGCCTGTGCTCAAGTGGGTGCGTAAGGACGATGAAAAGGAGATACGGGAACTCTTTAAAAAAACGCTCATCGTCAGGGGCAAGGGGAAGGAAGCGCAGGAGCTTGCGGACATGTATTTCTTTGAAACGCTCGTTCGTATTCACCGGGCCGGGGAAGGCGCGCCATACACCGGCTTGAAAAGCGAGCCTGCGGAGCCCATCATCGCAGCAGCGGATAAAGCCCTGGAAAGCGGCTCGGCAGACGTTTTGATTAAACACGTGACTGAAGCCGTTGCCAAGGGCATCCGCGAACGCTTTACGCGAACTGCGGAGAGCAAGAAACACGCCGATGAGAGCATCGAGGCAGGCAGGGAATTTGTGGAAGCCTACGTGGAGTTCACCCACTACGTGGAGCGTCTGCACATGGATGCCATGTCACATGGGGCACATCATGCTGAAGCGCCGGAAATGAAGGCAGGTGAGCCTCATCATCATTAAACAAGCGCCCGCTTGTATCCGAAAAGCACCGACTTATTTAGAAAGCACTAAACCGGAAACCCTCTATTTACCCCGTTAGAGCTCGTGTCAAGCGAACATCTCTAACGGGGTTTATTCGTCTGAAATGCCCTTCTTCTTACTGAACATGCACTGCCCTACGCAGGCAAAGACAGGCTATCTTTGATATAATTAAAACAGAGTAATGGTTTCGACGGAACCCCGTAAACTCGGGCTATTCCGGCCTCAGCAACCATATTGCCGGGTGCGACAATGCTTAAAGCGATAACAGGATATTTTCGTGCGGTTCGGCGAGAACTCTCCTGTCCAAGATTTTTATTTGCCGCGGCAGCCGTTTTCCTCATGGCCAATCTGGACGCCTTGATCGACCTTGTTTCCCATCCTGGTATTCCCTATTTTGACGAAGAACATCTGATTGCCGGTGGCATTACCGCACTGCTGACCGCGGTGCTCTTTATAATACTGACAATATATCGCACAAACTTACGCTTAAGCGACAGGAGGCTGCGGTCCCTGTTTGACGTCTCGACCGATTTTATCCATATTCTCGACACGCGCGGCGTAATCATCCAGACAAATCAGACCGTGGCTGAAAAGTCGGGCTACCGTAAACATGAGCTTATCGGCCACGGGATATACGAGTTTTTTACACGCGCATCGCAGGAAATATTTAAGAAGCAGTTTCCCATCCTTATGGAACGCGGTTCAAACAGGGCCGAGGTCGAGTTCGTATTCAAAGACGGCACAGTCCACATCATGGATTGCCAGGCTATCGCCATGCGCGACAGGGCGGGAGACATAATGTCCTTCATGGTCGTTCAAAGAGACATCACCGAGCGCAGGCAGGCCGAAGCGGATATTATCAGATCAGGCAATGAGTGGAAAAACACGTTCGATGCGATCCCGGACCTTGTTTCGCTCATAGACACTCAATATAGATTTATCAGAATCAACAAGGCCCTGTCGGACAAATTGGGCGTTAAACCGGAGGAAGTGACCGGTCTATTCTGTTATAAAGTAATTCACGGTCTGGACAGCCCGCCGTCGTATTGTCCTCTGGCCGAGATGCTGAAAGACGGCAGGGAGCGCTCAACGGAAATTTACGAAAAGCGCATAGGCGGCGATTTCTTCATCACCTTGTCCCCCTTGCGCGATATAGACGGCCTGATTGTCGGCATCGTTCATGTCGCCAGGGACATCAACGAGCGCAAACGCGCTGAAAAACAGCTCAGGGAATCCGAGGAAAAATACAAGAACCTTATTGAGTTGTCGACAGACCTCATCTACATTTCCG
>Ga0334722_10000994_pt1 | contig 37799 bp, 34 predicted proteins | sample C3_bottom_MG_FD_207210 | JGI IMG/M metagenome (GOLD analysis project Ga0334722, IMG submission 207210) | Sediment microbial communities from Yellowstone Lake, YNP, Wyoming, USA - C3_bottom | ecosystem: Environmental > Aquatic > Freshwater > Lake > Sediment | place: USA: Wyoming | collected... | reverse complement strand
AGCCGCCTGATTATTTGCGCAGCACTTTTTTTACGCGCCTGAAAGCCCAGTCTATCTCTTTTTTAGTGATGACGAGAGGCGGGGCGAACCTGATCACGCGGTCATGCGTTTCCTTGGCGAGCAGGCCGAGCGCCATAAGCTGCTCGCAATAGGGGCGGGCCGCGGTATCGAGTTCCACGCCGATGAGAAGACCTTTGCCGCGCACTTCCGTAATGTGCTTGCCTTTTATAGTGCGCAGCTGTTCTATGAAATAGGCGCCCATCTCGGCGGAGTTCTCCACCAGCTTTTCCTCCACAAGGACCTTGATGGCCGTACGGGCCACCGCGCAGGCCAGCGGGTTGCCGCCGAACGTGCTGCCGTGGTCGCCGGGGTTGAACACGCCCAGGACTTCCTTCGAGGACACGACCGCGGAGATCGGCATTATGCCGCCGCCCAGAGCCTTGCCAAGGATCATCATGTCCGGCTTCACGCCGTCATGCTCGCAGCAGAATTTCCTGCCGGTCCGGCCGAAACCGGTCTGGATCTCGTCGGCGATGAAAAGCACCCTGTTGGCCGAGCAAAGATCGCGGGCGGCCTTCAGATAGCCCGCCGGGGGCACTATAATGCCGGCTTCGCCCTGTATAGGCTCCACCATGAACGCCACCGTATTCGGATTGATGGCGGCCTTGAGCTCTTCCACATTGCCGTAAGGCACGATCTTAAAGCCGGGCGTGAACGGACCGAAGCCGTCCTTGTACTGCGGCTCGGTGGAGAAAGACACGATGGAGATGGTCCTGCCGTGGAAATTATTGGAACAGACTATTATCTCCGCCTTGCCTTCCGCAACGCCCTTGACCTTGTAGCCCCATTTGCGCGCCGCCTTGAGGGCGGTTTCCACGGCCTCGGCGCCGGTGTTCATGGGCAGGGCCATATCGTACCCGGTGAATTCGCACAATTCCTTCAGGAACGGGCCGAGCTGGTCGTTGTTGAAAGCGCGGGAAGTCAGCGTCACTTTTTTCGTCTGTTCCACGAGGCTTTTCACGACCCTGGGATGCCTATGGCCGTGATTGAGCGCGGAGTAAGCGCTGAGCATGTCCATGTATTTTTTCCCTTCGGGGCTTTTTACCCATACGCCCTTGGCCTGCGATATTACTATAGGCAGGGGATGATAGTTGTTGGCGCCGTAACGTTCGGCGACCTCTATCAGCTTGTTGCTCTCGATATTTTCGGTCTGATTGGTTTCCATGATTCCTCCCTTAAAGTTCGTAAACCGTTGAACTGCAGTTAAAATTTGGCGCCGGCGCCAAAATTGAAGCCGTGTTGCCCGTGCAGCAGGGTATAAGCCCCGAACACGTACAGGAACGGGAAAGGAACTATCCTGGCCCCCGCGGTATACCTCGGTTTGGAGGCGATGGCGTGCGTACCGTCGAAAACGGGCGAAACACCTTTTATTTCTACCCTCGTCCTGTCATACCCCGCGCCGGCGAACGGTTTGATGAAAGGCAGGTCGAAAGACGCCGCCAGGTCGGCCGATACGTGCGTGGCGGTGAAATATTTGAAGTCCACCGCGTCGTAGAAAGCCGAGACCGAAACGTCCGGGATGAACTTGGTCAGGGTCCCGCTCCTGAGGAGAGGATAGCGCAGCCCCGCGCCGGCCACGGACAGCTTTGAATACTTAACGCCCCTCAACGCCACGTCGGCGCCCAGGAAAGGCAGGGCCACCGAGCCCTGGACCAGGCCCAGCCCGAACGCCTTGACTTTAGCGTTGCGCAGTATCCGGTTATCGCTGTCGGGAAGGGTCTGGACCATTCCGACCGCCCCCACGTCGAAACCGGGAAAACCCACGGTCCGGCCGGAGCTGAAATCGGCTCCGCCGATAAGCCCGCCGAGGTCGGCGGCGAACGGCTTCACGTAACCATCGGCAAGATTCGTCTTGAAAGCGTCAAGCGGGTCAAAAGTGTCCGCGCAAAGGCCGCTGGACAAAGCGAGCGCCAGCATAGCCGCCAAACCCACACATCCGGTCAGTTTTTTCATTACGGCCCCTCCAAGAGGTCTATCTATATATATTAATTATTAGAGTATACCAAAATTCGGGAAAAGCGGGAATATGCGACAAATGCTATAATTTGCTTATGAACGGACGCAAAGCCGGCGAAAGCCGCCGCAATTTATGACCGATTTCCTGCCTATAACCCCCGCCGAGATCAAAAAAAGGGCCTGGGACGGAGTGGATATCGTCCTGGTGACCGGTGACGCCTACGTCGACCACCCCAGCTTCGCCATGGCGCTGATAGGCCGTGTCCTCGAAGCCGCCGGGTACCGCGTCGCCATACTGGCCCAGCCGGACTGGACCTCCGCCCATGATTTTAAAAAATTCGGCAGGCCCCGCCTTTTCTTCGGCGTAGCTTCCGGCAACATGGACTCGATGATCAATAAATACACCCATAACCGCCGGATAAGGTCCAACGACGATTACTCGCCGGGAGGCCGGGCCGGCAGGCGGCCGGACCGCGCGACCGTCATCTACGCCCAGCGCGCCAGGGAAGCTTATCCCGACGTTCCCGTGATATTGGGCGGTATAGAAGCCTCCATGCGGCGCTTCGCGCACTACGATTACTGGTCAGACAAAGTGCGGAAAAGCGTCCTGCTGGACGCGAAAGCCGACCTGCTGGTCTACGGCATGGGCGAGCGGCCGGTGCTCGAGATCGCGGCCCGCCTTAAAGCCGGGGTTCCGGTCAGGGAAATACGGAACGTCCGGGGAACGGCCTACCTGGTCGGGCAGGGCGAAGCAAAAGAGCTCAACATGGCGAACGCGGCCACGATCCCCTCTTTCGAGGAAGTCGCCTGCGACCGGTTCAAGTTCTCCGACGCGACACGAATGATACACGAAGAGGCCAATCCGTACTGCGCCGGGCCGCTGATACAATTCTCGGACACGCGCGCTGTAGTCCAGAACCCGCCCTCCCTGCCGCTGACCACGGACGAGATGGACAGGATCTACGGACTCCCATATCTGAAGAAGCAGCATCCGTCGTATACGGAACCCGTACCCGCCCTGGAGACGGTAAAAACTTCCATCGTCATACACCGCGGCTGCTTCGGCGGCTGCGCATTCTGCTCCCTGGGACTTCACCAGGGCAAGTTCATCCAGTCGCGCAGCCGGGCGTCCGTGCTGAAGGAAGCCGGGAAACTTATAGCGGAAAAAAGTTCCGCGGGCCTGATCTCGGACCTGGGCGCGCCATCCGCCAATATGTACCGCATGGCCGGAAAGGACATGGGGATCTGCGAAAAATGTAAAAGGCCGTCGTGTCTCCAGCCGGCCATCTGCGGCAATCTGGACACCGACCATAAGCCTCTCCTGGAACTGCTGCGGGAAGCCAGGAAGATAAAAGGGATCAAAAAAGTTTTCGTGGCGTCCGGCATACGCATGGACCTGGCCCTTCAGTGCGGAGAGTACATAAGCGAGATCGCCTCTTTCCACACCGGCGGCCAGCTTAAGGTGGCGCCGGAGCACAGCCAGCCGAAAGTGCTGGCGAGGATGCGCAAACCCGCCAGCGGCATCTTCCTGGAATTCGCGGAGCGCTTCCTGAAAGCTTCCTCCAGGGCGGGAAAGGAGCAGTACCTGGTGCCCTACTTCATTTCGGCCCATCCCGGGGCCACGCTCGAAGACGCCGCCGAACTTGCCGCTTTTCTGAGGGCGCACGGATACAGGCCGCTGCAGATAAACGATTTCCTCCCGGCGCCCATGGATATCGCGGCTTCGATGTACTATACGGGGCTGGACCCCTTCACTCTGGAGCCGGTCTACTCCGCGAAAAAAGAAACGGAGCGGCGCATGCACAGGGCGCTGCTCCAGTACTTCAAGCCGGAAAACCGGCCACTGATAATAAAAGCGTTAAAGCAGATAAAGCGGACCGACCTGATCCGCAGGATACTAGGGTAGCTTTTTCTTGGGGTGGCGCAACGCTTTGACCATTTCCTCGGCGTAAAGCGCGAACTTCTCGGGCCCGAAACCCTTCATCTCTTTCAAATCTTCCACGGTCTTCGGATCTATCAGGGCCGTCCTTTCGAGGATATCGTTGCCCAGCACCGCTTCGGGCAGCATATTGCGCCGGTTGGCGGTCTCCAGGCGCCAGGCCTTGAGCACCTTGAAGCGCTCCCTTATCCCCTCAAAATGTATGCGTTTGTCGTTGGACGGCGCGACCGCACGTTTCGGGAACTGCACCTCCGGCGCCTTAAGCCCCAGTTGTATGGCGTCCTTTATCCAGGGCCCGTGATTGGCCAGTACGTACGTGGACATGCCTTTGAAAATGGAGAGGTTATCGAGCGCCTCTTTGGGCGCGGTCGCGAGACGGAACATCAGGTCTTCGCTGATGATCTTGAAAGGCGGGCGGTTGCGCTCCCGGGCCGCCTGCTCCCGGAAAATATAAAGCTCTCTCAGGACGGCCAGGCCGCGGCCGTTAAGCTGGCGCGCCTCGCGGATGCGGAAGAAGCCGTTCTCGTCGAAAACGCTCTTTGACGGTTCAAGCTGCGCCACTTCGGCGAATTCGCTCTTGATCTCTTCCAGCTTCCCCTTTTTCGAAAGCTCCTCGGCGAACATATTGCGCAGCTTGTGCAGGTACAGAACGTCGCCTATGGCGTAATCCAGCATTTCCTTCATCAGGGGGCGCCGGCCCCAGTCGGCTTTCTGGTACTTTTTGTTAAGCTCTATGCCGACGTGCTCTTTTACCATGTTCTCGAGCCCGCAGCGCTTGAGACCGAGGTATTTGGCGGCCAGCATAACGTCGAAGATATTCTCGAATTTGACCGGCATGGCGGCTTTTATGGTCCTGATGTCCGATTCCGCGGAATGGAAGATCTTCTCTATGTTCTTGTTCGCGAAAACCGGCGCCAGGCCTTTTATATCCACGGCGATGGAATCCACCACGGCGTTCAGGTGCTCGCTGGCAAGCTGGACCAGGCAGAGTTGTTCCTTATGGACGTACATGCTGTTGGATTCGGTGTCTATGGAAACATACTTGTGCGTGAGAAGTTTGGCCACAAGGGCGTCAAAATCGTGTTGTTTGTCTATAAAGGCATAGGGCATATAGAATATAATAACATATTAGCGCCGGCCTCCGGGCAGGCCGGCAATGCCCTATGCGCTACATAATTTTCTACAAACCCTACGGCGTGCTTTCGCAGTTCACGCCCGCCCACGGGCACAGGTCCCTGGCGGATTTCGGCTTCCCCCAAGGCGTTTACGTCGCCGGACGCCTGGACGCGGACAGCGAGGGACTCCTTTTCCTGACCGATGACGGCGTATTCCAGAGCCGTATCGCGGAACCCAGGCATAAAACGCCGAAGATCTATCTCGCGCAGGTGGAACGCGTAATAACCCCGGAAGCGCTCGGGAAACTGGCCAAAGGCGTGCTCCTCGGCGACGGCCCCACCCTGCCGTGCAAAGCCCGCGTCGTGCCCGCGCCATCCCTGCCGCCCAGGGAACCGCCTATACGGTTCCGCAGGACGGTGCCCGATTCCTGGGCCGAAATAGAGCTCAAGGAAGGCCGCAACCGACAGGTGCGCCGGATGCTGGCCTGCGTGGGGTTTCCCGTGCTGCGGCTGGTCCGCCGGGCTATAGGCCCTCTTACGCTTGACGGGCTGGAGCCGGGCCAATGGCGCGAATTAACGCCTGACGAACTTAAAAAATTCAGAAAATAGCCCTCGCCGTACAAGGAGACAGTTATCATGAGCATTCCCCCGCGAATAGGTTTCATAGGGCTCGGCATCATGGGCCGGGCGATGGCCGAAAACATTTTGAAAGCGGGCTTTAACCTGTCCGTTTACAACCGCGACCGGTCAAAGGCCGCCTTTTTCGCGGAGAAAGGCTGCGATGTCGCGCTGACCCCCGGCGCGCTCGCCAAGAGGTGCAACCTTATTATAACCATGGTGTCCGACCCGGCGGCGATGGACGCCGTGCTGGAAGGTCCTGCGGGCGTTTTTGCCGCCGGTTTCGACGGGAACACTTTGATCAACATGAGCACCGTCTCGGTAGAGTACTCCGGGAAACTCAAGGGCCGCTGCTTCACGGAGCGCGTAAGGTTCATAGACTGTCCGGTCTCCGGCTCGAAACCTCTTGCAGAGAACGGCACTTTGGTCCTGCTGGCGGCCGGTGAAGAGAAGATCGTGGAAGAAGCCAGGCCCGTACTGCTGGCGATGGGTAAAAGCGTGATCTATGCCGGGCCGGCCCCCGCCGGCACCGCCCTCAAACTGTGCCTTAACCTGATCGTTGGCGGGATGACCTCCGCCCTGGCCGAAAGCGCGGCGCTGGCCGGAAGCCTGGGGATCGACCCGAAACTGGTATTTTCGGCGCTGGCCGAAAGCCCCGCCCTTAACTGCGGCTACTTCAGAATGAAGGAACATAATATCCTGACCAGGGATTTTCCCCCGGCTTTTCCCCTGAAACACATGCTGAAGGACGCGCGCTTTATGATCAGTGAGGCGGCCGAACGGGGACAGCGGCTGCCGGTGACCGAAACGATAGAGAGACTCATGACCGCCTCCGCCGCGGCCGGGGAAGGCGGGCGCGATCTTACCGTTATCCTGAAAACCCTTTTGGAAGACTACAAGGCTTCGCCCCCCGCCGCCCACGACCGCCCTTAAGCGGGTCTCCGCCCGGCTCCCCCTCGGATAACCCCGTATTTCATTTGACAACGGCGCTTTTTTATGTTAAGTTAGACTTAACTAACTTTATTAATCGTCTATAACTTTGGAGAGCGCATGAAAAAACTTTCCCCCAGCATGGAAGACTACCTGGAAGCGGCCTACCGCCTCTCCAGGGAACAGGGCTTCGCCAGGGCAAAGGACCTCAGTTCCGCCCTGGGCGTCAGCCGCCCCTCGGTCAATTCGGCCCTGAAGAACCTGGCTCGGCGGGGCCTCCTCGCGCACGAACACTACGGCTATATCCGCCTGACCCCCGCCGGCCTGGAGGCAGGGGCGAAGATCGCCGATCTTCACAGCTTCCTGAAGGATTTCTTCATGTCGGTCCTGGCGGTTCCGGAAGTTGAAGCCGAGGCGGACGCCTGCCGCATTGAGCATGCCATAGGCCCGCGCGCCATGAAGAACCTGCGGCTGCTGACCGGGTTCATACGCACGTCCAGGAAAGGCGCTTTGGCGGCGGAGATCTCCGCGTTCATAAAGAAGAACGCGGGGCGCGGAGCCTAATATGAAAGAGCATCCGATCTCAACCCTCCTCTCGATGAAGGAAAATGAAAAAGGCCATATCCTCGAGATCTCCGGGCCCCCCGACCTGGCGGAGAAGCTTAAAGCCATGGGCATACACCCCGGCAGGCAGCTGACCAAAAGGAGTCCGAAAGGCTACAGCGGCCCGGTGACCGTGGAGGTGATGGGGTCCAAAGTCGCCCTGGGACGCGGGATGGCCGAAAAGATAAAAGTCAAACTCAGTTCCGGCAGGATACTCCTGACCGGCAACCCCAACGTGGGCAAGAGCGTGGTATTCTCCCGGCTGACCGGCCTGGACGTAATCTCCTCCAACTACCCGGGCACCACGGTCAGTTACACCAGGGGCTCCGCCGTGCTGGCCGGCGAACATTTTTCCGTCATAGACGTGCCGGGGGCATACAGCCTTTCCCCCGCCAATAAAGCCGAAGAAGCGGCCAGGAACATCATCCTGGACGAGGATAAAGAACTCCTGATACACGTACTGGACGCCACGAATCTGGAACGGAACCTGTTCTTTGCGCTCGACATCATGGGCCTCGGGACGCCGCTAATCCTGCTCCTCAACAAATCGGATATCGCCAAACGCAAAGGCATCAGCATCGATCCGGCCAGACTGGAGGCGGCGTTAAAAGTCAAAGTGATCCCTTTTGTGGCGACCACCGGGGAAGGACTGAAGGCCCTGAACGACGCTGTTCGGCTGTTCCGGGCAGGAGGCTTGCCGCAGCGCGGGGAGCCTCCGCCCGCTTCCGCCGACGATAAGTGGCGGCTTATAGGCAAGCTGGCGCCGGAATGCCAGACCATCACCCACAAGCACCCGACTCTCCTGGAAAAACTTGAGGATTTCACCTCCAAACCCTCCACCGGCATCCCTTTCGCGATAACCGCTCTCGCGGCGGTCTTTCTGGCCGTCAGGACCGTCGGGGAAGGCCTCATAAATTATGTCCTCGATCCCGCTTTCAACCGACTGTATATTCCCGTGCTTGTCAAAGCGGCGGACCTCCTGTCGTTGAACGGCTTCATGAAGGACCTGCTGCTTGGCGCTTCCCTGAAACCCATGGAGAGCTTCGGCCTGCTTATCACCGGGCTTTACATCCCTTTCGTGACCGTGATGCCCTACCTGGTCGCGTTCTACTTTGTGCTCGGCTTTCTCGAGGACATAGGCTATCTGCCCAGGCTCGCCGTCCTGCTGGACAACGCTATGCACAGGCTCGGTCTGCACGGTTACGGCACTATCCCGCTCATGCTTGGCCTGGGCTGCAAGGTGCCGGCCATCCTGGCCGTACGGGTCCTGGAGAACAGGCGCGAACGGCTGATCGCCACGGCACTGACCCTGGCGGCGGCGCCCTGCATGCCGCAGAGCGCCATGATAATGAGCATCCTTGCGCCATACCCCGTACAGTACACGGCGGCGGTATTCCTGGTTCTGGCGGCGACCGGCGCCGCGGCCGGACTGGCGCTGAACCATATATTGAAAGGCGAAACGCCGGAGATCTTCATCGAGATACCTCCCTATCAGACCCCCTCTCCGGCCATTCTCTGGTTCAAGACCTGGCTTCGGCTGAAAGATTTTCTGTTCGAAGCGGTGCCCATGATACTGCTGGGGGTCCTTACGATAAACCTCTTTGAGGCCACCGGCTTACTGACGGCCATCTCCGGCGCCTTCAAATACCCGGTCACGCATTTCCTCGGGCTCCCTGCCGATACGGTCTCGGTGATGACCCTCGGCTTTCTGCGCAAGGACATCTCTATCGCGATGCTCCTGCCTTTCAAACTTCTGCCGGGTCAGCTCGTGGTCGCCTCGGTGTTCTTAACGCTCTACCTCCCCTGCCTGGGCGCTTTTATGGTCACGATAAAAGAACTGGGAATTAAAGACGCTGTCGGCGTCTTTATCCTTAATTTCTCCGCGGCCGTCCTGTTGGCCGCGGCCCTGAACCTTCTCTTTTAAATAGACGGCCTGCCGCCGGGATTTATACAATAGGTACGAATGACTTTCTTCAAGGACATGAAAACCGGCCTGACCAGGAACGTCACTTTCCTGGGCCTGGTAAGCGGATTCACGGACATCTCAAGCGAGATGCTCTACCCGATAGTGCCGATCTTTCTGACCTCCGTGCTTGGCGCCCCGATGAGCGTAGTGGGGCTGATAGAGGGCGTGGCCGAATCCACCGCCAGTTTTCTGAAGATCCTGGGCGGCCGCTGGTCCGACAAAGCAGGCAAAAGAAAACCTTTCGTTGTGGCCGGCTACGGCTTGTCCGCCGTTTCAAAACCTATCCTGGCGCTGGCCGCCACCTGGCATTTCGTCCTCTTCTCGCGCTTCATAGACCGCGTGGGCAAAGGCCTGCGCACCTCGGCCCGCGACGCCCTGATAGCCAACTCCATACCTAAAGAGCATTGGGGCAAGGCCTTTGGTTTTCATCGGGCAATGGATACCCTGGGCGCGGCTATCGGCCCTCTTGTGGCGCTGCTGATGCTGAACACGATGTCGCCGGCCGCGCCGAACTACCGCCTGATCTTCATGGCCGCGTTCATCCCGGCCCTGCTTGGCGTTCTGGTCCTCGTCTATTTCGTCAAGGAAGCCGCTCCGGCGCCCGGGCCGGCCCAGGACGCCTCCGCCCCATCCGCGGCCATGACCTCCGATTTCAAAACTTTCGTCGCGCTTTACGCGATCTTCGCTGTCGCCAATTCCAGCGACGTGTTCCTGATCATGAAAGCCAAAAGCGCCGGATTCTCCACCACGCACGTGATCCTGGCCTACACGGGGTATAATCTGGTCTACGCTTTCCTGGCCGCCCCCGCCGGCTGGATAGCCGACAAGCTGGGCAAGATCAAGACCATGATCTTCGGTTTCCTGGTCTTTTCGGCGGTATACTTCGGTTTCTCCATCGCCGACAGGGGCTGGATGATATGGGGCCTGTTCGCCCTTTATGGGTTTTACGGCGCTTTCAACGAGGGCATAGCCAAGGCGGTCATCTCCCATCTGAGCTCGGGACACAACCGCGCCAGCGCCATGGGCTATTTCCAGGGAACTATGGGCTTGCTGACCTTCTTCGCCAGTACCATGGCGGGCTTGCTCTGGACGAAGTTCTCGCCGGCCGCCCCGTTCCTGGCCGGGGCCGTATGCGCATTGATCTCAGCCGCGGCCCTGGCGATATGGACGCGGAAAAAGCGCCTGGATTTCTGAACGCCGCCACGGGATAAAGGGTTTTCAGTATGACCACTTTGCTCAAAGAAGTTCTCAAACACGAAGTAAATCCGGCCATGGGCTGCACCGAACCGGTAGCCGTGGCCTTCTGCGCGGCCTCGGCTGCGGAGCTGCTGGGCCGTGAAAAAATATTGAAGGCCGAGATAAAGACCGACCCCGGCACCTATAAGAACGGCCTGGCCGTGGCCATCCCCAACACAAAAGGCGAAAAAGGGAATCTGCTCGCCGCGGCGCTGGGCGCCCTCATCAGGCAGCCGGCCCTGAAGACCGAGATCTTCCGCAAGGTGTCCCCCTCCATGCTGGCCGAAGCCGGAAGCCTCATAAAAGCCGGCAGGATCGGGCTCTCCGTGGATCATAACCGCCGGGGCATATACATAGAGGCCCGTCTTAAGACCGCGGGTCACACCGCCGTCTGCGTGGTGTCGGGCGGGCACGGCAATATAATTTTGCTGAAGAAAGACGGCAAAACGCTGTTCAGAGGCCGCCCGGTAAAAGCCGGAAAAAGTCATGCCGCCTACAAAGACCTCCTCAAAAAAGCGGATTTCAGGCAGCTTTTCAAAGAAGCCGAGAACGCCGACGCTTCCGATCTGGCATATATAAAGACCGGCATCGCTTTCAACCTGAAGGCCTCGGACGAGGGCCTGAAACTTAAAAAAGTCGGTTACTACGTGCAGGACCTGATAAAGAAAGGCTATTTGAAAAGGGACATCCTGTCGGTAGCCAAGCTGACCACCGCAGCCGCCACCGACGCCCGCATGGCCGGCGCCTCGGTGAAGGTCATGTCCAGCGGCGAATCCGGCAATCAGGGAGTGGTCGCCATTTTGGTGCCATATCTCGTCGGAAAGGTTTTCAAGGTCAGGGAGGCCAGGGTGCTGAAAAGCATAGCCCTTTCCCACCTGGTCAACTCCTATATTAAGGTGTTCACCGGCGAGCTCGCCCCGATCTGCGGCTGCGCGGTATCCGCCGGGGTCGGCGCCGCCGTCGCTATCGTCTACCAGCAGAAAGGCGCGGACCTGAAAGCGGCGACGCTGGCCGTCAACACCGTCATCAGCGATATAGGCGGGATGCTCTGCGACGGCGCCAAAAGCGGCTGCGCGCTGAAAGTGGCCTCTTCCGCCGATTCCGCGATCCGCGCGGCCTACATGGCCATCAACGGCGAAGGGATAACGGACCAGGAAGGGTTCATAGGCGCCACCGCCGAAGAGACCATCAGGAATATCGCCCGCATATCCAAATTCGGCATGGACAAAGTGGACAGGATAATACTGGACATCATGTCCTCCAAAAGCAACGCGGACAGACCGTAGAGAGCAGGGACTCCGGCCTGACCGACGAACCGATAGCCTATAGCCTGAACGACCTGATATGAACGAGCTATACTGCGTGCTCCATAAGGACCCGGGCTATTCCAGGGAAAGGGCGGCCGACTTTCTGGCGGGAGAATACGGCATACTCCGCCCCGAAGCCGAAGCGGCCGTCAGGAAAAGTCCCGGCTTCCTGCTAGAGAACGCGTCCCTTAACAAAGCCTCCGCCTTCAATCTCCGCGCCTCGGCCTGCGGCTTTGAGACCGTACTTATCGCGAACGGGGACCTGAAAACCCCGCCCCCCGCGGTCGCCGTCTCCAAAATAGAATTAAAGACCGAAGGTTTTTACTATGTGTCGGGGAGCGTTAAAGAACACGTCTCCTTCGAAACCGTCCGGAGGATCACGGCCTGCGCTTTCGACGTAGAAGTCCCGTCCAGGAACGAGCCGGCTATCATGGAAGCCGCGCTTATCCGTTCCCTGAGGGCCGGTTATTTCCCGCTCGCCGCGGCCGGCGGCGGAAAAGGCGGAGAAGAGCGGACCCCGGCGCCGCCGGCCCCGATAAAGGAAACCGTGTTCCTCGCGGATATCCTCCTGGAAGGTACGCCGCCCGTCCGGCTGCGCGTGCCCTGCGACGAGCAGGATTATTCCGGCCTGGGCCCTAAAAAGACGTTATCCAGTTTCGACAACTTCCGCACGCTCCTGGATGAGCTGTCGGCCCTGGCTTTCGGCGCCGGCAGGAACCCGTTCCTTGAAGCCTTTCTGAAGAAAGAACCCCTTGGCCGGCTTAAATCCCCCTCGCCGGAAGCGTACGAGAGGGAACTGGCCTGGCTGACCACGGTACTGGACCACCCCCGAAGCGAGGGAACGCAAAGCGGCAAGTAAAGTATAATTGCACTATGGAAAAGAAACACCATGGACGGAAATACCTGGCGGTACACGCTCATTTTTACCAGCCCCCCCGCGAGAATCCCGCGACCGGCGAGATCCCTCCGCAGGATTCCGCTTTCCCCTACAACGACTGGAACGAGCGCATAGCCCGCGAATGCTATATTCCCAACGCTTACGCCCGGATCAACGATTCCATGGGCCGCGCGGTGGAAATGGTGAATAACTACGAATACCTGAACTTCGATTTCGGCCCCACGCTGCTGACCTGGCTGGAGAAACGCTATCCCGCCTACTACTCCAAGGTCGTACTGGCCGCCGCCGGGACCAAAGCCAAACACGGGCACTCCAACGCCATCGCGCAGGCCTACAATCACAGCATACTTCCGCTGGCCTCTTTCAACGACCGCCTGACCCAGGTCCTCTGGGGCCTGGCGGACTTTGAGCGCCGTTTCGGCTTCAGGGCCGAAGCCATGTGGCTGCCGGAGACCGCCGCCGACGAGAATACCCTGCGGCTGCTTATAGACCAGGGCATGCGTTATGCTATTTTGTCCCCGTACCAGGCCGAAAAGGTGCGCAGCCTGGATTCCACGGAGTGGACCGACGTTTCAGCCGGCAATATCGAGACCAGGCGTCCTTACCTATGGATAGACCGCACGCCCGCCGGGGAGCCGCTTAAAAGCCGTTCCATCACCCTTTTCTTCTACGACGGCCCCCTTTCTAAAGCCGTAGCTTTCGAAGGGGCTCTTAAGAATTCGGAGAACTTCGCCGCGCGCCTCGCGGCCAATTTCGACCAGAGCGCGGAGCATGATCAACTGCTGAGCCTGGCCATAGACGGCGAGACTTTCGGCCACCACCACAAATTCGCGGATATGACGCTGGCGCACGCTTTCCGCCACGAAATAAAAAAGCACGGCATAGAGACGACGAACTTCTCCTCCTACCTGGATACCCACCCCGCCGGACACGAAGCGGAAATAAAAAAAGGGCCGGACGGCGACGGGACGGCCTGGAGCTGCGCCCACGGGGTGCGCCGCTGGAAAGGCGGCTGCGACTGCGGCAGCGAGGGCGGAGGCCAGACCAACTGGCGGATGCCTTTCCGGGCCTCGCTGAACTGGCTGCGCGACGCGGCGGCAGAAGTCTATACGACCCAGGCCCAGGGACTGCTCAAAGACATTTGGCGGGCCAGGAGCGAGTACGTCGGCCTTTTCTCGGCCCCTTCGCACCGCGGCGCCGAAGCCTTCCTGGCCGAACACGCCTCGCGGCCGCTTTCAGCCGAAGAGAAGACCAGGGCGCTTAAGCTCCTGGAACTTCAGAAAGATATCAATTTCATGTTCACGAGCTGCGGCTGGTTCTTCTCGGATATCTCCAGGATAGAACCCGTCCAGAACCTGAAATACGCCGCCAAGGCCGCCGCCGGCCTAGACGCGCTGGGCTTTAAGAACATTGAAAAAGGCTTCAGCGCCATACTGGAACTGGCGCCGTCGAATTACCCTGATTTCGGCAACGGACGGCGGGTCTACGAGTCGCAGGCGCGGGCCCAGTTGCCGACGAGGGACGCCGTGGCGGCGTTCCGCCTGTTCGAGAAGTTCCTTTTCGGCCTGAGCGGCCCCGACGGCCGGACCGCCGGCCCCGAAACCGCCGGCCTCCGCCTCGCCGGACCCGGCCACCTGCTGACCACCCTCCTCTGCGAAGAGACCGCCGTTACCGGGGACATGGAGACCGTCACGGGGAAACTGGCGGAGGAAGATCCTTTGACCCTTGAAAGCCGTGTCGTTTCATTCCTTTACGCCAGGCAGGACGCCGAACTTCCCGCCGTCTGGTTCTCGGAACCCGGGAACCTGGAGGGATTCAAGCGCGCGGCGGCATGCCGCAGCATGGACGAGCTCCGTTCCGCAGCCTCGTCCATGAAAGCGTCCGCCGTCTCCTTCGACGATCTTTCTCAGGAGAACAAAGCCGCGGTCATCAGGGGTTTTGTGCGCTCGATCCGCCACAAGAACCGCGGACTGTTGTCAAAGATAGTCCACGATTACCTGCATGTCTTCGAGAAGAACCCGAAGGTAGGCATGGCGGCCTTCACGGAAGTCAAATATGAGGTGGAGATATACGCGGCGGAGGTCTTCGAGATACTTTTTGACGAACTTTCCCTTTCCCGCGATCCGGCTCTGCTGGACAAGATATACGCCCAGGCCGAGGTCCTGAAGCGCCACCAGCTGGCGATCCGCTTCCCGGTACCGCCGCTCAAGGCCGCGGACTGCGCCCTGGCCGCGCTCGCGGAAACTATGGAGTCCCCCTCGGCGGAGAATCTGGAGCGCCTTCTGAAGCTCTTGAAAACCGCCCGTTACCTGGGCCTCCACGACGCGTTCTTTCACCTGCAGAACGGGCTGAGCGAGCTGTTCGCGCAGGTCATAGCCTCTCCCGGGCGCTGGGGATCCCACGCGACCGCGCTGAAAGAGATATACAGGCTCTCCGACATCATTATAGAGAAGTTTCCCCACAGGCTCGACGAGCTGGCGCAGGATCACGCGGCGCAGGCCGCGGACCGCAAGTAAAGCCGCGGCAATAAAAAAGGGCCGTCCCATTTATGTCCATAAATGGGGCGGCCCTTTTGTTTTCGGCCGTTTATGCGCCGCCGGCCTCTATGAACCGGTTGCTTTTTACCCAGGCATTATCCCGCCTGAAAAACTCCTTCGTGATCCTCTCCCATTGTTCATCGTCCAGATGTTCAAGCGCGCCGGCATAAAGCAGGTCGTCCCTCTGGACCTCGGAAGCGTCCTTGGCGCCCAAGTCCTTCATGAATTTACGGAACAGCTCGATATCCTCCTGGAAGAAGGCCACGGCCGACTTGCCGATCTTGAGCGAGGGAGTATCCACATCCAGGCCGTCCGCGTCGATAACGCAGATCCAGTTCCTGGAATAAGGCGTCAGATCGAGCGCCTCGCAATCCTTACCCAACGCCGAATTGATCTTCACCACCCGGCCGCTGACGGGGGCGTTGAACTGCACTCTGCGGTGCTTCTGCCTGACGCTGAACAGCGGCTGGCCCGCCTTCACCGTCATTCCCATATTAGGGAACTCCACATCGTCGACACGGCCTATAAGCTTCTTGGCGAAATCATCGACCCCGATCTTCACCGCGCCGTCCTGCGCCATACTGGCCCAGCAGTGCCCTTTTGAGACGAAAACGCCTCCGGGGATGGAGAATTCCCCCGTAGTTACGCGGTCGGCTTCGGGCAAGTGCATGATCTGCACCTTCGGCTTCAGCTGTTTCTGCACCCTGTCCTGCCGCTTGATGAGCGCCTTTTTCACGAACACCAGAAGCTCGTCCTCGGTAAAGGGTTTCTGGACGTAATCCATCGCGCCGAACTTCATGCATTCGACCGCGGTCTCCACCGTCGCATAGCCGGTGATAATGACCACGTCAATATCCGGGCGTATGTGCTTGGCCGATTTGACCACGTCGACACCGTCCATCTCGGGCATTTTCAGGTCGGTGAATATGAAATCGTAGTGATGCGTCTGGATCAGACCCAGCGCTTCCTGCCCGGTCTCCACCGTGTCGACGGAGTATCCGTCCATCACAAGGATCTTCCTGAAACTGCCGAGTATCACCTCTTCGTCGTCGACGCAGAGGATCCGCGCGACCGGGTTCTCGACCTCGACCCGTTTCAAGGTCCTGGCCTCCCGCGTAAAATCCAGCTTAAGGCTTACCGACAGCGCTTCTTCGCGCTCGCGCCGCTTTTTCTTTTCGATTATCTTTCGGGAAAATTCACGCACCGCCACGTCCGCCAGGACAAAAAGTATGACGGAAATGAACACTAATATGATCGCCATTGTGAGCTCCTCGACCGAAGGATAAGTTACACGGGGCCCGGACCGCGCGCCCCAAGGCGCCGCAGATCGCGTTCCAGGTCCGACGGCAGCACTCTGTAGAGCCAGCCGGCGAAATACGGGTCTTTTTCGACTATCGCCGGGCCGGACGCCGCTTTAAGATTTGCTTCAATGATCCTGCCGCTTACAGGGCACATCAGGCTGTGGACCAGACCGTCGGCGGCCGTGATCGCCGCGCAGCCGTTGCCCTGCGCCGTCTCGCCGCCCGGAGGCAGCAGATCTATCTTCCGGATCTCGCCGATCGTCTTCAGGAACAGGTCGCTGACGCCCAGCAGCACGGTTCCGGCGGCTTCCACCAGCGCCCAGCCGGCGTATCCCAGCCTGTGATACTCCGGGGGGGGCGGGATATGCGACGGGAATCCGGGGATCCCGCCCGGCGTGGACGGCACAACCGGCTCCTGAAGTCTACTAAATTTCAAATCACGGCGCAAAACCGAGAGCAACTCGTCCGCGGTGAACGGCTTCGGGATAAAATCCACCGCTCCGCACGACAAAGACCTGACCGCGTTCTCGACCGTGGAATAGCCGGTCGCCATCACGACCAGGGTGCGAAGCTTTCTGCGCGCCACTTCCGCCAGGAACTGGAATCCGTCCATCTGGGGCATCATGATGTCGCAGATCACTATGGTGTACCGGCCTTCGGACAGCATCTTCAGCCCGGCCGCTCCGCTTTCCGCCACGTCGACCGACATTCCTTCGGCGGAGCAGACTTTAGAAACCCCCTGCGCTATCACAGGTTCGTCGTCCACCACAAGGATATCGCGTTTATCCGTCATGGTTTTACCGGGATCCGGACAATGAACGTCGTGCCCGCGCCGACCTCGCTCTCAACGCCGATCGTCCCGTTATGGTTATCGATTATGCCCCATATGACCGCCAGGCCGAGCCCCGTCCCTTTCTGGCCTTTCGTGGAATAGAACGGTTCGAATATCTTGGACATCTCGTCTTTCGACATGCCGCAGCCGGTATCGCGGACCTTTAATTCCACGAAATCCCTGACCCCTGAAGCGTCGACCTCGTCCCAACGCCGCCACTTACAGCCCTTGCGCGTGCATCCTTCCACCATCCCTTTGAACGGGACCTCGAAAGTATAAACGGGGGAGCCGCACTCGGGACAGGCCTTTTTAGGCGCGATAAGCGAAGTTGAACACTCGGGGCAGACGAATTTAGCGCCGCTCTTGACGTCGAACCCCATATCGCCGCGGTTCCGGTCTATGCCGTACATCGGATCGAGATAGAGGAAACCCTCGTTCCCGTCGGAGCGCACCCTGATCCTGACGGACGGTTTCCCGTCTATGCGGACCTCCTCGTCGACAAGGTTGTGGCGCTTCGGGCAGAGCGCCTTCTTGATCTGGGTCATCCCCACGGGGGACAGCTTCAGCAGCGAGGAGGAAACGGTTATAGTCCCGCCCTTCGGCCCGATCGCGTCGGCGGCGTTGACGAACAGATTGACGAAGACCTGCTGCATCTGGTTCGCGTCGACGGTTATTCTGGGGATATCCGTGCCGAAATCCTTCGCCAGCTTGACCTTGTTGAGCGAGAACTGGTTCTCGACCACGGAAGCCGCCAGGTCGATAACGTGATTTATATCGGCCTCGCTTTTATTGGGAACCGACTGGCGCGCGAAATCCAGGAGACTCTTGACTATTTCCCGGCTGCGTATCGTCTCCCTGACTATCACTTCCAGGTCCTTCTGCATTTCCGGCCGGTCGCCGGCCCTTTTGAGAAGGTAGCTGCTGTACGTAAGCACCCCGGTAAGAGGATTGTTGATCTCGTGCGCGACGCCCGCCGCCAGACGACCGAGGGAAGCCATCTTGTCGGACTGGAACAGCTGCAGCCGCGCCTCGGACAATTTGCGGGTCATATTATTGAAGGCTTTCGCCAGCATCCCCAGTTCGTCCTCCCCCTCACCTTTGATCAGGTAGGAAAGGTCCCCGTCCGCGACGTGCCGCGTGGCGCCGAGCAGTTCCCTGACCGGGACGTCCACCCAGCGCTTGACGAAAAAACCGATGATGAGACTCAGGACCAGGACCGCGCTGAAGGCAAAGATCACGATCTCCAGCTGGCCGTGCCGGATATCCTTATCCACTTCGGCCAAAGGCATGGTAACATCGAGGACCCCCAGGACCACCTGGGATCTGGAGTGCACATGGCAGGCCGCCAGCCAGCACGAGGGCGCGTTATAGATAGGATTGATGATCCCCAGGGTCCGGGAAGCGCCGGGGTGGGAGCGGAAAATACGCGTGCGTTCCTTCATCTCGAGCCGCTCCAGGGGCTGCCCGGCGGAGTGGCACTTGTAGCAGCTTTCCGCGTTCTTATCCACCATCTTGCCCATTTCCGCCGGGTCGGAAGAATAGATCACCTCGCCGGCCTTGTTCATCACGCGGATGCGCTGAATGCTGGACTGGTTCCCCATCCGCTTGATGCTTTGATGTATCCGGTCGCGCTGGTTGAGCAGCATGTCGTACTCTGTGGCGGACTTCACCGCTTCGCTGAGCTGGTTGGCGTGCCGCTCCACCTCGGCGAGCAGGTTCCTGCTGTCGGACCGGACGTTAAAATAGGCGAAGATGCTGATCGTCGTCAGCGCGGTAACGCAGACCACGAAGGTCAACTTGAAACCCAGCTTCTTCATGATCACCGTTTTACCCCCCCGGCAACGGACAGGCCCGGCTTATCTTTCGGGTAGGTCTTATCAGGATGGCACGAGCCGCAGGACGGCGGCTGGGTGAAATTCTTATCGCTGTGGCAGCTGTCGCAGCCAAGCGCGTCATGCGGCGCGGTAAGCGCCAGGCCGGTCTTTTTATGCTCGAAGCCCTTCTGCCAGCCGGGGTGGCACGATTCGCAGTCCGGATCGAGCCGCGCGAAAGCGCCGGGAGCCGTATGGCATTTGCCGCAGGAAAGGCGGCTGTGGAACCTGTTCAGCTTCCAGCCGGTCCCTTTCCCGTGCACGAAAGCCTCCGCGGGCCGGGCCGCATGGCACATGGAACAACTGTCCTTCGCATGACAGGAAAAACACGGCTTATGCAGTTCTTCCATCGGGCCGACCCTTTTCGCCCGGCTAGCCTTGGCCGCGGACGGGGACCGCGCCACTTTCACGGAATCATGACAACTTTCGCAGGACTGCTGTTTGTGGCAATCCGCGCATTTCAGCCCGAAGCGCCCGGTATGGTCGCCGTGAAAGAAAGTGACGAATCCGCCTTTAACGGAATTAACCTCATAAACTATCCGCTTGGGAACCGCCGCCTTGGGAAAAGACTTGGCCGCCGCGACGCCGCCCTTTTTCGCGTGGCATGAATCGCATTCGGAGGAGCGCCTCCATTTAAGATGGCAGTCGACGCACAGGCGGTGGCGGGCTCCTTTCAGGTCCGGTTTTTCAAGATCGGTGCGGACGCGGGACGCCGAATGGCACTCATCGCATTTCATTATGGGCCGGGATTGGTTATAGTGGTGACAGCTCAGGCAGCCGCCGCCCATCTCGCCCATTTCGGCGTGAGCCCTGTGGGAGAAATCCACCGGGCCGTACATGCCGGCCACCTCGTCCATCCTGATGGTCTTGGGGCTCTTTTCGGCGGAATAGTAGGCGCCTACCTCCACGCGCGGGCACTTCGCCAGCGCCGGGTTCTCCTTTGTGGGTTTATCGGTAGTATGGCAATTGGTGCACGCGAGACCGGCCGGATTCATCCCGGCGGGCCCCGTCGGCGCACCGTGAGCCGCGGCCGGGACCAGGACACAAAGGAACAGCAGGTAAAGACTTTTCATGAATTTATCCCCGGATCGAATACTTCTCCCTGGGAAACAGGCTTTTATCCGGCAAACTGATGACCGGGAAGAATATCACAGCCGCCCTGTAGAGCAGCATGAGTATGCAGATGAACCCCACCGTGACCGAGATCTCCCCGACGGAGGGCACGTAGGTGACCAGGGAATACGGGGGCGTGTAGGCGATGATGAAATTATTGACCCGGTTAAGCAGGACTCCCAGCACCACCAGCAATGAAGCGATGAATAACAGCGGCGGAGACTTGAGCACGCTCCGGGACAGGAACATGCGCAGCGGCAGCACGATGCCGATCAGGACTTCCGCCATGAACATCACGCTGACAGTATTGAACACGCCCAGATACACGAACGTTTCGCGAATGAACATGTCGCCTATTTTGAACGCCAGATAAATACCCAGCAGCGGCGCCGTCAGCCTGCCCAGTTTGGAAAGGACCTCCATTTCCGGTTTCAGGCCGAATGAACGCGCCGCCAGCATCGATTCGACTATCACCATCGGAAATCCGACGGAAACCGCCGACAGGAGAAACAAAAGCGGGAGGACCGGGGTCTGCCACAACGGATGCATTTTGGGACCGGCGATCACCATCAGGGTGCCGAGCGACGACTGGTGCAGCGTGGAAAGCACTATGCCGGAGATAATGAAAACGAACATCGTTTTCGACAAGCCGCGGTCGAGCATCCCCAGCAGTCTTTCCGCAAGCATGTTGAACCGCGACAAAAAGCCCGGCAGGTCCACCCGGCCCAGGAACCTCTCCACCACTACCGGGAGGAACTCTATGTAGAGGACATTGACGTAAATGGTCACACAGATGCCCACTTCGAAAAGCGCCGAACTGCCGTTCCACATGATCAGAGGGTGCCAGATATAATAGTAGCGCCCGATGTCGATGGCGACGCCTATGGCCACGAACGTATATCCGAGCATGGCCGTGAGGAGGGCCGGCCTCACTACCGCGTGATATTGCTCCCGGTTCATGACGTGCCCCAGCGCGGCGGTGACGAACCCGCCTGCGGCCAGCGCCACGCCGCCGGCCACGTCGATAGCGATCCAGATACCCCAGGGATACTGGTTATTCAGATTCGCCACTCCGCCGATGCCGAAAAGGAACCGGCCGGCCAGAAAGACGAGCCCGTTAGCGGCGAGGACCAGCAGGGCTATCACGCCGGGCGTGAGGAATTTCTTCTGCATGGGCGCCGGTTTCATGAAATGCACCATGCTAGTCCTCCTCCTCGTCGTCAGGGCGGTTCTTTGAGATCCACATCAGGACGCCAAGAAGCGCGTAAAGCGACGCGGGCGGGACAAAATAAGCGAAGATCCCGTGCTGAATGCTCTCGGAAACTCCGGGAGCCTGGTTCCGGCCCAGTTTCGGGAACTGGAGCGCCGCGAAATCGACACCCGCCAGGTAAAGCCAGTCGGTCCCCCCCACCTCGTATTCGCCGTAGACATGGTTCACGTAGCGTTCCGGGTACCGCTTAACGCGGTCCCGGGCGATGCGCGCCAGCTCTTCGCGGGGGCCGTATGTCAGCGCTTCCACGGGACAGATCCCGACGCAGGCCGGAAGCTTGCCGGTTTTGCGGCGTTCGAAACAAAAATCGCATTTACGGATACTGGGATACAGCGGTTTATGGTACTCGAAAGAAGGGATCTGGAACGGGCAGGCTATCATGCAATACCGGCAGCCTATACATTTTTCAGTATCCCAGATGACCGCACCGTTCTCCTGCTTGGAAAGCGCTCCTACGATGCAGGCGGAAACGCAGGCGGGATGATCGCAGTGCATGCACTGGACCTTCACGGAGTACGGAAGCTGTTTCTTATCCGGATTCTCGTACCGGTTCACCACGGTCAACGAGGTTTCGTCCGGCCTGCGCATTTTTTCGAACACGGACCTGTCCTCATATGTCTCAATGGCGGAGGTGGGGATATCGTGCGCCGTCTTGCAGGCCCACTCGCAGCTCCGGCAGCCGATACAGACGGTGGTGTCCACCAGGACACCCATCCTGTCCGGAGAAAGAACGTTAATTTCCTCCGCCTGGGCGGCGATAGCCGGGAACCCGGCCAGGGCGGCGCCGGCCGCGGCGCTTTTCTTAAGGAAGGAACGACGGGTCAATTTTGCCATGTATCGCTGCCTTATATAAGGAGATGAATAGTATTAATATAATGTTAGCACAACACGCAGTGAAAAGCATTGCTGAAAATCAATCCCCTCGTTGATAACCCCGCGGCTATAACGCACCGCTTACCAACGCGGAGCCTGCGCTATACGCCGGGTATTATCCCGCGCTCCGGAAGTTAAACAGAACAGCGCCCATTTATTAATAAATAAATGGGCGCCGTGACCGTCTGCAGCTTGATCTCAGCCGCCGCGGGCCGCGCGTTCTTGGGCGCCGGTAGAGAATACCCTGTAATCGATATGGCCGAAAATATTATCCCGCCACTCAATATCTCCGAGATATTTCTCCTCTATACGGTTCCCCATTATCTGCTCGTAAAGCCCGATAAACCGGTTGGTGTGCTCTATAAAGCGCTTGGTGGAATAGGTCTTGGCCGTACCCACGGTCATAAGAAAAGCCCAGTCCGAAGACATGCCCAGCATCAGCTCCCTCGCGCACTGGTTAAGCGCCCGCTTCAGGAGGCCGTCCGCGTTCGGAAAGCGGTTGGCCATGTCGACCATGCGCTCTACCGCCTTATGCAGGTGGCGGTACATCCAGTCGTTGGAGGCGTTAAGCCAGACTTCGTTATAACCTTTATCCCCCCAAGACGACATGGAAGGCTGTATCATCTGGTTGTCCGGATGGCGCTCCAGGTATTCGCTGGGCGTTATCATCTTGACGGTCTTCTGGTCGTAGTGCAGCTTCTTAAAGAGGAATTCCAGGAAGTCCACGCCTTCGTACCACCAGTGGCCGTAAAGCTCCGCGTCGTACATGGACACCACTATGGGCTTCCTGCCCAGGAAACCGTTCAGGTGCTCGATCTGGCGTTCGCGGTTGAACATGAAGTTCCCCGCGTGGCTCGCGGCCACTTCGCGCGCCTCGGCCGGATTATAGGCGGCCTTTTCGTTTAGTCCCACTTTGCCGGTGATCTTGTAATACTTCATGCCGATATTACGCCTGACGCCGTCCTGGTGCAGGTAGGGCTTGATATACTCGTATTCCAGGTCGTACCCCAGGTCGCGGTAAAATTCGCGGTACCGGTGGTCTCCCGGGTAACCCATCTCCGCGCTCCATACCTGGTGCGCGGATTCCATGTCGCGGCTGAAAGCGGCGACGCCCGAAGGGCAGTAGACCGGGGCGTAAACGCCGTAGCGCGGACGCGGGCTGCCGTATATGATGCCGTGAGTTTCGAGGAAGAAATACCTGATGCCGTTGGCCTTAAGATAGACCTCGTCGCCGGGGTTATAGGCGCACTCCGCCAGCCAGATGCCGCGGGGACCGCGTCCGAAGCGGAGCTTGTAATCGTCCGCCGCTATCTTTACCTGGGCGTAGACCGCCTCTTTCCTGATCTCCAGGGGCAGGAAGCCGTGCGTGGCGCCGCAGGTAATGATCTCCAGCTTGCCCATGTCCTGGAACTTTTTAAAGCCGTCGAGGATATTGCCGTGGTAATAATCCTCATAGAGCTCCCGGATGCGCCGGAACTTGCGCTCGTACATTTTGGCGACTTCATGGAACTGGGTGTTGCGGTTGCGCACCACTTCTTTTTCCGCCAGTTCGAGCCGCTGGTTGTAATAGCGGCGGAAACGCTCGCGCAGGAGTTCGTCGCTCATCATGTTGCACAAAGGCGGGGTCAGCGACATGGTGACGCGGAAATCGGTATTCTCCGAACTCATCCTCTCATAAATGTCCAGAAGCGGCAGATAAGTCTCGCACATCGCCTCGAAATACCAGTCTTCCTCGAGGAAATCCTCGTATTCGGGATGCCGGATGAAGGGCAGATGCGCGTGCAGGACTAAAGCGAAATAACCTTTTTCTTTATTTTCCATCGTTCTTTGTTGTTCTTGTCACCTTGATCTCGATCTGACGCGAATCGGTTTCATCGTTGGACAGCGCTTTGATCGGCAGGTCCACGTTGCCGTCGGGCAGCGCGAAGCGCATGGAGAACGTGCCGTCCGGGTTCAAATTCACCTTGCGTCCGGATACGGTGACCAGGGCGTCCGGTTCCGTGGCACCGTAAAGGATGAGCTCGCAATCCGCGACCAGCCAGAACTTCTTTTCCGCGGGCGGCTTTGAAAGGGCCTGCGAGGAAAGGGAACTTACGCCCCAGGACGCGGCCCTGGAGAAGACGGAGCGGAGCATCTCCCAGCGCTGGGCCAGGGACTTTGCGACCTCGCCGGAACCCTTTCCGATATACTCGACGCCGGAGATCTGAAGCAGCTTGTCGAAATCGGAGGAAACCGACATCCACTTTTCGTCCGTAACGTCCGAGACCCGTCCCGCGGGCAAATTGACGGTGTTGGTCTTTACGATACCGATGAAGCGGCCGTCCGGCATGACCAGACCGACCTCGCAGCAATAGGCGCGGCCGCCTTCGGGAACGTTTATATACCAGTTCCGGGCGTCGATCATTATGGGGATGTCGAAATATTTCTTGCTGTCCGCCGAAGTGACATCGTAAACGCGCACAACATGGCGCGCCTTCTCAAATACATCGTGACCGTGCTCACGGGCCAGATTAGCTTTGGAATTGTCGGTTATTTCCCAGTAGAGGAACATCCAATTGGGGTCGCGCGGCAGCAAAGCCGCTTCGGTGTTGCCGTAAGATTCCGGGAGCGATTTGTAGTCGGAATCGGGCTGCTGGGGCTTACTACCCATCTGGCCTGAAGACGTCATGAGTTTCTCCTTCGTTAACTTAGATTCGGGCGCGGGGAACGATCAATGGGACCCGGCATCTGTAGGCTATGTCCGCCGTAGATACCGCAGCAAAAGGCTGCGGTTAAGAGCAGGCATATCAGGCTGGCGCGGCCTGAAAAGCGTTAGGAGACTGACCACTGCTACCGTAAACCCCGACCCAATGATAATATACCAAATTGACCCCTTGAAAGCAATGAAACCCGCATAGTTGTGGAACCGCGCGCGCCGGCGGGTATTTTACGGCCGTTTTCCGGCTTTTTCCGCGGCGAAGGAGGTCAATGGATGTTGAGAATGCGGGTTAACGCCGCGGGGTCGCTGATCCCGTAAGCCGAGGAGATATTGACGGCCGACAAACTTTTCTCCGCCGGCCCGAAAAAAAGCTGCCCGCCTTTTTTCAGAACAAGAGCCTTGCCGGCGTACGCCGAGAGGAGCGCTAGGTCATGAGAGACCACCGCTATCCCCATAGCGGACGAAGCCAGGCGCGTCAGCAGTTCAAATATCCGGATCTTGTAGTTTATGTCCAGATGGGAGGTCGGTTCGTCCAGAAGAAGGACTTTCGGCTCCTGTGCCAGGGCCTGGGCGATGAAAGCCAGCTGGCGCTCGCCGCTTGAAAGGGAATTAATACTGCGGTCCCTGAATTCGGCTATACCGACCTGCTTCAGGACCTCCAGGACGCGGGCCGCGTCCTCGTCGGAATAATTGCGCCACCAAGCCACGTGCGGGCTGCGGCCCATAAGGACTATCTCGAAGACCGAGAAATCGTACGGCAGGTAAAGTTCACTTGGCACGTAGGCTATGAGACGGGCCAGTTCGGACTTGGGATAGGCGCGCACATTACGGCCGAGAAGACGTGCCGCGCCCTCCGAGGGCTCCAGAAAGCCGCTGATAAGCCGCAGGAGGGTGGATTTGCCGGAACCGTTGGGACCGATGATCGCGAGGAGGTCGTGCTCCAGGAGCTCGAAATCCGCCCCCGCGACGGCGGGCGTCCCGTTATACGAAAATTTAAGTTTGTCTACCTTTACAAGCGGGGTCATTTTTCCCTAGTGCTCCCCCGCCGTGCGGCGCAGCAGCCAGATAAAGAACGGCGCGCCGAACAGGGCCGTGACCACGCCCACAGGTATTTCCACGGGGGCGGCCACCGTGCGCGCGACGGCGTCGGCCAGGATCAGGAACAGCGCCCCGCCCAGGGCGGAAGAAACGAGCAGACGCCTGTGAGAGGCGCCGAAGACAAGCCGCAGGATATGCGGCACAATAAGGCCGACGAACCCCACCGTGCCGGCCAGGGCTACCGCAGCGGCCGTAGCAAGCGAGGCCAGAGCGAAGAAGACCAGCCGGATCTTGTCGGGGTCCGCGCCCAGGTAGGCGGCCTTTTCCTCGCCCAGTGAAAAAATATCCAGGTAGCGCCATAGGAGCGCCCCGGCCGCGACGGCACCCGCCACGATGGCGCCGGAAACCGCCAGGAGGTAGTTATCCGCCGGGAAAAAGCCTCCCAGCAGGAAATAGACCAGCGAAAGCGAGTGCTCCCGGTAAAGGGTCATGAAAAGCATTATCAGCGCGGTCAGGAAGGTGCTGACGGCCACGCCGGCGAGCACCAGGTGCGCCACCGACGGATATTTTTTTATTTTTGCCAGAGAATAGGTGAAAAAAGTGGCTGAAAAAGCGCCGGCGAACACGATAAGGTAGAACAACGGCTCGGCGCGGCCGACCCCGAAAGCGGAACAAAGCACCGCGCCGGCCATGGCGCCGGCGGAGGTGCCCAGGATATAGGGGTCGCTGAGCGGATTTTTAAGGAGGCCCTGGAAAACGGCCCCGGAAAAGCCGAGGCCAGCTCCAACCACCGCCGCGGCCAGGATCCGCGGCAGCCGCAGTCCCCAGATTATATCCGGCCCCGCGTCGCTGACGGCTCCGAAGAAAAGCGCGGCCACGGCGGCCGCCAGTACCGCCGGAACTAGCCACACGGTCTTTCTGGTGTTATTATTTTGCATCCAGCCAGTCTTTAAGTTTCTTGATTTCGCCTATCAGCCTGGGGCCGGGCCGGGAGAACGCGTCCCGGTCCAGACCCGTAAAGACCTTGCCGTTCTTTACGGCCCTTAAACCCGAAGCCAGCGGCCTACGGCCGAAATCGGCCGCCGAACCGGAGAGCAGGATAACGGCGTCGGGGTCTTTCTTTACCACGGCCTCCCAGGAAGCCTGGAAATAGCTCTTATTTTCTCCGGAAAAAATGTTCTTCCCTCCGGCTCTTCCGATGGCGTCCGAGAGGAAGGAGAGTTTGCCGGCGGTCCAGCCGCCTTCATCCACTTCCAGGTAGACGGCGGGCCTGCGCGACACGGCGACCCCGCCTTTCAGGCCGGCTTTCATCTTCTTTATGAGCGCCACGGCTTCCTTTTTCCTGCCCAGTTCGCCGGCGATAAGGTCTACCGTGCGGAAAATATCCTCCACACGGCGCTCTTCGGGAAGCTCCGCGACTTTGATGCCCGCATTGCGCAGCTCCTGCGCCACGGAGGAACCTTTCCAGACGCCGGCGAACACGATATCCGGCTTCAGGGAATACAGCTTCTCGAGATTAGGGTGAAGGTAGTCGCCCACTTTCTCTTTTTCCCTGGCCCCCGGGGGCCAGTCGCAAAAAGTGGAAACGCCGACCAGATCTGGCCCGGCTCCAAGCTCAAAAATTATCTCCGTGTAGGAAGGCATGAGCGAAACGGCGCGCTTGGCTTCGGACGGCGACGCCCCCAGCAGCAGCGCGCAAACGGCTGCTGTCAGCGATAGGACCTTTTTCATAAGCGTTCCCTCCTCCAAATAAAAAAACCCGGCCCCGAAGGGTTGGGTCACAGGACTCGTTTTCCCCCTCGGAACGCCACAGTCTTAGAACTGTGTTCGCAGTAGACCGGACTTAGCCTTGCGGCATCACCGTTGCGGGGCAGCCGGAGATTCACACTCCGTTCCTCTGCTTGACCTTGATATTATGCCATAAGCCGCGGCCCTCAGGCCACCCTAAAACAGGGCGGCGGCTATCTTCGCCAGGTCTTTGGCGAAATTCGTCCTCAACAACTTAGCGGGATCTCCGAGGGCTTTTTCGAGATCCGCGTCATACCTTATACGGCCCGCGGCGGTTTTCAGAGCGCCGCTACCGCTCCGTTCCATATTGGCGATCACGCCCAGGACCGGGACCTTCAGGTTCCTGTAAAGTTCAAGCGAGCGTTCCAGGACCGAATGAGCGATGACCGAAGGGGTCGTGACCGCGAGGACCTCGGTCCGGGGCAGAAGCCGTATAACGTCCAGCGCCGCGTCGTTAATGCCGGGCGGCATGTCCATGATAAGGAGATCCAGTTCCCCCCACCGGGTTATGGCCATCATCTCTATGATAGCGTCCGAGACGTTGGCGCCCCGGAGCGGCACGGCCTTGTCGTCGGAAAAAAAAGAGACGGACATGAACTTTACGCCGGCGACCAGCGGCGGCTCAAGCCCCATCTCCTCTTTAGGGAAAAGGCCTTTCACGCCCAGGACGACGTGCGCCGAAGCACCGGCCAGGTCCAGGTCGAGGAGGCCGGTCTTAAGACCTTTTTTCGCCAGCAGGAGGGCGAGGGCCGACGCCGTAACGCTCTTCCCGATGCCGCCTTTCCATCCCGTGACCGCGATGATGCGCTTTATTTTTGAAAGCCGCGTCGCGATGACCGAAGGCCTGGGGTCCAGATCACTCATCGGCGGCACCTTTAATGTGTTTTATCGAAACGCCCCGGCCGGCGGTGATATCGAAATCAGGACTCTTGCATTTGGGGCATTTAAGGAAGGCGTGGGCCATCTCGGGGATAAAGTGTATATTCTCGGCTTCCGCCTCGGTTTTCTTCAGCGCCTTGAGAGTAAATTCCTTTGAGCAGGCCTTGCACTTGAACGACGCGGGCTGGGCCAGAAGCCTGAACCGGCAGCCGGACATGCTTTTAAAAGAACTTTTGACCAGTTCCGCCAGGGCGAAGGAGAATATCTCCTTATCTATGGACTGAAGCTCGCCCAGCAGGACGGCGACCTCGGAGACCGGGCGCAGCTTCGCCCGCGCGGCGTGTTCCTGCGCGGTTTTGATGACCGATTCGGCGAGCGCCCATTCGTGCATATGAGTGATCTATCCTTTTCCGGAGTCCGGGGGCTACGCCATTCCCGGCAGCTTGAAACCGCTGAGTTTGCTCATCTTTTCGGCGGCCGCTTTCTGCGACTGCTTGATGGCGCGGTTGATGGTTTCGGTGAGGGCGGCTTCCAGTTTCGCCTTATCGACGGTCGCGAGGTCCGCTTTTATGGCAACGCTCTTTATATCCTGCGAGCCGGAGATCCCGACGCGCACGAAATTGTCCTCGCTTTCAAGCGTGATGGCTTCCAGTTCTTTCTTTATCTCGTCCATCTTCTGCTTCATTTCCCACAGTTCTTTCATTTTGTCGAGCATTGTTCCTCCTTTATTCCACGCTGTCCCCGCCGGGCAGGCGCGGCTTCAGCGCCAGATCGCCGGTACGGAGGCGGGAATGCTTATAACCGTACACGAAGTAAATGACCAGGCCGATAGCGAGCCAGAGGAAGAAGCGGATCCAGGTCACCTTATCGAGACCGTGCATCAGAAAAAGGCAGAACAGGATGCCCAGCACCGGCGTGGCATAACCGCCGGGAGCGCGAAAGGGCCTGGGACGGTCCGGATCCTTTATCCTCAGGATTATAACGCCGGCGCAGACAAGCACGAAAGCGAAAAGAGTACCGATATTGCAGAGGTTGGCCATCTCGTCGATATTGCACAAGGCCGAGAAGAACGCCACTACGATCCCGGTCCAGATGGTCGTCACGTGAGGGGTTTTATATTTTTTATGTATCCTGGCGAAATAAAGAGGCAGGAGGCCGTCGCGGCTCATGGAAAAGAAGATCCTCGGCTGACCCATCTGGAAGACCAGCAGGACCGCGGTATGCGCGATCACGGAACCAAGGGCCACCACTACTATGATCCATCTGGCCGCGTGATTGTAATCCAGCCCGGCGATCAGCGGTTCCGCGATCTTATTTTTTAATTCCATGAAAGGCATCATGCCGGTAAGGGCCACGGTGACCAGAATGTAGACTATCGTACAGATGATAAGCGAACCGATGATCCCCACCGGCATATTCCGCTTCGGGTCCCGCGTTTCCTCGGCGACGGTGGAGACCGCGTCGAAGCCGATATAAGCGAAGAAGATAGTTGCCGCGCCGACCTGCACGCCCTTCCAACCGCCGGGCATGAACGGCGTCCAGTTCTCTATCCTGAAGTAATAAAAACCCACACCGATAAAAAGGGCGAGCACGGCGAGTTTTATCAGTACGAGGAAATCGTTGAACCTGGTGCTTTTTCTTACCCCCATTACGAGAAGCCACGTGAGCGCCAGCACTATGAGCACCGCCGGGAGGTTGAATATTATCGGAATGCCGGAGAAATGCGGGACCGTGGCCAGGTCGAAACCTTTCTGGACGAAGGTCCGGTAATCCAGCCGGAGCCAGAGCGGGATGTTGATGCCGAAGGCGCTGTTCAGGAAATCGTTAAAATAGCCGGACCAGCTGATGGCGACGGCCACATTGCCTATGGCGTATTCCAGAATGAGGTCCCAGCCTATTATCCAGGCCACTATCTCGCCCATGGTGGCGTAGGTGTAGGTATAGGCGCTGCCCGAGATAGGCACCATGGCCGACAGCTCGGCGTAGCAGAAGGCGGTAAAACCGCAGGCGATGGCCGTGAGGATAAAGGAAATAATAAGGGCGGGTCCGGCGGGATAGCCGCTGGAGGCCCCGACCGCGGCTTCGCCAACCATGGCGAAAATACCGGCGCCTATGATCGCGCCGATGCCAATCATCGTAACATCGAAGGAGCCGAGGACTTTGGCCAGTTTATGGCCTTTCTCGCCCGATTCCGCCATTATCTCGTCTACGGATTTAACCTGGAAAATTGACATTTTTTTCTCCCGGACGCGCCTGACCGCAAAAAAAGCGCACGGCATCCGCCGGTATCCCTGGCCGGCGGCATAGCGATCGCGGCGGTATCAGTCTATAGTATTAAAATATCCTATCAGACTTAAAGCGGATTTTTTCACTTCGGGGGTGAGGCCTTCTGCAAATTCCACGGAACCGGGCTCTACGCCCAGCACCACCAGCTCCGCGCCGGTATCTTCCCGCACTACGGAAAAAGTGACCCCGAGAGGGAAGCTATGCGTGGAGAGGGTGGTGTGCCGGTCTATAAGATCGAGAGCAATGACCTTAAGCTCTCCGGGCCGGCCGCCGAAACGCGCGGCGTCCAGCAGGATGATCTTATCGGGTTTAAGATCTATGACACTTTGGGCTATGTTCTCGGGAGTGGTGTAAGCGTTGATCACCCGGCATTCCGGGGACCTGAAGGTCACCCGCTCTCCCACAAAAGGACCCAAGCCGTCGTCGGCCCTTAAAGGGTTGCCCACGGTTATCAGGAGCGTCGTGCCCCTGGGGGCGATAGCCGCCCCTATCTCAGCCGACAAATTTGACATTGAGGTAATGGGTGGAGCATGAGATGCACGGGTCATAAGCGCGCACAAGCATCTCGAGCGCCAGCGTTATCTCCTCTTTGGACTTCGAGTCTATGATCTCGGGCAGAAGCTTCGTGAAGTCATACTCGATATTATTGATGTTCTGATTGGTCGGGATGATGCAGTTGGCCTGTTTGATGAGCCCTTTGGCGTCGGTCTCATAATTATGGAACAGGATGCCGCGAGGCACTTCCACCGCGCCCACGCCGTTGCCGGCCCGCACCGGAATGGCCCCCTTCTCGTTCACTCCCACCACCACGGCCTGGCTGTAGTCCAGGCCGTTCTTCTTCAGGTCCTTCAGGATATCCAGCGCATGATGATAGCAGTGGACTATCTCTATTACCTGCGCCACGGTATTCAGGTAAGGATTGTGGCAGACCGGCTTGAAGCCCAGGGCCTCGGCCACTTTCTTCGCCTCGGGATGGAGCTTGTCATAGTTCAGGTTGAAGCGCGCCAGCGCTCCCACGAAATAGGAGTCGCGGGAAAGTTTCGTGAACTTGGCGGAAGAGCGCGGATCGACGAACTCGTTGGTGGCCAGCTTATAATCCTTTTTCTTGAAGCGCTTGCCGTCGGTAGAACCGATATCCCCGGTCAGGAGCGGGTACTCCGCGTCGTCGGAGACCAGGGCCACGTACTCGGTCTCGCGGTGGAAATCCGGGAACTTGAGGGTCGCCGCGAGCTTGAGGGTCGCCGCCATATCGTCGCCCATGGCCTCCAGCATCTTTATCATGGCGTCGATGTCCGCCGGGGACGGCAGCTTGGTGAAACCGCCGGCTATGGCCGATATGGGATGCACGTGGCGCCCCACCAGGATATCGCAGACGTCGTTGCAGGCCTTCTTCATGCGCAGGGCGCGGCGCACAACGGCGTTATGGGTCTTTATAAGCGGAACGAAGGACGGCACACCCAGAATGTCGGGGGCGGCCAAAAGGTAAACGTGCAGGATATGGCTGTCCAGGAACTCGTAGTCCAGCAGAAGCTTGCGGAGCTTTATGGTCTGGGCGCCGGGCTTGAAGCCAAGGGCGTCTTCGGCGGCTTCGATGGAAGCGAGAGAGTGCCCGCAGGAGCAGATGCCGCAGATGCGGGAGGTGATATGCTGGGCCTCGAAAATGGAGCGGTTGCGCAGCATACCCTCGAAGAGCCGCGGCGATTCCACTACGTGCAGTTCGCACTTCTCTATTTTCCCGTCCTTCACGTTGACGACTATATCGCCGTGCCCTTCCACCCGGGTGATGTATTCTACTTTTATGTTGAGATCGTTATTTTTTGGCATTGGTGTCGCCTTCCTTGCATTTGTTGTACATATCGAACTTGTTCTGTATCAGATCGGCGCTGAGCTTGTATTTGCCGATAACGTCGCTGGCGGCGTTCTTTGCGGGATTCTTGACCTGGCCGCGGCAGCCGTAGCAGATGTTGCCGTTGTTCACGCACCAGGAATTGCAGCCGGCCTTGGTCCAGGGGCCCATGCACGAGACGCCTTTGTCGTACATACAGACGTTCTCGTTGAGCTTGCACTCCGAGCAGACCGGGTTATCGGGTACGGTATAGGGAAGGCCGCGCAGGGCGCATTTGAGCACTTCCACGAACTCCGGCTGATAGATGGGACAGCCGGGAACGGTGTAGTCCACTTTTACCACCTGGTGCAGCGGCTTGGTGGGCGTGCTGTCGAAAAGCCTGAAGTCCTTGCCATAGACGCACTGGCGGATCTCGTCCAGCTGGAAGGAATTCTTCATGCCGTTCACGCCGCCTATGGCCGCGCAGGAGCCGTAGGCGATAAGGACGTTGGCGCGGGCCCGTATCTTTTTAACCCGCTCTTCGGCGTGGGCGTCGGTTATGGAACCCTCTATGATAGCGATGTCGTAATCCCTCTCCCACTTCTCGCTCATGACTTCCCGGAATTCGACCACGTCGATAGTCCCGAGCACGTCAAGCAGCGTCTCGCCCAGATTGGCGATCTGCAGCTGGCAGCCCTCGCAGGAGGCGAAGTCGAAGAAAGCGACTTTAGGCTTGGATGTTATCTTTGGCGCGTAATTCATCATATTGGGTCCCCTTAGAGTTTCTTAACGTCTTTCACTTCGTCGTAAGTGAACGTCGGGCCGTCCTTGCAGCAGTAATAGTTCTTCGGATGGTCTATCTGGCAGTGCCCGCACTTGCCCATGCCGCATTTCATGTGCCGTTCCAGGGACAGCACTATCTGGCGCTCCGGCACGTTCTTCTTAAGGAGTTCGGCGATGACGAACTTGTACATGATCGGCGGGCCCACGACCACGGCGAAGGTCCTTTCGGGGTGTATGGTCACGCCGGGAATGAGAGCGGTGATGAGGCCCACGTTGCCGTGCCAGTCCGGCGCGGTACGGTCCACGGTGCACAGGAAATTAACGTCCAGCCGCTTTTGCCAGGTGCTTATCTCCGAACCGAAAAGCATGTCGTGGGGAGTGCGGCAGCCAAGCAGGATATCCACCTTGCCGAAGTCCCTGCGGTTGTCCATCACGTAATTTATCAGGGAGCGCAGCGGGGCGATGCCAAGGCCGCCGGCCACGAAAAGCAGGTCGTTGCCTACCATGACGCGGACCGGGAACGGCTTGCCGAACGGCCCGCGTATGCCGACGTAGCCTCCGGCCTCCATTTCGTACATCCCTTTGGTCACCCGGCCAGCGGAGCGGACGCACAGCTCGAACGAGCCGCGCTTAGTGGGGCTGGAGCAGATGGAGATGGGCGCTTCGCCTATCCCGCAAAGCTCCACTTCCACGAACTGCCCCGGCTCGTGGTCCAGTTCGCCGTCTTCAAGCTTTATGTCGAACCACTTCTCGGTATCGGTCATCTGCTTCGCCGCGATGATCCGCCCCTTTCTCAGTCTCCAGTTAGAGTTCTTTATTTCTTCGGTCATACGGTTTCCTTTGCGAGGGTCTTTAACGTCTCTTTAAGGCTGATGTCGGCCATGCATGTCCGTGAGCAGCGCCCGCAGCCCGTGCAGAAAAAGCGGTAGAACTTGGCCAGCGGGAACTTGAACTTCCTGGAGTAGCGGTGGCGCTGCCGGTCGCCGCGTTCTTCCCTGAAGTTCTCGCCCCCCGCCACCGCGGCGAAGGTCTCGAACTGGCAGGAGTCCCAGGTGCGGGTGCGGTAGCCGGTCTTCATATCAAGATTGATCGTGTCCGTCATATCGAAACAGTAGCAGGTAGGACAGACATTCGTGCAGTTGCCGCAGGCCACGCACCGGCGCCCCAGGTCTTCCCAGACCTTGCTCTTGCCCCCCCTGTCGAACATCTCCGGAAGTTTGAGCGGGTCCACGCCTATCTCGTTCCTGAAGAGGCCCCGCTTGCGCTCGCGTATCTTTTCCAGGGCCGTCATGTCGGCGGGTCCGGCTTTAGCGAGCCCCATCTCCTCCACTATTTCCTCGGCCTTCTGGGTATTCACGTGGATGATGAACCTGTCCTCCAGATCGGTGAAGAACAGGTCGTAGCCGCCGCTGGGAATATGGGAATTGACCAGGGCGCAGCTCGCGCTCTCGTCGCAATAATCAGCGCATTCCATGCCGATCAAAAATATTTTTTCCTTCCTGCGCAGGTAGTTATAGTCCCTCGGCCGTTCCGAGAAGACCATGTTAAGGCACTGGATACCGGCCAGGTCGCAGGTATGGATGCCGAACACCGCGATCTCGGGCGCATCGACGACCGCCTTGTCCACCGGCATGGGCCCGGAAACGTCGAAATCCAGCATCTTTTCGCGCTGGGGCATGAAATATTTTTTAGGCGGAAGTATCGTGGGAATATACTTTAGCGCTATGCCGGCGGCCCCCGAGACCTCCTGGAAAGCGAAATTGCCGGCGTCCCTGGCGACAGGCGCGACAACCTTCATTTTTTTGGAGAGCTTTTTTATAAAGCCGTCCAGTTCGTCCTTTTTCAGTATATGGTAATTCATCCTTCAAACCTCCACTTAGACCGGTCCACTCATATATTGTATTTAAGTTCCTTTTAGATTGGGCATTAAAACTGGGTCCGGCGCCTCACGTGTGCGCCGATGCGTATAAGGTAAACTAATGAGCGGCGGCGGAGGCCGCATGCCCGCCCCCTTTGAAGGAATTCGTCTTTTTCTCGTCGTCGGGCGGTATACGCATAAGAAGAATTAATACCCCGGTTCCGGAACGCAGGCCGCTAAACCCGCCGCATCGCGCGCCGCAAGGACGCGGACGCGGGCCATGGCGTCTTATATCATTTGAAGCCCGGCTCCCTAAACTGGTAAAATGGTTCCATGAAAGAACTGGTTTTCATGCGCCACGGGGCCGCGCAGGCAGCTCTGGAACCCGGCGCGCGCGGGGACGCGGGCAGGAAGCTGTCGCCTGAAGGGAAAGCGCAGATAGAGGCCTCCTCACGGCGCCTGAAGGAACTCGGCTTTTCTCCCGGCGTTATAATATCCAGCCCGCTGTTAAGGGCCGTGGAAACGGCCGATATTGCCGCGGCCCTGTTCCCCGCCGCCAGGCGCGTCCAGGAACCGGCCCTCGCCTCCTCGGCCCAGCTCCAGGGCATCCTGAAGGCCATAGACTCCCACGCCGCCGGCAATTCCTTCGTCCTGGTCATCGGCCACCAGCCCACTTTAGGACTCCTCTCCGGCCTGCTGCTGCGGACCGCCGGGCCGCATTTCACCACCGGCAGCTTCGCGTGCCTTAAACTCACAGGCGAGCCCGGCTCGGGCAAAGCGGAACTGGCTGATTTTTTTTCACCGGAGACATTCTGAAAACAAAATGCCTACTGCTGGCGGCCTGCCTTCTGGCGGCCGGCCCCCTTTCCGCAAAGGACCGGAAGGTTATAATATTGCTTTATTCGGTCGCCCGGCCGGCGGCCGTAACGCTGACGCCGGACCAGGGGAATGTTTTCGTAAATGACAGGGTCCTCAGAACACCCGCCGTTATAGAAGCAAAAGGCCACCTGGTCTCCGTCAAAGGGTCCGTCGCCCCCAGGAAATACCTCCGTATCGACCTGCCCGGCAAAGGCGCATGGCTTTCGGGAGGCACAAGCGCTAAACGCCTCTACAAGGGACTGCTAGAGATAACCGCGGAAAAGGGCCGGCTCAAGATCCTGAACACCGTTCCGCTCGAAGCGTACATAGCCAGCGTGGTCTCGGCGGAAGCGGGCGATCTTTCCCAGACCGAAGCTTTCAAAGCGCAGGCCGTGGCCGCGCGGACCTATGTCCTGAAGCACATGAACAACCACGTCAAGGACGGCTACAACATGTGCGACTCCACTCATTGCCAGTTCTTCACCGGCTTCGCCGCGGTCAGGCCCATCGCCCAGGCCGCCGCCGATTTCACCCGCGACGAGGTAGTGACCTACCGCGGGAAACTGGCCGCCACCTTCTACCACTCCATCTGCGGCGGCAGGACGGAAGCCATGGTCTATGTGTGGCCGTTCGAGCATAAACCATATCTGATCTCGGTCAGGGACGGGCCTGAAAAAAAGCCCTACTGTTCCATTGCTACCGGCTTCAACTGGAAGACCCGTATCGCCCTTAAAACGCTGACCGGCATCGCCCGCGCCCAGAAATGGATACTGCCGGAAGAGGAAATAAGGAAGATGGAGATAGCGGAACGCGGCGTTTCCAGGCGTGCGATAACGATCGCGTTCACCACCGGGAAGAGGCAGGTCAAAGTTTCGGCCACTAATTTCTACCAGGGCGTGGGCCGACGGGCGGGCTGGAACGCCGTACGCAGCACTCTATTCAATGTGTATTCCGGGACCGATTATATAATACTGGAGGGTAAAGGCAACGGCCACGGCGTGGGGATGTGCCAGTGGGGCGCGGAAGGTATGGCGCGCCTGGGCTTTAAATACCGCGACATCCTCACTCACTATTATCCGGGAACGGCTATCTCATATGACTGAACTTCACGCGGTGATCCTGGGGATACTCCAGGGCGTCGGAGAATTCCTGCCCATCTCAAGCTCGGCGCACCTGGCACTGGCGCCGTATATCCTCGGCTGGCAGTATCAGGGCCTGGCCTACGACGTCATGCTGCATCTCGGCACGCTGCTGGCCATCGCCGCCTATTTCGCGAAAGACTGGCTGGAGATAATCAAGGCCGGGGTTTCCAAGCCGAAGGGAACGGAGGGACGTCTGCTGTGGCTGCTGGCCGCCGGGAG
>Ga0334722_10000993_pt1 | contig 37851 bp, 22 predicted proteins | sample C3_bottom_MG_FD_207210 | JGI IMG/M metagenome (GOLD analysis project Ga0334722, IMG submission 207210) | Sediment microbial communities from Yellowstone Lake, YNP, Wyoming, USA - C3_bottom | ecosystem: Environmental > Aquatic > Freshwater > Lake > Sediment | place: USA: Wyoming | collected... | reverse complement strand
CCGGCCGTCCGACGGCGGCGACATGGGCGGCGAGATGAGTGGCGAGCCGACCGATCCGCTGGCCGTGACCTACCCGATCGACCGTCCCTCCGACGCAGGCGACACGGCCGGGTCATTCTTTGACACCCCTGGCGACGCCCCGGACGGGATCCGGGAGTCGGCCTTCGCGCCCGATACAGACGGAGTCAGCATCGGCCCGAAGCACGAGGACCCGATGCCCGCCCCTGAGGGCATGAGCAGCACCATCGGCGGCCCGGGCGGCGGGCAGGGGCCCGACTGGGGCGACAGCGGGGCTGTCAGCATCGGCCCGAAGCACGAGGACCCGATGCCCGCCCCTGAGGACATGAGCAGCACCATCGGCGGCCCGGGCGGCGGGCAGGGGCCGGGCGATGTCGGCATGGGCGCGGCCAGCATCGGTCCAAAGCCCGAGGACCCGGCGCTGCCCGGTGCCGACAACTCGATGAGTATCGGCCCCAAGCCCGAAGACCCCGCACTCGTCGGCAGCGATGCCTCTGCGAGCACGGTCGTCGGTCCCGGAGGGGGCGGACCCGGTGACGTCGGTACGGAGATGGATGACGACGGACCCTCCACGCTGTTGGATTCCGAGGGGGGCGGCGTCTTCTTGCAGGGTGACCAGTCCACCGACCTTGGCTCGCTTGCCGACAGCGCCGACATGGACCTCGAGGGAACGCTCGAGCCCTGACGGCGTTCGATCCGCTCTCCACGAATCGCGCGCGAATGCTTCTCGACCAGGCGACCACTCGGGAGCTCGAGCGTATGCGGGCCGACGGCCCGCCCGTGCCTTTCGTGGGGGTGGAACGCTGGCTCCGGCCTCGGCCCTCCCCGGATCAACGGCCGAGCCTCGGCCGGCGAGTCGTCGGGCTTGCCGTGCGCGGTTCGCTGTTCGCGCTCGGCCTCGTAACACTCAGTGGACTGGCGTCCGCGACCCTCCGCTCCACCACGGACGCTGACGGCATCAGCCTCCTTGACGTTGCGCGGATCGCCATCCTCCTGATCGCGACTGCGTCCGTCCTCGGGCAGGTGCGGCTGCTGCTCGGGATCCGGGCGGGTCGACGCGCGGCGAACCTGACCACGACGCAGAGCGCGTGGACACCGAGACCGTTCCTGGACGCTCTCGATGCCGACGAGCTCCGCGCGACCGCGCCCGCCGACATCGGCGAGCTCGGCCTGCCGTCGCAGCTCCTGCACGGAACAACCCGCCGCGTCGACACGCTGCTGTGGGCCGTGATCGTCGTCGCGAGCCTGGTCCTCGTCGGCTCGGTAGTGGCCGGTCTCGCTGACGGCCTCGCAACAGACGTCCGAGCTGGGCATATCGGACTTGATACGGCCGTCCGTGGGGTCTTCCTCGGACTCGCGGCGTTCGGCTGGATCCTGATGGCGCGGACGTTGATCGCGGCCCTGCTCGACAGGCGCCGCCGCCGCCGGCGTCCGGCCCTGATGCGCCTCCTCCGCTACCTCCTTCGGTTGTTCCGGGGCGTGACACTCGGGGTCAAACCGGCCTTCGCGGCGCCCGGCCTGGCTTCTGCGGTCGCGCTGGTCCTTTCCGCCTCGCTCGTCGGGGGCATTGCATTCGGTCCCGACCTGGCGGCGAGACTTGGGGGTGCGGGACCCGGGGGTTCCCGCGGGCCCGCCGGTCCAACGGCGACCTCGACCCCGTTCCCAACGGGGAGTCCCGTGCCGGGGTCTCCCGGGACCGCTGCACCAGCCGTCGCCTCCACGACTGGACCATCTCCGTCGGCAACCGCCGGCGGCGCGTCGCCGACACCGGAGCCCTCGGCGTCCGGTGCGCCCGCGGCGACTCCCGGGCCGACGGATGGCCCATCACAGACGCCCTCGCCTAGTCCGACGGCAACACCTGCCTCGACACCTACTCCGACACCTACTCCGACACCGACACCCACCCCCACGCCGAGCCCCGCGCCGACGCCGAACCCCGACCGCGATGGGGACGGCATCGTCAACGACGTGGAGGTTCTCTATGGGTCGAACCCCGACAATGCCGCGAGCACGCCGGAGAGCATCAGCTACGACCAGTTCTTCAACATGGGCACGTGCTTCGACACTGTCGACAACGACCTCGACGGCGCGATCGATGCGACCGGCATCGGGAACTTCCCGCCTGACCCTGCGTGCCAGTGACCACCGGCGCCGAAAGCCCGCGCGACCCGTAGAGACAGTGCCGGTGCCGGGCCGGCGCCCTGCCACGCCCGCTCGAGGCTCCCGGTCCCAACGGCTACGATTGACGCCTCGTGACGACCATCGCCTCGAACGACTTCGTCCACCTCCATACCCACTCCGAGTTCAGCTTGCTCGATGGGCTGGGCCGGATCACGGACCTCGTCGACGAGGCGGGCGCACAGGGCTTCGACAGCCTTGCGATCACGGACCACGGGGCCCTTTACGGGGCCGTCGCGTTCCAGCAGGCGGCGAAGGCAAGGGACATCAAGCCGATCATCGGGGTCGAGACGTACGTCGCCCGGCGGTCGATGACCGACAAGGAGGGCAAGGCCGATGCCCAGCCCTTCCACCTGATCCTCCTGGCCGCCGATCTGGTGGGCTACCGGAACCTCTGCCGTCTGGTGACCGATGCCCACATCGACGGCTACTACTACAAGCCCCGGATCGATCGCGAGCACCTCGCCCGGCACAGCGCCGGGCTCATCGGCCTGTCGGCCTGCCTGAACGGCGAGATCCCACGCGCCCTGGAAGTCGGTGACTGGGACCTGGCCCGCTCGCTCGCGGGCGAGTACGGGCAGATCTTCGGCAAGGACCGCTTTTACCTCGAGCTCCAGGATCACGGCCTCCCGGAGCAGAAGCGCCTCAACGAGCAGCTCCTCCGGCTCGCGCCGGAGACCGGCCTGCCGCTCGTCGTGACCAACGACCTGCACTACGTCCACCGCCGGCAGGCCCCGGCCCACGACGTCCTCCTGTGCGTCGGCACCGGCAACAACCTCGACACGCCGGGGCGGATGAAGTTCGAGTCGGACGCCTTCTACCTGAAGTCGGCGGGCGAGATGGCGGCCCTCTTTCCGGATCAGCACGAGGCGCTCCTGAACACGCGCCGCATCGCCGAGATGTGCGACCTCCGGCTGCCGCTGGGCAACCTCCGGATCCCGCACTTTCCCGTGCCCGATGGGGAGACCGCGGAGTCCTGGCTGCGGAGCGAGTGCGAACGGGGCCTGGCCTGGCGCTACGGCACGGTCACCCCGGAGCTCAAGGCCCGCCTGGACTACGAGCTCGGGGTCATTACCTCGATGGGCTACGCCGGCTACTTCCTGATCGTTTCCGACTTCATCCGGTTTGCGCGTGAGCAGGGGATCCAGACGACCTGCCGGGGGAGCGCCCCGGGCTCGATCGTGACCTACACGCTTGGGATCACTCCGGTGGACCCGATCGCCTACGGCCTGCCGTTCGAGCGGTTCCTCAACCCGGACCGGGTCACGATGCCCGACATCGACGTGGACTTCCAGGACGATCGTCGGGACGAGGTCATCGCCTATGTCTCGCGGAAGTACGGCCAGGATCACGTCGCCCAGATCATCACCTTCGGGACGATGCTGGCCCGGGCGGCGATCCGCGACGTCGGGCGCGTGCTGGGACTCAGCTATGGCGACGTCGACCGGATCGCGAAGGCTGTCCCGAACCAGCTCGGGATCCGCCTGGACGAGGCACTCGAGATCAGCCCGGCACTGCGCGAGCAGTACGACGGCGACGAGGGCGTGAAGCGGGTCATCGACTTCGCCAAGCAACTCGAGGGGGTGGCCCGGAATGCCTCCACCCACGCCGCCGGGGTCGTCATCTCACGGGAGCCGCTGACCGAGCTCATGCCCCTCCAGAAGGCGACCAACTCCGAATCGCTGATGACCCAGTACGAGATGCACGCGATCGAGTCGCTGGGCCTCCTGAAGTTCGACTTCCTGGGCCTGTCCAACCTGACGATCCTCAAGAACGCCGTCGACGCCGTCAAGGCCCACCGGGGCATCGACATCGACCTCGATCGGATCCCGCTTGACGACCCGACAACATACGAACTGCTGGCCTCCGGCGAGACGACCGGTATCTTCCAGCTTGAGTCGGCCGGTATGCGCCGCTACGTCCGTGACCTCCGCCCGACCTCCGTCTTCGATCTCGCTGCGATGGTCGCGCTCTACCGCCCCGGACCCATGGACAACATCCCCGCGTACATCCGGCGCAAGCACGGCCAGGAGCCGGTGACGTACCTCCATCCGCTGCTCGAGCCGTTCCTCGAGCGGACCTACGGGATCTTCGTCTACCAGGAGGACATCATGGCCGCCGCCATTGCGCTCGGCGGCTTCACCGGCCCAGAGGCGGACACGCTGGGTTACGCGATCCGCAAGAAGAAGTCGTCGGTACTCCGTGCCCAGAAGGAGAAGTTCGTCTCGCAGGCCGCGGAGCGGGGCGTGCCGCCCCAGACGATCGACGCCGTCTTCAAGGCCTTCGAACCGTTCGAGCGCTACGGCTTCAACAAGGCCCACGCGACCTGCTACGGCCTCATCGCCTATCAGACGGCCTACATGAAGGCGAACTACACCGTCGAGTACATGACGAGCGTGCTGTCGGCCTTCCGTAGCTCGGAGGACAAGGTCGCGGCGGCAGTAGCTGAATGCCGCCGGCTGGGAATCGAGGTGCGCCCCCCGGACGTCCATCGTAGCCAGCAGGAATTCACGGTGGAGGCCGACGCCATCCGGTTCGGGCTGCTCGCGGTGAAGAACGTCGGCCAGGGCGCGATCGAATCGATCATCGCCGCGCGCGAGTCCGAGGGGCCATTCAGGTCGCTGACCGACTTCTGCACCCGCATCGACCTCCGGCTCACCAACCGAAAGGTCCTCGAATCGCTGGCCAGGGTCGGCGCGCTCAATGCCTTCGGGCATCCTGCCCAGGTTCTGGCCGGCCTCGACGACGCGACCGCGGCCGCCCAGGCGACCCAGCGTGATCGCGTGACCGGGCAGACCTCCCTGTTCGACATGGGAGCCGTCGAGGCGGCGGCGCTCGAGCGGCCGCTGCCGCCCACGCCCGAAGCGCCGGTCCGCGAACGGCTCCGCTGGGAGAAGGAGCTCCTGGGCCTGTATCTCTCGGAACACCCGATGGGCGAGATCGCGGACCGGGTCGCGGACTTCGTGACCGCCTACTCGGGCGACTTCAAGGACGAGTCGCTCGACGGGCAGCGTCTCGTCGTGTGCGGGATCGTCGTCGGCTCGCGGTCCGTCGTGACCAGGGCGCGCGCCACGATGGCGGTGGTCACGCTCGAGGATGTGCAGGGCTCGATCGAAGTCGTTGTCTTTCCCAAGCTCTACGAGCAGACGGGCCCGATCTGGACCGAGGGATCGATCCTCCTCGTCGCGGGCCGGGTGGATCACCGCGGGGAGGATGTCTCGCTGCTGGCCGACCTCGTGGCCCCGTGGGACGACGCGGTCGCGGCGGGGGTCGAGGCGTTCGCGCAGCAGGTCGCGGCCGGTGATCGTGGTGGGTCGCGGCGGCGCCCGGCCGGGACCATTGAACTCAACCGGAATGGCAACGGGCACCGGAATGGGACGCCGGCCGGAACCTCGCTCGCGCCGCCGTTGGACGTTGCGGCCGCCCCCCCCGCCGCGCCGGTCGGGCCCGGGGCCCCGCTGCCACTCCGGCGCGCCGACGTACCCTACGTCTCCCCGCTTCGTGCCGATTCAGTTCGGGATCTGCTCGGTGGTACATCGCTCCCGTCGATCGCGCCGGCCGAACCAGTCGCGACCTACCCGGGCGCAGTCGCATCGGGGTCCTCGGCCGATTGGGACGACGACCCGCCGCTCCCTGATGAGGCGCGCCGGCGGGCCGTGGCGGCCGCGACCGCCGCGACGGTCCCGGCGACGCCCTCGCGCGCCGACCAGGTCCTCCACGTCCGGTTCGGTGGCGTGCCCGCCGACCAGCTCGTTCGGGCCATGGAGACGTTCCGACAGCTGATCAACGAGCGCCCTGGCGAGACGCGGGTGGTCGTGCACGTGCCCGCCCCCGGTGGCGCGGCGCTCCCGATGGAACTGAAGCAGGCGGTCGCGTATGACAGCGACCTGCTCGCGGAGGTACAGCGCCGGCTCGGCAGTGGCGTCGCCCAGGTTTCACTGGGCTGACCCAGTCGGGGCCGCGACGTCCCAGGGCGACTACGGGTTAGCCCTAGTCCCGGCCGTGGCCGACTTCCTCCGGTTCTTCGTACCAGGTCATCCGATCGCCGATCCGCGCACGAAGCCTCCAGCGTGTCGTCTTGGGCGCCGAATCGATCGCGGCGCGGACGGCGTCGACCTGCACTCCGGGGTCGAAGCGTGGCGCACGCCCGCCGAGGTCCAGGTCCTGCGGCCCCACATCTCCACGCAGGAAGAGGCGGAGCTTCCCGAGGTTGTCGGTCACGGTCCGCCACCAGCCCCAGTCTGTCGAGGTGTGGGCAACGATGCGGGGCAGGCTGATGCCGTTGCGATCGTCCCCGGTGAGCGGATGCTCGGCGAGCAGGATGAGCGCATCGAGGACGTCCTTGCGGTTGATCTTGACGATCTGCAGCTTCGAGAGCAGCAGGTCGGCCAGTGGCAAGGTCGGGTGATCGAGGTCGAGGCGCCCCGCGAACTCGATCGTGTGGCACATCTCAAGCCGATCGACGAGGATGTCGATCGGTCGGTCGTGGCGGGGGTCCACGAAGTAGAGCTGCTTGTGCCCATAGAGGGCGTTGTACTGCCGGTCGGGCAGGTAGCCGGATTCGACGAGCAGCTCGGCGACCATCCTGCCGTGCTTGCCTGTGGTAGCAAGGTCGATGTCACGGCGACTCCGATCGATCCTGGCCGTCCAGTCCGGGGCTCGAACGTGGAAGGCGAGGCCACCCATGAGCCGCAGGCTCAGGCTGCGATCGTCGGCTCGCCCGATGAGGCGGAGAGCCTCATGAAGCGGGTCGGCCAGCGTGAGGTTCGACTGGCTCACCGACGTGTTGCCCTCCGGCGATGCATGGCTGGCGATCTGCGTCATCGGCGCGAATCGAGGGAACTATACTGACCGGGCCTTCCGGTCGGGGAGGCTGGCCCGGTCAGGAATCGTGACCGGTACGGGAACGGCGACCGCCTGGCTGTGTGGTCGGTGCGGCTGCTGCGATGAGGGAGGCCGCGCGCCATGGCGACGTCGACTGGTCGGGCGCTCTTCACGCGCCAATCGTCCGGGTTGGTCCGCGAAGTCAGCGTTCTCAACGCCCTGTTCTTCAATACGAGCGCATTCATCGGCGGCGGGGTGGGCTGGTATCCCCTGTCCTATTCACTTGCTTTCGTGCCCGTCGGCACCCTCGCCATCTTCACGACCTACGGCTGGGGGACGCTGCTGTTCGGCGTCTTCGCCGTCATCTTCGGCATGATCTTCGCCGCGCTGGCGACCGTCATGCCCAGGTCGGGCGGCGACTACGTCTTCACCAGCCGCCTGATCCCCCGGATCGGGCCCTTCGTGGGCTGGCTTGAATCGTTCACACTGGTCTTCGCCTGCATCGCGATCATCATGTTCGAGATCAAGCTCGTGCAGATCGGCGTCCAGGTGACTGGACGGATCGTCGGGATCGGCACGGGCAACGAATTCTTCAGCGGGGCAAACGGCTGGTTCGCAGAGGACGGCCAGATCAAGGGCCTGGCCGGCTTCATCAGCGGCCTCGTGGTCGCGCTCGGCATCCTGTGGGTCGTCATCCAGCCGACGCGCCGGTTTCACAAGATCGTGACCTGGCTCGGGGTCATCGGGCTCGCCTCCGTCGTGCTGATGTTCGTCTTCGGGCTCCTCGCGACAAGCCGGACCGGGTTCGAGGCCGGTCTCCAGCAGTACGCCGGGACCACGGCGGAAGCGCTCCGACAGTACGGAATCGACGGCGGGGTGATCAACCCCGACCAGTCCGGGGTCGACTTCGGGATCGACCTCGGCGCCGTCTTCGGCGCCGGCAGCGCGTTTCCCTACGGCTTTCCGATGGGCTTCGTCCTGTCGGTCGTCCTGCTGAACTTCATCGGCTACCAGTACTCCGCCTACATCTCGGGCGAGGTGCGAGGCAACGTTCGGCGCGGCGTCCTGATCGGCGTGCTCGGTGCGCTGGGGATCGGCGTCCTCATGAACTCGGTGTATGTCGACTTCTACAGCCGGCAGATCGGCCTCGACGCCCAGGTCGGGTGGGGCCTCTACGAATGGCTCGGGGGCGAGGGCATGCCCCTCGGTCAGCCCAACCTGATGCCGCTCACGGCAACCCTCGCGAATCCTGGGCTCTGGCCCCTGTGGGCGCTCATCAACCTCGGTGGGACGCTGTTCCCGTTCCTGCTCTGCCCGGTGTACATCATCCTGATCAGCCGGATCCTGCTCGCCTGGTCGCTCGACCGGCGGGTCCCGGAGTGGTTCGGCGAGGTCAGCGAGCGACTGCATGCCCCGCTCAACGCGATCCTCACGGTCGTCGGGATCCTCGTCCTGCTGGTCGTCCTCCAGAACTTCGCCCTGCTGCCCAAGGAGATCGCGCCGCCCGACGGCCGGCTCACCCTGTTTGCGTTCCTCTGGCTCAGCATCCTGCTCGCGCTGCTGACATGGGTCATGCCGGGGATCAACGCCATGGTCGGCGGCCGCTCCCGGCCGGATCTCATGGCGAACGCGCCATGGCGCCGCTGGCTGCCGATCTTCGGGCTCGTCTGGACGGTGTTCGCGGTCCTCATCTACTGGGTCGCGTTCATCCGCGTCATCATCGATGGGGTCGTGGCCGCGTTCGGGACCGGCTCTTCGGAGGGCTTCGACTACCTCATCGGAACCGGGATCGTGTTCACGATCGGGATCGTCATCGCCGCCGTCGTCATCTACGTCTGGTATGCATGGGTCAACCGTTCGCGCGGCATCGATACAGCGCTGATGTACCAACAGATCCCACCCGATTGAGCCGGCGGAATCGCTCCGGACGGCGGGCGCGCCCTCGGTGAGCCCGCCGGTCTCCGCCTGCACGGCCCACCCGAGGAGTGACCGATGAGTCGACACCTTCCGATCCTCGCCGTCCAGGCGCCCAGTGTCGTGGGCGATCTGGACGCCTCATACACGAAGTTCGAACGCGACCTGCGACGGCTCATGGTCGCCTACCCGCAGACGCGCCTCCTCGTGTGGCCTGAGCTGTACCTGTCGGGCGAGGGATCGATGGGCGACATCCTCCCGATCGAGGATGCCGCCCATTCGGGGGCCGCGCATCCGGTCCCGGGCCCCCTCACGGATCGGCTGTGCGGGCTCGCCCGCGAGTTTGGGGTCTGGCTCGTGCCCGGATCGATCCACGAGCGGGGTGAGGACGGGCGGATATACAACACGGCACTCGCAATCTCCCCGGACGGCCGGGTCGTCGCACGCTACCGGAAGCTCTTCCTCTGGCGGCCCTGGGAACATTCGGTGCCCGGCTCCGAATTCGTCGTCTTCGACATCGATGGCGTCGGGCGCGTCGGGCTTGCCATCTGCTACGACCTCTGGTTCCCTGAGGTGGCGCGCAACCTCGCCTGGCTCGGCGCGGAGGTCTTGATCATCCCGACGGGCACGCCGACAGTTGACCGTGACCAGGAGATAGTCCTCGCTCGGGCGACCGCGATTGCGAACCAGGTCTTCGTCGTCAACGTCAACCAGGGCGCCCGCCCCGGGCCGGGACGAAGCCTCATCGTGGACCCGGAGGGTCATGTGCTCCAACAGGCGGGCGACAATGAGGAGTACCTCTCCTGCGTCCTTGACTTCGACGCCGTCACGAGAATCCGGGACTACGGAACCTCGGCGATGAACCGGATGTGGGACCTTCTTGACGACGAGGGCGGGCTGATCGATCTGCCGATGTACGGCGGCAGGATCCGCCCGCGTGGCACTGCCGGGAAGCCGGAGGCAGCCTCCACCGGCAACGGCCGAGAGCCGAGCAGGCCGATCAGCACGCGTGCCTGAGGCCGCCGGCTGGACGGTCGGCATCGACGTCGGCGGGACATTTACTGACGCGGTTGCGGTCGCCGCCGACGGCCGGGTCGAGACCGCCAAGGTCGTCTCGACGCCGGACGACCCCTCGCGCGCCCTCCTCGACGCGCTCGAGGCGCTCGCAGCGGACGGCGTGTCGGCGGCGACGATCGACCGGCTCGTCCACGGCACAACGGTCGCCACAAATGCCCTCATCACGGGTGCGCTTGCCCGCGTCGTGCTGTGCGCGACCGATGGCTTCACCGATCTCCTCACGATTCGGACGGGCCAGCGGCCGGACATGTATGACCTGTTCCAGCCTCGGCCGGCCGACCTCGTCGCCGATGCGGACCGCGTCGCCGTGCGGGAACGCGTCGCCGCGGACGGCACGGACCTGTGCTCCTTGACGACACTGGAGGTTGAGCGGGTCGTTCGGGCGACGCGTCGCCGCAGGCCGGAGTCCGTGGCCATCGTCCTGCTGTTCTCGTATGTCAAGCCGGCCCACGAGCGGCAGCTCGGGCGCGCCCTGCAGGCAGCGCTGCCGGACGTCCCGATCACGCTCTCGTCGGACGTATCGCGCGAGATCCGTGAGTATCCGCGGGCTGTGACTACGGCAGTGGCGGCCGGGCTACGGCCGGTCATGGGGCGCTATCTGGCGCGGGCCCAGGCCGGTGTTGAGCGGCGGGGCGTCCGGGCGCCGCTCCTGGTCATGGAGTCCGGGGGCGGCCTCGTCCCGGCTGCGCGGGCCGCCCAGGAGCCGCACCGGCTCATCCTGTCCGGGCCGGCCGGCGGTGTAGCCGGGGCGATCGAGGTCGGAGCCCGGCTCGGGCTCCCGGACCTCCTCGCCCTCGACATGGGTGGCACGTCCGTGGACGTGTGCCTGGTACGCGGCGGGCGCGCGCCCGTGACCGGACTGCAGAATCACGAGGGCGCTCTGCTGACCGTTCCGGCCCTCGACATCGCCACGGCCGGAGCCGGGGGTGGGAGCATCGCCTGGCTCGACCCGGCGGGCGCGCTCCGTGTCGGGCCGCAGAGCGCTGGCGCTGAACCCGGTCCGGCGGCCTACGGGCGCGGCGGGGCCGCTCCCACGGTCACGGACGCCCATCTCATTGTCGGCACGCTCGATGAGGGGACGCCGCTCGCCGGGCGCCTGCGGCTCCACCGGCCCGAAGCTGAGCGGGCGCTCCGGCGCCTCGCCGAGCCGCTCGGAATGACGGTGGATTCCACGGCCGAGGGCGTGCTCGCGATCGCCACCGCGCATCTCGCGGGGGCCGTTCGACGGGTGTCGACGGAACGCGGAATCGACCCGCGCGGCCTGCCCCTCATTGCATTCGGTGGTGCCGGCCCACTGCATGCGGCTCGGCTGCTCCGCGACCTCGGCCTGCGCGAGGTGGTGATCCCGCGATCTCCGGGCCTCCTCTGCGCCGTCGGTCTCGCCGGCGCCGATGAGCGTCTTGACGCGGCCCAGACGGTGATGCGCCGCCTGGACGAGGCCGCGGCCGGGGATCTTGCCGCGTGGTTCCGTGCAGCCCGCCTCGAGCTCCTCCAGCGGTTCGCCGACGACGGGATCTCAGCGGCTCGAGCGACGTTCCAGGCGAGCGCCGACGTCCGCTACGTCGGCCAGGGCCACGAGCTGCCGATACCTCTGGCAGGTGTGACGATCCGCCACCTCCGGCGGCTCGCACCGGCATTCCACTCGGCCCACCTCGCCCGATACGGCCACGCTGCACCCGACGAGCCGACCGAGGCGGTCACCCTGCGTCTTGTCGCCAGCGGGCTGCTCGATCACTCGCTCCCGCTCGCCGTGGCCGCGGGCGCGAGTGATCACCGGCCGGCCGAAGCCGCGCTCCTGGGCACCCGGCAGGTCCTCCTCCCGGGTGCGCCGGGCCGGGTTCCCGTCCGAATCTGGTCGCGGGATCCCCTCCGGGCGGGCGACCGGCTCGACGGTCCGTGCATCGTGGAGCAACTCGACGCCACGACGCTCGTCCTGCCGGGAATGCGCGCGATTGTCGGGCGCTGGGGTGACCTGAGGATCCACGAGGTTCACCGATGACCGCGCGACCGGTCTCGGTGGACACGGTGTCCTTCGGCGTGCTGGAGGCGGCCATGCGGGCCGTGTGCGAGGAGATGGGGGCTGCGCTCCGCCGGTCGTCGTACAGCCCGATCATCCGGGAGATGCTCGACTTCTCCTGCGCGATCTTCGACCCCGCCGGCCGGCTCGTCGCGCAGGGGGAGTTCATCCCGGCGCAGCTCGGGGCGATGGGCCTGGTGGTGCGCGAGACGATTCGCCGCCACCACGACACGCTCGCTCCTGGTGACGTGTTCATCGCCAATCACCCGTACCTCGGAGGTGCCCACACGCCGGACGTCAACGTCCTCCGGCCCGTCTACGCGCCGCGCGGTCGGCGCCCCGTTGGGTGGGTCGGGACGGTCGCTCACCAAGCCGACTTCGGCGGCCCCAACCCAGGGACCGAAGGAGCCGGCCACGCACAGCTGTACGCCGAGGGCCTCATCCTGCCGCCGGTCCGACTGGAGACCGCCCGCGGCGCGGTCGAAACGACTGTCGAGGTGATCGGGGCCAACGTTCGCGACCCCGTCTCGACCCTGGCCGACCTCCGCGCACAGGCGGCCGCGTGCCTCGTCGGCGAGCGACGTGTCCTCGAGCTCCGGGCACGGTCCGGGGCCGCGACGCTGGGGGCGATGTTCAAGGCGCTCCTCGAGCACGCCGAGCAGCGGACGCGGGCCGCCCTCAGGGCGCTCCCCGACGGCGACGCGACGGCGACCGGGTTCCTCGACGACGACGGCGTCGGGGGAGCACCGGTCCGGATCGAAGTTCGGCTCTTGAAGCGGGGCGACACCCTCACGGTCGACCTTTCGGGCTGCGCGGCCCAGGTCGCCGGGGGTGTCAACGTGCCCTGGGCAAGCACCCTGGCGAGCGTGGCCTACCTCGTCCGGGCGGTCACCGACCCCACGATTCCGGCGAACGATGGGATGCTCCGTCCGGTGTCGATCGTGTGCCCCGAAGGGTCCGTCCTGAACCCACGTCCGCCGGCCGCGGTCAGCGTCCGCCACGTCACGATCCAGCGCCTGGCGGACACGATGGTCCGGGCGAGCGGACGTCTGTGGCCGGAGATCGCGGTCGCCGGCCACTTCGTCGGTTTCTTCTCGCTCATGGCCGAGGGCCCGTCCCCGCGCACGGGCCGGGCGACGGTCCTCCAGGACGTCGTCGGCGGCGGCACCGGCGCCCATGGTCCGCGGCGGTACGCGGACGGGCGGCGGGTGGAGGGTGGGCACGGCCTCGATGCGGTCGACACCCACCTCTCGAATGTCGGGCTCCTGTCGGCCGAGGTCTGCGAGGTTGAGTACCCGTGGCGGCTCGTTCGCTCCGAGTTGATCCGGGGCTCCGGGGGCCGTGGCCGTTGGCAAGGCGGGCGTGGCGTCCGCCGGACGTATGAGGTCCTTGGCGTGGCGCAGCGCGTCGTCCTGTACTGCGAGCAGACGGAGCCGCGGTTCCGACCCTGGGGCGAAGGCGGCGGCGGCGACGGCACCCCCACCCGGCTGATCGTGCGCGACCCGGCTGGGCACCGAGTCCCCCTCGCCTCGAAAGGCACCGTGGTGCTCGCGCCGGGGTCCACGGTGACGATCGAAACCGGCGGCGGTGGCGGCTTCGGTGTTCCGGCCGAGGTCTCTCGGGCGTCGGTGCGGCCGCGGCAGCAGGCCGGATAGACTCGCCCGGTCGATGACGAAGCCGTTCCGCCTCTACGTCTGTTCCGACATCCACGCTTCCGAGCGCACCTGGCGCAAGCTCCTCAACGCGACGCGGACGAACACGTACAAAGTGGACGCCGTGCTCATCGCCGGGGATCTGACCGGCAAGGCGCTGGTCGCGGTCGTGCAGGGCGAGGATGGCGGCGAAGCGTGGACCGCGTCCGTTCTCGGCCAGCGGAGGATCGCGCGGACCGAGGCGGAGCTGCTGGACCTCGAGCGCTCGATCGCCGATCTCGGCTACTACGCCGTCCGGGTGTCGCCCGACGAGCGTGCCGCGATGGAGGCCGACCCTGAGCTCGTGCGGACTCACTTCCACGACCGGATCGCTCACCGGCTTCGGGCATGGCTGGCCCTTGCCTCGGAGCGTCTCGGTGGAACCGGGATTCCGGTCTACCTCATGCCGGGCAACGACGACGAGTTCGAGATCGACCCGATCCTTGCCGAATCGACCTACTGCCGGAACGTCAACGAGCAGGTCATCGACCTGACGCCCTGGCACCAGCTCGTCGCGATGGGCTGGTCGTCGCCGACGCCCTGGTCGACGCCGCGCGAACTCCCCGAGGAGGAGTTCCTCGACCGGCTCTCCGGCCTCCTAACAGGCGTCCGCGACCCGCGCCGAACGGTGATCATGACCCACGTCCCGCCGTACGACTCCGGGCTCGACACGGCGCCGCTGCTGTCGCCGGAACTACGACCGACGATGACCGCGGGCGACGTCCTGCGCGGGCCGGTCGGCTCGACGGGTGTGCGTCGCGCGATCGAGTCCTTCCGGCCGGTCCTCGGCGTGCACGGCCACATCCACGAGTCCGGGGGCGAGCGCAGCATCGGCGACACGGTCTGCGTCAATGCCGGGTCCGAGTCGAGCATGGGGATCCTGCGCGGCTACCTGGTGGACCTCGGCCCAGACGGCGTCGAACGAACGCTCAGGGTGGAAGGCTAGCCCAGCCGCGCCACGCGCCCGGACCTACGATCGAGCCAGCCGACGTGCCGCGCGGATCGCGCTGAAGCGATCGACATAGGCTTCGCGAACGGCATTGAGGGTGGGCCGGTCGACACCGAGCTCCCTGGCGATCTCGTTGATGGCCTGGGCCTCGTCGTTCGAGATCTCGTCGTCCGCGGCACCGACCGCGAAACAGGCGCGCAGAACGGCGATCTTCTGATCGTCGGTCGCGAACCCGGCGAATTCGCGGGTCACCAGGTAGTCCTCGGTTCCGAACTTCGCCCGCGACTGGAACTTCGCCATTTCCACGACCAGCACGGCCTGGGCCGGATCCAGGTCACCGAGCTCGCCGACCGCACCCTCCATGACGGTCGTCTCGGCATCACTGATGTCGAGGTCGGCATGTGCCGCCCGGGCGAGGATGTAGGCGAACCCGGCCAAGAAGCGCGCGCGCCCGGGCTCTAGCGCTTCGAGCCGTGCCACGATCCGGCGGACCGTCTCCGTCTCACCGGCGGCGGTGCGCGACCCGGTCCCTGGATCATCGCCCTCCGTGGGGGCGGCCCGCATCAGTCGGTCGAGAAAGCCAGTCATTCGCGAATTCGCACCTAGGTGACGTTGTGCTGAGCGCCCATGGCCTGGATGGTGCCGGAGGAGGGGATCGAACCCACACGACCTTGCGGTCACCGCATTTTGAGTGCGGCGCGTCTGCCAGTTCCGCCACTCCGGCCGGGATGCTGCGAGGCGGATCGTAGCGGGTGGGAACCCGATGCGGGATGGCGGCGTCCCCGCGGCAACCGATGCTAGACTCGCGCCCGCTCAACATCGCCGTCTGGAGGACTCCCCAGCCCGTGGAGGACCGTCGCTCGACCACGGTGTCCGACGACCCCGTTCAGCGACGCGACCTCATCCTGATGGAGCAGGCGCGCGCCGGCGATTTGAACGCCTTCAACGACCTCGTCCTGTGCTACCAGGACTTTCTTTTCGCGCTCGTTGTCCGGATGGTCCCGGATCGCGACCAGGCGTCGGATGCGGTCCAGGAGGCGTTCTTCTCGGCCTACCGGAACATCGACGGGTTCCGCGGCGGCTCGGTCCGATCCTGGCTGAGCCGCATCGCGATCAACGCGGCGATGGACGCCCAGCGCCTCAAGAAGCGGCGTCCCGCCGATCCCTACCCCGAGCTCGACGACGATAGCTGGCAGCCGCCGTCCACTCCCGCCCACGATCCCGTTGCGACATCGCTCACGAGGGAGCGCCACCGGGTGCTCAACGCGGCCCTTGCCCAGATCACCGACGACCAGCGTGCCGCGATCGTCCTGTTCGACGTCGAGGGCTACGACTATGCCGAGATCGCCGGGATGACCGGCGTCTCGCTCGGCACCGTGAAGTCCCGCATTCACCGGGGCAGGCTCGCACTCCGTGACCGCCTGGCGGATCGGATGGAGCTCTTCCGTGGCTGAGCAGCGCAGGCCGGCGGACCGGCACGACACGCACGACCGCGAGCTCCTGGCTCGGGCTGCGGCCGGCGATGCCAGTGCCTCTGACGCCGCCCGCGCCGCCGACCTCGTCGCCACGTGTCTCGAGTGCGCGGTCCTCGATACCGATCTGCGTGCGCTTACGACGAGCCTTCGGGACCTTGGGAGTGGCGTTTGGACCGCGCCCGCGCCGATGGACTTCCGCCTCACCCCGGAGGTCGCAGCCCGCATCCGGAGGCGCGGATTCGGGCGATGGCTCCCGGCTCTCGCGGACCCGGTCGGTGCACGATTGCGCGCTCGCATGGCGACCGGCCTCGTCGCGATCGGACTCGTCGGTATCCTCGTCTCGGCGGGAGCGCCCGGCTTCCTTGCCGGAGCCGGCGGTGGGACGGCCGAGAGCGCCGCACAGGGCACGGCGCAGGGTGGCCCGGGAGCGGTGCCTGGTTCCGAGAAATCGGTCGGCACGAGCCTGCCAGCCCTTGCTCCGGCGCCTGTGCCCACTGTCGCCGGCGCGGTCGCCATGACCGACACGCCGGCGCGGGATGTCGCGGCGAGCGACGCTGCCGGGTCGGTCGCCGCCGCGCCCGAAGCATCCAGCACTGATGTCTCGCCCCTGGGCTCGCCGGCCTACGAGGCTGCCACCGACGGGGGTCCGAAGTCGACCGTGTCCCTGGCGGCGAGCGTCCTCCTCGCCGTGTCGCTGCTCGCGATCGCAGCCGGTCTGGGGATCCTGCTGTTGTCGCGACGAGGTGGTCGCCCGGGCGCCTGACGTCGCGCCGGTACACTTGGCCGCACGTCCTGCACCACGCGGACACTCGCCGAGGATCGCCGATGGAACGCCTGATGCTGCTCGACGGCAACGGGCTGATCTACCGCGGATACTTCGCGCTCCCGCCCCTCACGACGGCGAAGGGCGAGCTGGTCAATGCCGTGTTCGGGTTCTGCAGCATCGTCCTGCGGGGGATCCAGGACCTCCACCCCGACTACATCGCGGTGGCCTTCGACCTGCCCGGGCCCACCTTCCGGCACGAGCGATTCGCCGACTACAAGGCGACCCGGACCAGGATGCCGGACGACCTCCGGGACCAGTTCCCGAAGGTCCGCGAGGTCGTGAAGGCGCTCCGGTTCCCGGTCTATGAGCTGGCCGGCTTCGAGGCCGACGACGTCATCGGCACGCTCACCGTCGAGGCGGAGGCGAAAGGGCTGGACACGACGATCGTGACCGGCGATCTCGACATGCTCCAGATTGTCAGCGACCGGGTGCGCCTGATGACGACACGGTCGGGCGTGGAGAACACGATCCTGTACGACCCGGCTCGCATCTTCGAGCGGTTCGAGCTCGCCCCGTCCCAGATGATCGACTACAAGGCGCTCAAGGGGGACACGACCGACAACATCCCCGGCGTGCCCGGGGTCGGGGAGAAAACGGCCGCGAAGCTCATCCGCGAGTTCGGCGACCTCGATGCCGTGTTCGACAGGCTCGACGAGGTGAAGCCGGACAAGCTGCGTGACAAGCTCGCCGAACATCGCGAGCAGGTGTTCCTCGGCCGGGAATTGTCGACGATCATCCGTGACCTCCCGGTTTCGCTCGACCTCGACGCGGCGCGCCTGGGCGACTACGACCGCGGAGAGGTCATCCGGCTCTTCCGCGAGTTCGAGTTCCGGTCGCTCCTGGACCGATTGCCGACACTTAGCGGCGAATCGGTGAGCGACGCCGCCGAGGCGATCCGCGCCGCCAACGCCAGCGTTCCCGCGGCTCGGGTCGGGACGGACCGGCCGGGTGGGTGGGGGAGCGGCCGGCCGATCCGGGCCGGCACTTCCCCGGCAGCCGCTTCGCCGTCGGGCAGCCTCCAGCTCTCGCTCGACTTCGGATCGGTCGGCTCGGGACCGGTCGCGACACCGGGACTCATGCTCGCCGGCGCGCGTCGGCCGGCGAGGTTCGAGGACTTGCCCACGGCGCTCGCCGGGGCGATCGCGGATCCCGGCCAGCTGGAGCTCCACGAGGGCGACGGCATTGACGCGCTCGTTCCATGGATCGCCGCGCAGTCCGTGCTCGGTGTCGCGGTGGTCCTCGACGATCCACGGCCGCGCATCGGTTCGCCCCTCGCCCTGGCCCTGGCCGGGGCCGACGGTCGGGTGGTCGTGGCCGGCGGATCGGAGGACAGCGAGCGGCTCCGGCACCTCGTCGAGGCGAGCGGCATCCCACTGGTCGGCCACGAGGTCAAGCCGGTCCTGGTAGCCCGGATTGCCGAGAATCCTGGCGCGCCGGTCACGCGGGTGGACTTCGACACGCAGATCGCGGCCTACATCCTCAACGCAGCGCTTCGATCCCAGACGATCGACGACGTCGTTGCCGAGCGCCTGGATCTCGTCCTGCCGCCCGCGAAGGGGCTCTCGCCGGTGCACCGGGCAGGCCTCGAGGCGCTCGCAGCCCTGGCCGTTCGGGGGCCGCTCGCCACCGCCCTCGTGGCCGAGGGCCTCGACCGCCTGTTCCGGGAGATCGAGCTCCCGCTCGTCCCGGTCCTCGCCCGGATGGAGGCGGTCGGCGTGGCCGTCGACCTCGAAGCGCTGGGGGCGCTGGACCTAGAGTTCGGTGCTGAGATCGAGCGCCTCGAGCGGTCGATCTACGATGCCGTCGGCCACGAGTTCACGATCGGCTCGCCCAAGCAGCTGGGCGAGATCCTGTTCGGTGAGCTGCACCTGCCCAAGGGCCGCAAGACGAAGACCGGCTACTCGACCGACGCGACGGTTCTGGAAGAGCTGGTCGATGTCCACCCCGTGATCCGTCCGGTGCTTGATTGGCGGATCTACACCAAGCTCCGCTCGACGTATGTCGAGGCGCTCCCCGCGCTGATCGCCGCCGACGGCCGCGTCCACACGACGTTCCACCAGGCGGTTGCGGCCACTGGCCGGCTGTCCTCGTCCGACCCGAACCTGCAGAACATCCCGATCCGGACGCCACTCGGGCGGCGCATCCGCCGGGCGTTCGTGGCCGGTGCTCCGGATCTCGTCCTCGTGGCCGCCGACTATTCGCAGATCGAGCTCCGGATCATCGCCCATGTCTCGGGCGACGAACACCTCCGCGACGCGTTCGTCCGCGGGGCGGACATCCACCGCGAGACGGCGGCGCGGGTGCTCCACAAGGCGCCCGATGAGATCACGGCAGACGAGCGATCGATGGCCAAGATGGTCAACTTCGGGCTCGCCTACGGCATGAGCGACTTCGGGTTGTCGAGTCGGGCCGGGATCAGCCGGCAGGAGGCGCAGGAGTTCATCAACTCCTACTTCGCCGCCTATTCCGGGATCAGTTACTACATGCTCCACATCAAGGAGGCGGCGCGACGGGACGGCTTCGTGAGCACCCTCCTGGGTCGGAGGCGGCAGATCCCCGAGCTGCGCGCCTCGAACCCGAGCCTGCGCGGGGCGGGTGAGCGGATGGCGATCAACATGCCGATCCAGGGCACGGCGGCCGACATCGTCAAGATCGCGATGATCCGACTCGACGAGCGTCTCGCGGCCGGCGGATTCCGGGCGCGCCCGCTCCTCCAGGTCCACGACGAGCTGCTGCTCGAGGTGCCGCGCGACGAGGTCGATCGCCTCGTGCCCGTCCTGCGCGAGGTCATGGAGGGCGCGCTGACCCTGGACGTTGCCCTGACGGTCGACGTCAAGATCGGGGACGACTGGGAGTCGATGATCCCCGTCTCGCGGCGGGACGCCCTGCTCGCCGAGGCCGGCGAGGTTGCGGCGGGGATCTGACATGCCTGAGCTACCGGAGGTCGAGACGGTCGCGCGGGACCTGCGCGGCCTCGTCGTCGGCGCGACGATCACCGGCGCCACCTGCCTCTGGCCGCGGACGCTTCGGACCCACGACCCGGCAGCGATCGGCCCGGCGCTGGCCGGCCGGCAGGTCCTCGCCGTGGGGCGACGCGGCAAGCAGCTCGTGATCGAGCTGTCCGGGCAGGCGGTGATGACGATTCATCTGAAGATGACCGGTCAGCTGTTCGTCGTGCCGGCGACGACGACGCTCGATCGCCACGTCCGATTTGTTGTCGCGTTCAGCGACGGCCGCGAGATGCGCTTCAGGGACATCCGGAAGTTCGGGCGGATCGGGCTGTACGGCCTGGATCCATCCACGGGGGAGGCGGTGCTTGAACCCGGCGGCGCCGCGGTCTTCGCGGGGACCGGTCCTGAGCCGTTGGACGAGGCCTTCACGCTGCGCGCGTTTCGCCGCCGACTTCGCGCACGAAAGGGCCGCCTGAAACCGCTCCTGCTCGACCAGTCCTTCGTGGCCGGCGTCGGCAACATCTACGCGGACGAAGCGCTCTGGGCGGCCCGGCTGCACCCGCTCCGATCGGCAGCGTCACTCCGTCCGGCGGACGAGCGACGGCTGCACGGGGAGATGCAGCGAATCCTTCGCGAGGCCATCGAGTGGAGGGGCAGCTCCATCGACGACTACACGGCGCCCGAGGGCGACGGCTCGATGCAGGAGCGGCTCCTCGTCTACCAGCGAGCGGGCGAACCATGCCAGCGCTGCGACCGGCCGATCCGGCGGATCGTGATCGGTGGACGGGCGACCCACTTCTGTTCATGGTGCCAGCGGCTGCCGGCCGGCGATCGACGGAGCTCGACCGGAATCCTGCGGGGCATGACGCCTCGGCCCGGCGCGCCTCCGGGGCGACGCGGGGGCCGCTGGACCGAGCTCGACGGCGACGCCGCGCTCGGGCGCACCGACTGGGAGGCGGAAGCGGCCTCAAGACAGGCTCTGGCGCGGGCGGAGCGGACCCGTCGCGCCGCGGCAACCCGGCGAGCCGCTGCGAGGGTTGGCGAGCCGAGCGCAAGGCCGGCGTCCGCCACCCCTCGCAAGGCCGGCGTCCACGACCCCCGCCCGGCCACGGTCGTGACCGAGACCAACTGATGTCGCTGCTCAGACTCCAGGGCGTCAGCCGCGAGGTGGGAGTGTTCGTGATCCTCGCGGGGATCGACGCATCGATGGCGCTCGGCGACCGAGTCGGCCTCGTCGGGCCGAACGGTGCCGGCAAGACGACGTTGCTGCGGATCGCGGCAGGGCTCGACGAGCCGGATCGAGGCGTCGTCCATCGCAAGCGCGGCCTCTCGTTGGGCCTCCTCGCCCAGGAGGCCCATCTCGACGAGACCTTCATGGCCTCGCCCGACGTCCGGACCGCGGTCCGGCACGGGGCGGCGCACCTCGAGCGGATGGCTGAGGAGCTGGCCGGGCTCGAGCACGCCGGCCGCGTCTCCGACCCGTCCTACGCCGATCTCCAGCACCGGTTCGACGTCCTCGGCGGCTACACCCTCGATCAGCGGGTCGATGCGGCCCTGTCCGGGCTCGGCTTCACCGTCGACGACGTGACGCGTCCTCCGGCGAGCCTTTCAGGGGGCGAGCAGACGCGCGCGGCGCTGGCGCGACTCGTCATCGCCGACCCCGACCTCCTCCTTCTCGACGAGCCGACGAATCACCTCGACCTCGGCGCCCTCGAGTGGCTGGAGGAGCACCTTCGGCGGCGCAACGGGTCGCTGCTCGTCGCCTCCCACGACCGGGCCTTCCTCGACGCCACGGTCACCAGGGTCTGGGAGCTCCGCGATCGCCGGATCACGGTGTTCCGCGGTGACTACACCGCCTACCACCGCCAGCGTGAGGAGCGGGACGCGCGCGCGGCGAAGGACGCAGAGGGCCACGGGAGCGCGATCGCGCGCGAGCAGGAACTCGTGCAGCGCTATCGGAGCCACCGGAAGTACGCGAAGATGCATGAGCACGAGGCGCGCCTCGAACGGTTGAAGGCGACGCCCGTGGATGCGCCGAAGTCGGTTCGCCGGTTGCGCCTTCCTCAGGCCGCCCTGCTGGGCGGCGGTCCAGCGCGTTCCGGCGAGATCGTCCTGCGGGCCGAGGATCTCTCGGTCGGGTACCTGCCGGCCGCCGGGTCGGGCGGGGCGGCAGTCGCCGTCGCGACGGCCCGATTCGTCGCCGCGCAGCGTGGCGAACGGATCGGGATCGTCGGCCCCAACGGCGCCGGCAAGACGACGCTGCTTCGGACGCTCGCCGGGGAGCTGCTGCCGCTCGATGGGTCGCTCGTGTTTGGCATCGGGGTGCAGCTCGGCTACCTCGCCCAGCTGCGGGCGGCGGCGATACCGGGGGCGACCGTGCTCGACGCGCTGCTCGAGGCGGCTCCGGTGACGCCGGGCGAGGGCCGATCCTACCTGGCCCGGTTCCTCTTTCGCGGGGACGACGCGCTCACGGAGGTCCGGCTCCTGTCCGGTGGCGAGCGCAGTCGCCTGGAATTGGCACTGCTCGGAATCACGCCGGCGAACCTGCTCCTGCTCGACGAGCCGACGAACCACCTCGACATCGTGGCGCGGGAAGCGATCGAGGCGTTCCTCCGCGAGAGCCCAGCGACGATCCTCGTGGTGTCGCACGACCGGCGTTTCCTCGAGACCATCTGCGAGCGGCTGTGGGTCGTGGAAGACGGGCTCATCGCCGCATTCGAGGGCGGCTACCGGGCCTGGCGCAGCGCGGTCGCGAGTGGCTGGACTGTCGCGGCCGCCGTGGAACAGGAGCGTCGGCGTCTCCACCCCGAGACGCGTAAGAGCAACGGAAACCGGGGGCAGCCCGCCGGCACTCCCCGGGGGATCGTCTCCGCAGGGGCCCCGGGGCGGGCACCGGCAGGGGCGGACGGAGCGGGGTTCGCCGCCGCCCCATCGCCGCCGCCGCAGCGTGCCAGGGTGGCCGCCGCGCCACGTCCCCCCAGGCTGTCAAAGGATGCCTATCGCCGCCAACGCGAGGTGGTCGACGCCGACCTGACGCGCCTGAACCTGCGCAAGAATCACCTGGAGCTGGCCATGGGCGAGCCCGGGGTCCGGGCGAACTTCGTCGAGCTGAGGCGGATCACGAGTGAGCTCGCGGACGTCGAGGCGGCCCTTGCCTCGGCAGAGGATGCCTGGCTCGAGCTCGAGGAGCGGGCGCCATGATGCTGCGCATCGGGATCACGGGCCCGATCGGCTGCGGGAAGTCCACGGTGGCTGGGTGGCTGAGCGACCTCGGGGCGGCCGTCGTCCACGCCGACGAAGTGGCTCGGGCGGTCGTCGAGCCGGGGGAGCCGGCGCTCGATGCCGTCGTCGCAGCGTTTGGCGACGCGGTTCGGGGCTCGGACGGACGTCTTGATCGGGCGGCCCTCGGTCGAATCGTGTTCGCGGATCCGCACGCGCTGGCGCGCCTCGAGGCCATCCTCCACCCGGCCGTCAGGCCGCGGATCCTCGGGGCCATGGCGGCGGCCGAGGACGCAGGAGCGCCGGCCGTCGTCCTGGAGGCGATCAAGCTCGTCGAGAGCGGGCTCGCGGACTGGTGCGACGAAGTCTGGCTCGTGACGTGCGGCCCTAGTGCCCAGCGCGAGCGTCTTGCCGGGCGAGGGCTGGACGCCCTCGATGCCGACGCACGGATCGAGGCCCAGGGACCCATCGCCGATCGGCTTCGCCCGCGTGCCGACCGGGTCATCGACACGGGCGGCTCGATGCGTGAGGCCCGCGCGCTCGTGGCAACGGCGTACGCCTCGGCCCTCGAATCTCCCCGCCCGCGCATTTGAAACAGGCGTTCGATATCGCGGATCCTCTGATAGACTTCGGGCGTGCCGGACTTCACGCTCGTGGCCCCGTTCGAGCCGACGGGGGACCAGCCCCAGGCGATCGCCCGCCTTACCGAGGGTCTCGAGAAGGGACTCCGCCACCAGACCCTGCTGGGAGCGACCGGCACCGGCAAGACCGCTTCGATTGCCTGGGCGATCGAGGCGGCGAATCGTCCCACCCTTGTGCTGGCGCACAACAAGACCCTCGCCGCCCAGCTCTATGCCGAGTTGCGGGAGTTCTTCCCGGAGAACGCGGTCGAGTACTTCGTCAGCTATTTCGACTACTACCAGCCGGAGGCGTACCTGCCCCGGTCGGATACATACATCGAGAAGGATTCGAGCCGGAACGACGAGATCGACCGGTTGCGCCACGCGGCGACCCATGCCCTGTTCGAGCGCCGGGACGTCATCGTGGTCGCGTCGGTCTCGTGCATCTACGGGATCGGGGCGCCGGTTGACTATGGCGCGACGGTGCTCCGGTTGCGGGTCGGCGGGCAGTACCGGCGCGACGCGGTGCTCCGCCACCTGGTCGACCTCCAGTACCAGCGCAATGACCAGGCGCTCACGCGCGCGCGCTTCCGGGTGCGCGGGGATACGCTCGAGTTCCAGCCGGCCTCGGAGGAGCGGCTCGTCCGGGTCGAGTTCTTCGGCGATGAGGTCGAACGGATCACGGAGCTCGACCCGCTGACCGGCGAGCTCCTTGCGGAGCGCCGGGACATCAACGTCTACCCGGCCACCCACTACGTGACGCCGGCGGACAAGCTCCAGGCCGCAATCATCGACATCGAAGCCGAGATGGAGGAGCGCGTCGGCCAGCTTGAGGCGGAGGGACGCGCCCTGGAGGGCGCACGGCTGCGCCAGCGGACGACGTTCGACCTCGAGATGCTCCGGGAGCTCGGCTACTGCTCGGGTGTCGAGAACTACTCCCGCCACCTGTCGCGGCGTGACGCCGGAAGCCGGCCGTGGACGCTGCTCGACTATTTCCCGCCGGACTGGCTGCTCGTCGTCGATGAATCGCACATGACGATCCCGCAGGTCGTCGGCATGTACAAGAACGACCGGACGCGCAAGGAGATCCTCGTCGACTTCGGCTTCCGCCTGCCGTCGGCCCTGGACAACCGGCCGCTCACCTTCGAGGAGTTCGAGGCGACAGTCAACCAGGCTGTCTACATGTCGGCCACGCCGGGGCCATATGAACTGGAGCGGAGCGAGCGGATCGTCGAGCAGCTCATCCGTCCCACGGGGGTCGTGGACCCGCTCATCCATGTCCGACCGACCGAGGGCCAGATCGACGACCTCATGGAGGAGATTCGAAAACGCGTTGAGCGCGGCGAGCGGGCCATCGTCACGACGCTCACGAAGCGGATGGCCGAGGACCTCAGCGACTACCTGCGGGAGCTCGGCGTCAAGGTCCAGTACCTCCACGCAGAGGTGGACACCCTGGAGCGGGTCGCGATCCTCCGGGATCTCCGGCTCGGGGTCTACGACGTGCTCGTCGGGATCAACCTCCTCCGCGAGGGGATCGACCTGCCCGAGGTGACGCTCGTGGCCGTCCTCGATGCGGACAAGGAGGGCTTCCTGCGGAGCGCCTGGTCGCTCATCCAGATGACCGGCCGCGCGGCCCGCAACATCAACGGCGAGGTCGTCATGTACGCCGACCGGGTGACCGACTCGATGCGCGCGGCGATCGACGAAACGAACCGCCGTCGGGCGGTCCAGGAGCAGTACAACCTCGATCACGGGATCGAGCCGCGGACCATCGTGAAGGGCATCCGCGACCTGAACGACCAGCTCCGTTCCGTGGCCGAAGGGACCGTCGTCTACGCGTCGGAACGGGAGGCGCGTGATGCCCGGCTGGTGGAGCTTGATTCGCGCAAGGTCGAGCAGCTCGTGGCTCGCATGGAGACGGAGATGCGCGCGGCCGCGAAGGAACTGGAGTTCGAGCGCGCGGCCGCGCTGCGCGACGAGATCCAGCAGATCCGCTTCCGCGTCCTGAACGAGGACCAGTCGCTGATCATCGGCCGGGCGGCGGAGATCGCCGCGGCCGCGCGGCCGGCCTCGCGCGGCGCGAGCGGCGCTCGGGGTGCCCTCGAAGCGCGCCTCGCGTCCGAGGTACCGGTGCTCGAGGTGGCGTCCGTGACCGTTGTCGGGGTCGGCCTGGAACCGGTCGGTGCGCTGCCGGACGGTACGCTCCGGGACGGGCTCGGCGACGGGGCCGAGGGTGGGCTGCCGATCGGGGCCGGCGATCGGGCCGGCGACGCGGAGGAGGGCGTGGGCACCGCCTCAGACTGGCTGCCCGGGATCCGCGATGAACACGAGGATCAGGCCGGCTGGCAGGCTCGCTGGCTCGACCGTCCCACTTGGGACCGCACGGTCACCCCGAACATCCGGAAGCGATCCGGGTCGCGTCCACCGCGTCGGGGCCGCTGAATTCGGTCTCGCGCGCCGGTCCGCCAGGCACGCTCATGTCCGGCCGCTGACTGTTTAGTACGGCGCGGTCGCTCGCGGCGCCAGGCCCCTTCGTGTTCGGCCCGGCCCGACTATGTCTTCGGCCCAATGTTCTGGTGCAGCACCACTTGGCCGGGGACAGCCGATTCCGAGCGCCCCGGCTCGCGTCGGGTGTCAGTTCACCTGGGCCTTGGCGCTGCTTCGTGCTGTAGATGCACAGATGGCCACAGTTCGGCGCCGGCGGCCCGGCAAATGGGCCATCGGGCCGGCCGTAACGGCAATCTGGCGGCCGTGGCGGCCGAGTGGTGCAGTGGGCGAACAACCGGCGATCAAGAGCGCGGTGAGCGACGGGTAAGCCCTCAACCGGATGATCGGACAAGTGACTGCCATCGACCGGGCCATCGTCCGAGCCACCCGTCGCGGTGAACGGGCCTATCGAGCCCTCGGTGAGGAGTTCCGGGACGCGAGGGTCGCCGCCGGCTGGAGCCAGCAACTGGTGAGCCTCGCCGCCGGCATGTCCCGTTCGAAGTACACGCGGATCGAAGGTGGAAAGGTCTCGAACATCTCCATCGTCGAGGCCTCGCGGATCGCGGGCTCCCTGGGTCTCGAGCTGTCCGTCCGCCTGTACCCGGGCGCCGGTCCGCTTCGCGACAGCGCGCATTCGGCCCGGCTCGGTCGAGTCATGAGTCATCTCCGGCCCCCGCTCACATACCGGGCCGAGGTCCCCCTCCCGGCCCTGCCCGATCGACTCGAACTTCGAGCGTGGGACGCGATCGTCACTGGTGGCGGTCTTCGAACTGCAATCGAGCTCGAGATGCGGCTGCGCGACGGACAGGCGCTCGAGCGCCGAATCGCGTTGAAGCGGCGGGACGATCCTCCAGACCGTTTCGTCCTGGTCGTGGCAGACACGCATGGCAATCGGCGAGTCCTGGCGTTGAACCCCGGGCTGTTTGCCGACGTTCCGCGACTGGGGCCTCGTGCCGTGCTGTCTCGCCTCGAGAAGGGCGGGCACCCGCCCTCGTGCCTTGTCGTGATCTGACCGCGCGAACCCCGTGACGGCGCGAAGCCCGCGACGGCGCAAACCGGACACCTCACGAACACCTGTTCGGTTTCGACGCGTTCCGCTACACTGCGGGCGTGCCCCAGGATCGAATCGTTGTTCGCGGAGCGCGCGAGCACAACCTGAAGAACGTCACGCTGGACTTCCCGCGGGACCGGCTGGTCGTCATCACCGGGCTCAGCGGCAGCGGCAAGTCGAGCCTCGCCTTCGACACGATCTACGCCGAGGGCCAGCGCCGGTACGTCGAGAGCCTGTCCGCGTACGCCCGCCAGTTCCTCGGGCAGATGGAAAAGTCGGACGTCGACCAGATCGATGGGCTCTCCCCGGCGATCTCGATCGACCAGAAGGGCTCCAGCCGCAACCCCCGGTCCACGGTCGGCACCGTCACCGAGATCTACGACCACCTGCGCCTGCTCTTCGCGCGGATCGGGCATCCACATTGCCCCAACTGCGGGCGCGAGATCGAGCGGCAGACCGTCCAGCAGATCGTAGACCAGGTGCTGGCGATGCCCGAGGGGACGCGCCTGCTCGTCCTCGGGCCGCTCATCAAGGACCGCAAGACCGAGGGTGATCGCGTCTTCGACGCCGCCAGGAAGCAGGGCTTCGTCCGCGTCCGCGTGGACGGGCAGTCGTACGATCTCTCCGAGGCCCCGACCCTCGACAAGTACAAGCGCCACTCGATCGAGGTCGTCGTGGACCGGTTCGTGGTCCGGCGGGCCGAGGCGCCAGAGAACTGGGCCCGCAACACCGCCGGCCACCCGATCGACCCCGCGACGGGCACCCCGCTCCCGGACCCGGACGCGCCGCGCCTTGCGGATTCCATCGAGACCGCCCTGCGTCTCGGCGAAGGGGTGGTACTGATCGCCCCCGCCCCGCGAGACGACGCGCCGCCGGAGTTCGAGGAGCGTCGTTTCTCGGAGCGCTACTCGTGCCCGTACGACGGCACGACCATCGACGAGCTGGAACCGCGGAGCTTCTCGTTCAACTCGCCGCACGGAGCATGCCCCACCTGCACGGGACTCGGCACGCGCCTGGAGATCGACGCGGAGCTTGTCATCCCCGACCGCTCGAAGAGCGTGCTCAAGGGCGCGGTGGTTCCGTGGTCACGGATGCCCACCGATGCATCGTGGCGGATGAAGATCACGGAGGCCGTCTTCGAGGCCCACGGCTGGGACGCGACGGCCCCGCTCAGCGCCCTTCCGCCCGAGGCCATCGACCATCTCCTCTACGCGACAAAGGACGAGAAAGTCGTCATCCGGTACAAGCACGAGCGCGGCGAGAACTCGTACGTCGCGACGTTCGAAGGGGTCGTCACGAACCTCGAGCGCCGGTATCGGGAGACCGAATCCGAGTACATCAAGACCGAGCTCGAGAAGGTCATGGTCGAGCGGCCGTGCCCGGCCTGCAACGGCAAGCGGCTTCGACCGGAGGCCCTCGCGGTCACCATCGACGGGCGCGACATCTCCGACGTCGCGAACCTCGCCATCACGGACACCCTCGCCTGGGCCGACGCGCTCGCCGAGCACATCACGGAGCGCGAACGGGCCATCGCCTACCAGGTCCTCAAGGAGATCCGGGCCCGGCTCGGGTTCCTGGTGGATGTCGGGCTCGACTACCTGACGGTCAACCGGACGAGCCAGACATTGTCCGGCGGGGAAGCCCAGCGGATCCGCCTCGCGACGCAGATCGGGACGACGCTGATGGGCGTCCTGTACATCCTCGACGAGCCCTCGATCGGCCTGCACCAGCGTGACAATGCCAAGCTGATCGCGACGCTCACCCGGCTGCGGGACCTCGGCAACACCGTCCTCGTGGTCGAGCATGACGAAGAGACGATCCGGACCGCGGACTGGGTCATCGACATCGGGCCCGGGGCCGGGGAGCACGGCGGCGAGATCATCGCGAATGGCCCGCTCGATACCCTCCTGGCCGAGCCGCGATCCATCACCGGAGCCTTCCTCCGTGGCGAACGGGTCGTGCCGGTGCCCGCCCGCCGGCGCCCGGGCAACGGCAAGCGCCTGACCGTTCGGGGCGCCCGTGCACACAACCTCAAGGACGTGGACCTGGCTCTCCGGCTCGGGACGTTCACGGCCGTGACGGGGGTGTCCGGGAGCGGCAAGTCGACGTTGATCACGGAGGTTCTCTATCGAGCCCTCGCGCGCGAGCTCCACGGATCGCGCGAAACGCCCGGTCCCCACGACGCCCTCGAAGGGGCCCATCTCGTCGACAAGATCATCGAGATCGACCAGAGCCCCATCGGACGGACGCCGCGCTCCAACCCCGCCACGTATACGGGCCTCTTTGGGACGATCCGCGAACTGTTCGCGGCGACGCCCGAGGCACGAGTGCGCGGCTACTCGCCCGGCCGGTTCTCGTTCAATGTCAAGGGCGGGCGCTGCGAGAACTGCAAGGGCGACGGGATCATCAAGATCGAGATGCAGTTCCTGCCGGACGTGTACGTCCCGTGCGAGGTCTGCAAGGGTGCGCGCTACAACCGCGAGGCCCTCGAGATCCACTACAAGGGTCGGTCCATCGCCGACGTCCTCGAGATGACCGTCGCGGAGGCGGTCGACTTCTTCGGCCCGGTGCCGTCTGTCGCGACCAAGCTTCGAACGCTCAACGACGTCGGGCTTGGCTACATCCACCTCGGCCAGCCCGCCACGACGCTATCGGGCGGCGAGGCCCAGCGGGTGAAGCTCTCGACCGAGCTCTCGAAGCGAGCGACCGGCAAGACGCTGTACGTCCTCGACGAGCCGACCACCGGTCTCCACTTCGCCGACGTCGAGAAGCTGCTCCAGGTCCTCCACCGGCTCGTCGACGCTGGCAATACGGTGCTGGTGATCGAGCACAACCTCGACGTCATCAAGACAGCCGACTGGATCGTCGACCTGGGGCCCGAGGGCGGCGCGCGAGGCGGCGAGATCATCGCCGAGGGGACGCCCGAGGATGTCGCCGCGATTCAGGGTTCGGCGACGGGGGAGTACCTCTCGCGAGTCCTGAGGGGCGAACCGCTCGTTCCGCTCTCGCACGTGACGTTCGCAGAGGAGGCCGGAAGGCGGCGAGCCGTCGCTGAAACCTCGGCTGGGGAGGCCGGCGGCGGCCGCGCCGAGGGGCCGCGCGACACCCCCCCGGGCGCCGGACCGAGCGCCGCCCCGGAGGCCGAGCCGAGCGCCACCCCGTCCCCCGGCTCGAGTGCAGTATCGGACGCGACGGCGACCCGGGAGGCGGTCGCCTCGCGCAGCCGTGGCTGATCGGGCGTCCGTTCCGTCACGGCACGAGACGCCCGGGATCGACGCCGTCGCGCTTGAGGCCGCGCTCGCCGTCGATCGGATGCTGGCAGAGGCGAGGCGGCGCGGGGCAGATCGCTGGATCGGCTACCTGGAACGGATCCCGGACACGCTGCGAGACGCACCGCTGCCGGCCCTCCGAGCGGCTGCGCGTCGAGCACGTGCGGCATACGGCCCGAAGGATTCCATCCGCGACGCCCTTGACCCTGCGGTCACCGAGCCCGCCCTGCTCGCGATCGACCTGCTGCTGAAGGCCATCGCACGGTACGAGGTTGGCAGTTCACCCGGTTGAGGAGGCCGGGGCATAATCGGGCCGCCGTGATCCTGCGGTCGAAGGTCAAAGGGGCTTGGAAAGATGAGTCACCACGAGCAGCCGAAAGCCGAAGACACCAACCAGATGAAGCTGGAGCGCATGTTCGCGGCGCTCGAGGCGCACGACTGGGACACGGCGATCGCGGACATCGCCGAGGACTTCGTCCAGGAATGGCCGCAGTCGGGTGAGCGGATCACGGGCCGTGAGCACTGCGCCGTGATCTGGCGCAACTATCCCGGCGGCGGTCCGTCGATGCAGATGCGACGCATCAGAGGTTCAGGGGACCACTGGACGGTCGAAGCCATGCTCGACTACGCGGGCAAGCCGGTTCACGGGGTGAGCGTGTTCGAATTCAGGAACGGCAAGGTCGTCCACCAGACCGACTACTTCGCGGACCCGTTCGAGGCGCCGGCGTGGCGCTCGCAATGGGTCACCGTCGGCTCCTGAGCTGGCTTGCGCTCCGGGAGGCGCACCGGGGTGAGTAGCGCCGTCACCGGCGCAGGTCATCAATAGATCCAGGGGATCATGCGCCGGGTGCGGGCGCGGTAGGCCTCGTACCCGAGGAATCGGCCAACGAGCCAGGCTTCCTCCCGGCGACGCTTCAGGTCGAAGAACACGAGCAGCGCGGCAGCGCCGGCGAGCGCCGCGATTGAACCACGCGCGAGCGACCACCCGACGGCCCCGATGATCAACCCGCCATAGACCGGGTGCCGCACGAGCCGAAACGCGCCGGTTTCCACGAGGCGACCTTCGTCGCGTGGGCGGGGGAGGGCCGAGAAGGCTTCTGCCGCCTGCAAGCCTGATACGCCCGCGATCGCCAACAGGCCCCCGCCGACGATCAGCAGCGCACCACCCACCGCCAGGACATCAGAAACGAGCCCAGCTGATCCGCCAGGAAACATGAATCCAACAAGAACGAGCGCAGCTATCAGGATCGCCTGGATGATGACCCAGCCCTCGCCCCGAGGGCCAAGCGAAGGTAGATTCGACATTCGCGGATCCTACGCCGCAGGCTCGAGCTCTTTCGGGTCGAACGCCTCGAGCAGGAACGGCGACGGCGCGTCCGGATCGTAGACGAGGGTGAGGGAGCGTCGCGCCCGGGTCCAGGCGACGTAGGCGAGCCTTCGCTCCTCCTCGAGGGCTCGGACAGGATCCTCGGCCTCGGCGACGGACCGGGCGCTCGGAAAGCGACCTTCGTCCATGCCGATGACGGCGACGTGGTCGAACTCGAGGCCCTTGGTGCCGTGGGCGGTCGCGAGCGTCAGCGAGGCGTCGTGGCGTCGGAGTCGCGCAAGACGTTCCCGGACGCCGTCGATCGCCGCGCGGAGGGCTTCGAGGTCGGGGAAGGCCGGGGCCCACGCCAGGAGCGCCTCCGCGACGTCGGCGATCTCAGGGTCCGCCTGAGGCTGTTCACGCTCGCGCACGCGCGCGAGCCGAACGAGCAGCGGAACCTCATCCAAAGCTCGGCTCGCCCGATTGACAAGGTCGTCCACGTGCCTGGACTCGACGGGGAGCTCCAGGTCCGTCGCTCGGAACGGCACCTCGGTCGCCAGGCAGGCGGCGACCGCCGGAAGCAACTCGCGGTTCGTCCGCGCGAGGATGGCGCGCGTGCCGTCGTCGGCCGGCCAGGATCGAAGGACGGCGGCGCAGGCGGCTGTTGCATCGGCCCGCGTCGGAGCGAGGATCAGCCGGCCCGAGGCGTCCGCGCGAGCCCGAATCGCCTTCGCGAAGCGCTTACGGTTGTGCTCGATCAGCCGGACGCCCCGCTCGACCACGACCCTGGGGCAGCGGTAGTTCGTCACGAGATCCACGCGCCGGAGACCCGGCAGGGACGTCGCGGCGAGCCCGAGCAGCCGTCGAACGTCGGCGAGCCGCCAGCCATAGATCGACTGGTCATCGTCGCCCACGAGGAAGATCCGGTTCGAGGGCGCCGCAAGCAGGAGGGCCATCCGGAGCTGCATGCGGTCGAGGTCCTGGGCCTCGTCGACGAGGAGGTGCGCGCATCGGGTGCGCCATCGGTCGAGGAGGTCGGGTCGTGTTTCGAGCACCCGGACGGCCCTCGCGACGAGGTCGTCGAAATCGAGCCCGCCCGCGTTGGCCAGCGCTCGTTCGTAGGCGACGAACGCCTGGGCGGTTGGGCCGGCATCAGGGTCCCGCGCCACTAATTCCAGATCGACGGCCAGATCCAGTTTGAGCCGGGAGATCACGGTGTCGAGGCGCCGGAGTCCGGCGATTGACACCCCAGGCAGCACCGACCGCAGGACGGTCTCGCGGTCGAGGAGGGGAGCGACCGACCGCCCCCCGTCGCGCAGGATCTCGAGCCCGAGCGCGTGAAAGGTCCTGACGCTGACCCCCCCAGCGCCGGTCGCGACGACCGGGCGAAGGCGCGCGCTCAGCTCTTCAGCCGCGCGTCGATTGAATGTGAGCGCAGCGATCGTGGCCGGATCAGCCCCGCCGTCCACGAGCCAGGCGATCCGTGCCACGAGCGTCGTGGTCTTGCCACTCCCCGCCGGCGCCACGCAGAGGACGGGACCCGGCGGGGCCATCGCGGCGGCCCGTTGGTCCGGCGCAAGGCGTTCCAGGAGCGTGCGCATTGGATCAAGTGGTGCAGCCACGCACCGAGTATTCGCGTCTCGCCTTCACACACGCTTATCAGGGCCCCTGGATCGGCTGTACGGGCCGGACGTGCCGGCGTATCGTTGGCGGTCCAGACCAATTGGGGGTGGTCCGGTGCGGTGCCGGACCGGTCGCCCGACGTGATTCGTGCCAACGGTCGAGGAGAAGTCTCATGCGTCACCGGTTCTCGCGCCGCGTCCTGGTCGCGGCACTCTCCAGCCTCGCGATCGTTGCGCTCACCGCGCCCATCGTCGGCGCGGCGCCGACCATCCCCGGGTTCAAGACCGCGCAGGCGGCGATGCTTGCGCCCGGCGCGGACGCACCCGCCGGGACCACGATCGAGGCACTGCTTACGGTGGGCGACACGGTCCGGGATTACACGTACGAGGCTATCCCAGACGGCATTTCTGTTCTGCCTCGGGGCATGGGGACGGTCAGCGTCTTTGTCAACCACGAGACGTCGACGGTTCCGTTCCCCTACAACGCGTCAGCGCCCACGGCCGCGAACTCTCAGAACGACTTCGACAATTCCCAGGTCAGCGAGCTGCTTCTGCAGCAGGGCTCGGCGGGCGTCCTCAAGGGTTCCCTCGCCATCTCGAGTGGCTCAAACTTCCAACGCTTCTGCTCGAACTTCCTTGGGACGGCGGATGACGGCTTTGACCACCCGTTGCTGTTTACAAACGAAGAGGGCATCGACTGGGTGAATCGTTCCGGGACGGCATGGCCGGCTATCGAGGGCGATGACGCTGCTCGACAAATCGGTGGGGTCGTCGCCCATGACGTCAAGAACGGCAAGTCCCAGGTGATCTGGGGCATGGGCCGCCTGAACCATGAGAACAACGTGGCGGTTCGCGGGTACGGCAAGCCCGTACTCCTCTCGGGCGACGATGCGTTCGTCAGCAACCCGGCCCAGTCCCAGGTCTACGCCTACATCGCCGACAACGGGAACGCGGTCTGGAACGACGAAGGCAAGCTGTACGCTTTCGTCCCCGACACTGCTTTCGCCACCGTGAACGACTACTACGACTTCGCGGTCGGCTATGGCGGCAGTATCAGCGGCCACTTCCTCGAGGTCCCCAAGGCGATCGCCACGGGACGAAATGCCGACGGGACGGACATGCGTGCGGCCGATGTCCCAGCAGCGCTCGGCGGCCCGTACCCGCTGCCCCCGAATGACGGAACCTGGCAGAGAAATACGAGCAACCTCGGCATCGACGGGCCGCAGTGGGTCCTCGAGCACTGGAGCGACCTCAACAACACCTTCCAGTTCACCCGAATTGAGGACATGGCAACGGACAAGCGGCCGGGCATGTCGAACGTCGTCTACCTGGCGGATTCGGGTCGCGGTGCGACATCTACGGGGGGCAACGCCTTCACGTCCTCGAACGGGCGTATCTGGAAGATGGTCCTCGACCCGAGCGACCCGACCGTCGTCCTGTCTCTGTCGATCCTCATCGAAGGCGACGACAATCCGGTCAAGACGCTCGGCGAGATCCACCAGCCGGACAACCTGGAGACCACCCTAAACGGCCTGTACATCCAGGAAGACCCGGGGAGCAGCCAGTCGTTCACCCTCGCGCAGCAGGGCACTGACGCGGCTCGCGCAACCACCGCGCGGATCTGGCAGTACAAGTTCAGCGGACCGACCCTCGGCGTCATCGCCAAGGTCAACCAGTCGGCCGACCAGGGACCCACGGACATGGACGCCGCGGCAGCTGCCGGCAGCTGGGGGGCGTGGGAGTCCACCGGCCTGATCGACGTCTCGTCGATCTTCGGTCCTGGGACGTTTCTGGTGAACGTGCAGGCCCACACCCTATGGGTCGAGAAAGCGGATGGTCCGGATCTACTCGCGCCGACTGGCCCTGACTGGACCAACAAGCGCGAGGGCGGCCAGCTCCTGCTCATCACGATTCCGGGCGGCTGACGCTTCCACCTTCCAACCTGGGAATTCAGGGGGGTCGGGTCCGACAGGTCCGGCCTCCCCCCGTGTGCGGACCGTTCGAGTGCGGTCGCGTGAGGCCCGGTCGTGTGGACTCGAAGGCCACAAACGGCGGTGCGGCGATGCACCGCTAACGCCCCATTGGTACTGGTAACGCGCAGCCCCGAACGTACTATGAGCGGACGGCCAACTTGTGTGGCCGCGTAATTGAAGACGCCGTTACGAGCACGTGCCCGCTTTCGGTCCGCCGAGCGACGAGCGATCTCCGCACTCATCTGGACTCTTCTTCCCGCTCCTGCCCCTGTCCTCGGCGTCCCCGCATTCGGATTCGCGCTCGTTCGTCGACGCAGATCCGTAATCGTGGGGGTTTGAAATGTCTCGGACGAAGTCATCGCGTCCGACCTGGCCGGTACTGGCCTTGTCGAGAGCGCTGCTCGTTGTTGCCGCGATGCTGCTGCCAGTTGCCACACTGGCTGTCGACCTTGTTTCAGAGACCGAGACCCCGCCGCCCACGACCGCCGAATCGGGCCCCAGCCCCACGCTCCCGTACATCGTCACGTTCGTCGCGGGGACGGGCGGCGCTTCCCAGGCTGCCTCCCTGGCCGCGGCCGGCGCGACCGACGTCGACCAGATTCCCGTTCTGCGGATGCACGCCGTTACCGTCCCGGTCGATGTCGCGGACGCTGTGGTCGCCGACCTGCGCGCCAACCCGACCGTCCTTCGCGTCGAGGCCGACGCGAGCCGGGTGGTCGAGGCCATCCCGAACGACGCCGGGTACGGCAGCCAGTGGTCGCTGCCCCAGATCGGCTGGGACCAGGCCTTTGGTGTGGTCACGCCGACCGGGAGTGCGAGGGTCGCGATCCTCGACACCGGCATTGATGCCTCGCATCCGGATCTCGCCGGCCAGGTGGTGCCCGGCTCGTCGCAGTTCGACACCTCACAGGGCCTGATTGACCCGAATGGCCACGGGACGTGGATGGCCGGGATCATCGCCGCCGCGACCGACAACAGCGTGGGCATCGCGGGTGTGGCCTATGCCGGCGTCCAGGTCATGCCCGTGACGGTCCTTGGGGCTGACGGCACCGGCCTCGACAGCGACATCATCGAGGGCGTCGTCTACGCGGCCGACCACGGCGCGAACGTCATCCTCATGGCCTTCTCGAACCCGGGCTATTCGGCCTCGCTCCAGGCGGCCGTCGATTACGCGTGGAACGCGGGCGTCGTGCTCGTGGCCGCCACCGGCAACGACGGGGTCTCAACGCCGTCCTACCCGGCCGGCGACCGTGGCGTCGTCGGCGTTTCTGCGACCGATTCGTCGGATACTCTCTGGTCCGGCTCCAACTACGGTGCCGATACCTTCATCGCCGCGCCCGGCGTCTCGATCGACTCCACCGACCTCGGCGGCGGCTACACGTCCGTGACAGGAACCTCGGCCGCCGCGGCCGAAGTTGCCGCTACCGCCGCGCTCGCGAAGGCGGTCGATCCGTCCGCCTCCAACGGCGTCATCGTCGGCCGACTGGCAACGACGGCCGATGCGGCCGGTACCGCCGATCAGACAGGCAACGGCCGCCTGAACCTCGCTCGTGCAATCACTGAAACCTCGACGACCTCGGTGGTGCCGGCGGGCGCCCCGGGCGGTGGTCCGTTCGTTGGGCCGTACGTGGTGGCAACGAAGGACCTCACGATCACGTTCGCCGGAACAGGAACTGGATCCGTGACGGTCACCGCCTCTGTCGGGGGGGTGAAAGTCAAGACCTCCACTGAGGTTGGACGCTGTGGCGGCAGCACGACCAGTGGAACGACGCAGACGGTGAGCAAGCCAGCGACCGCGCCGTTCACGTGTGAACTCACCATGTCCGACAACTCTGGCGTCGGCACGTTGTCGGCCACGCCCGGAGGCATTTCCACCTTCGGGGGCTGGAGCGCAACAGGGTTGAATGCGTTGCCCGTGACTCCCGCGGGCGGGACGGCATGCGCCGGCACGAGCAGCCCTTGTGACTTCGGAATGAGCAATGCTGCGCGTTGGATCACGACGACGTTCAACGCCAAGTTGGACCAGACGATCACCTTCGGCGCCCTCGCGGGCAAGACTTACGGCGATGCGCCGTTCACGGTGAGCGCAACCGCGACGTCCGGGCTCCCGGTCAGCTTCTCCACTAGCACCCCGTTGGTCTGCGCATCGAGCGGCACAAACGGGAGCACGATCACGATCCTTACGGTCGGCACGTGTACTGTGCTCGCCAATCAGGCCGGCGACGCGAGATACAACGCCGCGCCCCAGGTCCCGCAGGACTTCACGATCAGCCAGAAGCCGCTGACCGCGGCGATCACCGCCGCGGACAAGGTCTACGACGGGACGACCGACGCGGCCTACACCTGCGCCCTCACCGGCGTCGTCAGCCCCGATGTCGTCACCT
>Ga0334722_10000992_pt1 | contig 37873 bp, 46 predicted proteins | sample C3_bottom_MG_FD_207210 | JGI IMG/M metagenome (GOLD analysis project Ga0334722, IMG submission 207210) | Sediment microbial communities from Yellowstone Lake, YNP, Wyoming, USA - C3_bottom | ecosystem: Environmental > Aquatic > Freshwater > Lake > Sediment | place: USA: Wyoming | collected... | reverse complement strand
GACCCTTGTCCAGGCTTTTATCTATATATACTCCTCTAAAGCCAATACTATTGATATAAACACCGGCTTCGGTGTCTTCGGTGATGCACCATTCATTCCATTTTAGTCCCTTCTTCATTAGATCAGTCCTAATAAGACCCATAGTACCAGTAAAAGTTACCAGGTTGAGACGTTGGGCTTGATGCATTACTAAAGCAAAAAAACTTCTGTATTCATAAGCTAAGCCTATGTTATAAGGGTTAATATTATGATAGTCCTGGGGAGCCTGTACAATACCAACCTCAGGATTTCTAAAATAACCCACCGTTTCTTTTAGAAAATCCGGAGTGACGATGTAGTCGCAATCGATTATGGTCACGACCTCGGCCCTTTTGTCCATAATATGACTATTTAGATAATTTAAAGCCCCGGCTTTAAAGCCGTCTACTTTATCTAAGTGAACGAACTTAAAATTTTCACCACAGCTTTCAACGAATTTTTGTATTTTCTGCCAATTATAAGTGTCCTGGTTGTTAGAGTGAATCACAATTACTTCATAGTTAGAGTAGTCGAGCTTGGCCAAGGCCTCCACAGTTTTATTAACTAACTCCGCCGATTCGATTTTGCAGGTAACATGGATAGAAACAAAGGGCTCGTAATTGGGATCAGGTTCGATAAAAATCTTTGACCAGGGTCTAAAAATAGCGGAGAGCTTAATTAAAGTGTGGGCAATAACGATAAAGGCCACAATTAGCCCAATAAAGACAGTAGTTATCCTAGCATCAACTATTAATCCTAGTAAAACTAATATACTAATAAGGATAAGTAGCACTTTTACCCGTCTATTGCTATTGATTTGAAAAACCCTCTTTGCCATTGAAGACTCTTTTAGAGTACTATTCATAGTGTGGTCATCTTATCAAGAAATTAAACAGGTTTCAAGGGGCTGAAACAGATTTACCTCCTAAGCAACCGTTTAACGCTATTCTTGCATACTCGAAAAATCAGGGTTGGCGGGGCCGACCGGAATTACGAACAACTCGGAAACCCACACCTTGCTGGCATGCTTTTCCGACGCTCTGCCAGTTGGCGGAGCTGCCTTCCTCTGCGGGAAACCTCTGGTTTCCCGACCCCTTCCTGGTTCGAATCCGGTGTATCGCCATACTAAAAAGAGAGCTAACCACTTTGTGATTATCTCTCTTTTTGGCGGGCTGGATATACTTCCATTCGAACACCTTTTAGCATGGCTTGACCAGTTGGTGCTCGCTTTTGAGCACGAAGAGAAACAGAATTAGAGCACATCAAGTGACTTCAAGTATTACTGTACCATAAGTATATCAAAAATCAATTGCCTACGCGCTTTGCTATGTTTTTTTATACCATTTTTAGAAGATATCCCTTGGTTTATTGATGTTAAAAATTATTCTCTCTCAAGACAAAGTGCCAGAATAGTTTCGGTGATATGATGAATATTGATTGGGTTGTGCCAATTGATCTTTAAACTAATTTGATGGTCTTTGATCCACCAATATTTTTTACAAGGACTGGCATCGGTTGGTCTGTCATCAATAGCTATATTAGAAAACAGTGCCTGGCAAAAATGTCTCTTTATCACCGGATTGGCTTTCAAATAGGCCTTGGCAATATTTAATCCTTGAGCTAACTCCAATGCCTTATCTTTTCTGCCATTTATGACCAACAATCTTTTATCCGCCTCTAACACGACTATTTGAGCTGACTCCATTTCTTTGGTGATGCGTTTTTGTTCATTTTTCATTAACTTTGGTTCAATAACTTTATTGTAGTAAGCTTGCAGCAAGTTCTCTTTCTCAATTTGAAGTCGTTCCAAACGTCGTTTTTGTCGATGTATCTCGATTCTGCCTCGATCTATCTCATCACTCAGTTCCTTACTAATTTCTGTGGTCAACTGTTGTCGATCGCCCTCGGAAAATTTTAGCCTACTTAGCGTATTAGTAATTTTTTTTTCAATTAAGTCGACAGGAATATATGGTTGTTTACAACCGGTATCTCGGCGATTCATGTAAAAGAAGTAGGGATATCGATGCTTAGCAATGGCAAAACAGAGGTGTCGCTGACAGCGCTCGCAGATAAGTAGTCTTGAAAGAAAATGAAAATGTATGTGACCCATGTTTACTCCAGCACGGTGGTTTGCCCGAACTGCTTGGACTGCAGCAAAGATTGCAGGTGTAACCAATGGCTGGTGTTTCCCTTTATATTCAACGCCGCGATAGGTTACATAACCAAGATAATAACGGTTACTAAGCATCCTATCTAAACAACTAAGACTTATTGTCTTAGCGCCCGATCGGTATCGAAGTCTGCTACGTAAACCTCGTTTAGTTAATTCTTCCCATAGCCGTCGTTCACTATAGTCGCCAGTGGCATAGCGTTCGTGTGCCCAGCTGACAAGCGGAGCACACTCAGCATCAGTAATAACCGTCCGTATTTCCCTTTGGTTAATTCGTTCAGTCACATTGGAATAACCAATTGGGGCTTGAAAAGGCGTGCCTCCTTGTTTTGCTTTTTCAGTTGCCCCTTTTAAGGCTTCAGCTGCAAGATTACGACTATAAAATTCGGCAATGCTGGCCATAATACCATGGAGTAATTGACCGGAAGCCGTTTCGTCGATGTTCTCAGTTACTGATACTAATTGGGCGCCACTCTTTTTAATCGCCAAACAAATCATGACATCGTCGTGGAGGTTTCTTGCTAGACGGTCAATTTTATGAACGATAACATAATCAAAATGTTTCTTTTCACACAGATCGCTTAATAATCGTTGAAGTGCCGGTCGGGCTGCTGAACGGGCACTCTCGCCTCGATCAACATATTCCCGAATAACAGTGGCCTTTAGATTTTCTGCTTTACGTCGACAAGCTTCTCGCTGTGCTGGAATAGAAAACCCATCTCGATTAGTATTGCCTTTCGTTGCTTGATCAATTGTTGATACTCGAAGATATATAGCTACTTTCATGATAAAGTCCTCCTAGTTAATTATTAAAACCAGACCCTTTAATCCGCCCATTAATTAGCCAAACTTACTCATGACTTCTCCTTTCTAGAATATCTTTAATTAAACCACCAGAGTTCTAAGTTGGGCCGTGCTATAATTTAAATATAGACATAGAAGAATTTGAAACAGTTGGCGAGTGGTATGAAAAAAGATGGGTATCAAATCCCACTTACTCTTTACCATACTTTAATCAAACCAATGAAAGATAAACGCATCTCTTTTCAAGACGCCTACAAAGAGCTCGAGGATGAAGGTAGAATCAAGGTGATTAATAAAACGATTAATTTTGATTTGTAAGGAAAATAAGTAATCGAATATAAAGTGTGTTTCGTATCAAATAGGCAACTTTTTTGTATCAAAATGATACGAAAACACTATCAAAATCTCCCAAAATATGATATGATAATAGTGTATTTAAGGGTAAAGAAAGGTAGCATAATTAAATTATGATAAGAAATTACACATGGTATAATAAAAAGTTGAATCTGAATAATCCTGAAACAATTCAGCAGATTTTGGTTTACGGTACAATCGAAGAAATTAAAGAACTTAAAAGTAAAATCGGCGAGGAAGAATTAAGGAAAATTTTCTTAGCACATCCATCAAAAATATACCGATCGGAAAGCCTAAATTTTATCACAAAATTTATTTTAAATATTAAGGAAGCAATTGATGAAAGAAAATACCTCAAAGATACATTACGAAATACTCGATCGTAAAAGATTAAAACTCCTCGATGACCTATCGCCTTTAGTTGAGAGTTTTATTCTAGCCGGTGGTACCGCGCTCGCTTTGCAGATCAATCATAGAGAGTCTTATGACTTTGATTTTTTTTCCGAAAAGGAAATCTTACCAAGCTTACTGGTCCGTCTGAAAAATCTTGTCGAAATTTCAACAGTTCTGATTAACAATTCAGACGAATTATCTTTGATGACTAAGGATGATATAAAATTGAGTTTCATTTATTATCCGTTTAAAATCAAAGCGTCAACCGAACTAAAGAATGGGATCAAACTATTCTCAATCGTCGATATCGCCGCTCAAAAAGCTTATACCATTGGCCGACGAGGTGCCTATAGAGATTATTTTGACATATATTCACTTCTGTGGGGAAATTATTTAACTTTAAATGAAATAATTGAAAACGCTAAAAAAAATTACGGGGAAGTCTTTAATCCTAAACTCTTTTTAGAACAATTAGTTTATTTTAATGATTTAAACAATTTCGAAATTATTCCAACCGATCATAATCAAAAATTACCTTCGAATACGAAAGTTCGGGAATTCTTAGAAAAGACAGTTAAAAATTATCTTGAGAACTAAATATTATTCGATTGATTTGGAAAGTTTTTCCAAAGTCTCTTCGGTTGCAAATTTTTGAGGGGTAAAAAAATCGAGATCATAAGAAATACGATGACCTAATTGCAAAGCAATGGCTGTGCCTCCGGCTAAATAAGTGTCATCTGGTAAAACATTTTCTTTACTTAATAAGGCCAAATACTTCTGTGTATCGCTAAAAAGTGTTTGTTCAAACATTTTACCTCATCTCTTGGTATTTGATAATAATTTGCCCAAAAATTAGCTGATTTTTTTGAAAGCTGACGGCTTCTCTTCAGAACTTCAATAATTTCTTCTTTAGAATAATTTTTCCATATCCAACAAATCTGAGGAAGATCTCCCCACTCTAAAACTTGCTCGATAATCTGACGAGAATTTTTTTTGAGATCCAAATTTTCTACATCCAAATTCCAAAAAATGGGCTTTAAAATTTCGTTTCTCATGCTTTAATTATAGCAGATTGGTCAGAAAATTGCAGTATATTTTTGATATCGCGCAATAATCGCGCATGCTTTTTTATTTGGATTCGAACACGGCTAACCTGTTGCGAAACAAAAAAGAATCCAACTTTCGGACTCTTTTTGTTACTTAAACCTGTTGTTGTCCGCTTTGGCGGGGTCGACCGGATTCGAACCGGCGATCTCCTCCGTGACAGGGAGGCGCTTTGAACCAGCTAAGCTACGACCCCTTAAATCTATTATAGTATATTATATTTTTGAGTGATTTTCAACCTTTCTCTCTTTAATTTTCTCCTTAAATTTGATAGAATAGTATCATTGGCGGGTATGGTTTAGTGGCAGAATGTAACCTTCCCAAGGTTAAGATACGGGTTCGATTCCCGTTACCCGCTCGGGCCACCTTAGCTCAGTGGTAGAGCAATTCTTTCGTAAAGAAGAGGTCCCGAGTTCGAATCTCGGAGGTGGCTCCATATATGAAAAAATTTTTTTCTTATCTTCTCTCACAAATTAAATACTTTATTATTAACCCATTTTGGAAACAAATTCCGATACTAATTTTAATATTCTTAACCATTATTTTAAATGGTTTGATTTGGTTTTTATATATTACCCGCTACCGTGAAATCTTAGATTATACGCCTATTATTTATTCATCAACGGTTTTAATCCTAAATTTGCTGCTTTCTAATATTATTTTCCAAAAAAAAAGCTTATTTGCTTATATTTTCTTAGTTATTGCCTTAATAATTCAATTATTTTTTCTATATTTTCTTCAAATTATTAGTTTCACAGGAGGAGTCTTCTAATGAAAAAAACCCATTTTTGGCGATTTTTGGAAATTGTACCCGGTGCCATTATTTGGATGGCATTTATTGCACCAGTTGTTTTAACATTTATCGCACCGGCTGTGGTTGCAACATATGTTATTATTTTTGATCTTTACTGGCTCTATAAATCCATTCTAATGGGTTACCATTTGGTTAAAGGCTATTTCCAAATGCATCACGATATGCGTGTTGACTGGCTTGAAAAATGTAGAAATATTCAACCAGATGAATTAGTTCTTGATTGGAAAAAGATTTATCATGTTGTAATTTTTGCAACCTATAAAGAAGAAGTTGAAACTTTGATACCTTCTTTACAGTCCGTAGTTGATTCTGACTTTCCAAAACAAAAAATTATTCTGGTTTTAGCAACTGAATCACGCGATAGTGAACGTGCTCGAAGAATTTCAGCCCAACTTAAAGAGAAATTCGAGAATAAATTTTTTAAATTTATTATTACCGAACATCCGGAAATTGAAGGCGAAGTTAAAGCCAAAGGTGCTAATGTTCGCTGGGCGGCGCAATCTTTACAAAACTTTATCGACAACAAAAACATTTCTTATGAAGATGTAATTGTTACTACCTGCGATGCCGATACCCGCTTTCATAAAAAGTATCTCGCCAGCCTTACTTACAAATATATTACCAATCCCAACCGCGACCACAGAAGTTTTCAGCCGATTCCTTTATATTCGAATAATATTTGGCATGCGCCTGCATTTTCAAGAGTAATTGCTTTCGGTAATTCTTTTTGGCAGCTAATCGAAGCAACGCGTCCATGGAGATTAATTAATTTTTCAACTCATGCAATGAGTCTCAAAACTTTAGTGGAAATTGATTTTTGGGATGTAACCGTGGTTAATGAAGACTCGCGTCAATTCTGGCGTGCATATTTTAAATTCGACGGTGATCACGAAGTAGTGCCGGTATTTATTCCGGTCTATATGGATGCGGTTTTAGCCAATGATTATTGGCAGACTGTTAAAAACCAGTATCTTCAAAAGAAACGCTGGTATTATGGTGTTGAACATTTTCCTTACGTTGTCATTAATTCTATCAAAAATAAACAGATTCCTTTTTGGGACAAGCTTGTTAAAAACTATCGTCTTTTTGAAGCAAATTATTCTTTGGCAACTAGCTCAATTTATATTGCAGTGATTGCTTGGCTTCCGATTCTTTTCGGTCCGAACTTTCACGAAACAGTTTTGGCTCAAAATATGCCGATTATTATCAGAGTTTTACTTGCCTTAACATGGGGAGGCTTAATCGCTTCAATGGCGATTTCAATGTTACTTTTACCGCCAAAGCCGCCAGGATTTGGTAAAAGAAAAACTTTGGAAATGATTGCTCAATGGATTTTTATTCCCGTCACGGCAATATTTTTTAGCTCGTTTCCGGCAATTGATGCTCAAACGAGATTTATGTTAGGAAAATATATGACTTTTTGGGTAACTGAAAAGAAAGCAGTAGATGCGTAAATATTTTAGCAATGTTTTATTGGTTTTAATTTTTCTGTCTTCTTTTTTGCTATTGATTTTTGCATCTAAAATGGATTCGGTAACTACCGATGAAGGAGTTCATTTATTTGCCGGTTTCACTTATTTAACACAGCGTGATTTTCGTTTAGATCCCGAACATCCACCTTTTTTAAAAGAACTTGCCGCATTCCCGTTATTGTTTCAAAAGAAGTTAAATTATCAGTTAGGTTCTCTTTGGGACAAAGCCGGTAACTTTTATTACGATTCATGGCATGAGGCAAGAGCTTTAGGTGATTATTTAGTATCTCAAAATAGCGAGAAAGTGATTTTTTGGGGAAGATTTCCATTTATTATCCTGACTTTAATCTTGGGCGCATTCGGATACTTTTGGGCAAATAAACTCTATGGCAAAAAAGCGGGAATATTTACTGCTTTTTTAATTTTGTTTTTCCCTAATATTTTAGCTCATGGGCATTTAATTAACACGGATTTAGGGTTGACTTTATTTTTCTTAGTTGCCGTTTATTTTTGGGAAAAGTTTCTGAAAGTTCCAAACTTTTTAAACGGTGTTTTGTCAGGTCTTTTTTTGGGACTTGTTTTGGCTTCAAAATATACTGGTATTATCATAATCCCGATTTTTATAATTCTTGCTATTATTAAAATGATTTTAGAAAAGAATTGGGCTAATTGGCTAAAATATTTTGTAGGATTTATAGCGTCGGGTCTTATTGCTTACTTAATTATTTTGGCAATCTATGGTTTTTCTTTGCAAGCTCCGCCGATAATTACTCAAGGTTTAGGTGCTGAAATTAACGCTTATGCTAACTATACAGCGCCAAACACATTTGATACTTTTTATCCGAGTATAAGGTCATTTCTTATTCCAGCGGATTTTTTCAAAGGTTTGGTTATGGTTTTGATCCATGCCGGCGGCGGCCATAGTTCATATTTATTAGGGCACACTTCAGGAACTGGTTGGTGGTATTATTTTCCAGTAGCGATTTTCTTTAAAACACCGATCTCAGTTTTTATATTATTGATTCTTTCAATAATATTTTTTAGAAAAATTAAAGCTAAAAATATTTTTGATGAATATTTGTTAATAATACCGCCAGTTGTTTTTCTACTTTTCGCGATGGCATCTAAAGCCGACTTAGGTATTCGTCATATTTTGCCAATCTTTCCGTTCATATTTATCTTTATTGCTAAAACAATTAACCTAGTTGATTTCAAAAAATGGGGATGGACAGCCATAGGTTTAATACTTTTAATTGGTTGGTATCTATTTTCAACGTTGATGTCATTTCCGAATTATCTTGCTTATTTTAACGAATTTGCCGGCGGGTCAAAAGGTGGCTATAAGATTCTTACCGATTCCAATCTTGATTGGGGTCAAGACGTTTTTCGAATTAAAGATTACATTGATAAAAATAATATTCAAAAACCTTATATGGTTTATGGCTGGGATGGGAACGATTATCTTAAGAAGCAGGGTATAATAGATTACATTGATCTCGCGCCAAACGATAAAAATATTCAGGGAGATGTTATTATCTCAGCTTCTTCACTTGTTGGTACTGACTATAATTGGTTAGAAAAATACCCTCGAACTCAAATTACGCCAGGTGTTTTCTTAGTCAGGATAGATTGACTTTTAGCAATTTATCAGGTAAAATGTTAATATTGATATAGAGAAGTTCTCGGGGAGTGGCGCAGTCCGGTAGCGCGCGTCGTTTGGGACGATGAGGTCGCAGGTTCGAATCCTGTCTCCCCGACCAAGAAAGGTTGGTCTTGAAGATCTTTTTGTTTAGACATGGTGAATACGTCAATCCGGATAATATCCAAGCTGGAAGATTGCAAGGATATCATCTAAGCGAGCTTGGTAAAAGTCAGATTAGAAATATTGCTAAAAAGCTAGTTAATGAAGATATTAAATCCATTTATTCTTCACCCCTAGAGAGGACAAAAGAAAGTGCTGAAATAATCGCCGATGTCCTAGGAATTGATAAATCGAAAATTGTCTTCAGTGAAGATATCACGGAAACCGACCTGCGTGATTGGATGGGAAAAAGTAAAAAGATTTTTAAAGAAAAATCATTCCATTATAAAGATCCTTCTTGTGGCAAAGACGTTGAAAGTCTAATGGATTGTGGCAAAAGAGTTTTAGATTTTATTAACAAGATAGCAGAAAATAATACCAACTCGGCTTTGGTTTCTCACGGAGATCCGATTATGGGCGCTTTAGTTAGCATATCAGGAAGCAGGAAGATATATGACGAAGATTATATTAAAGTAGGAAGTTATTTCGTAATTGAAGGAAGCAAAGATCATTGGCAAATAGTCGATGCGGGTGTAGCTCAATGGTAGAGCGCGAGTTTTCCAAACTCGATACGAGAGTCCGATTCTCTTCACCCGCTCCAAAATTGCACCCATTAACATTTGCGCCCGTAGCTCAGCGGATAGAGCGAAAGGTTTCTAACCTTTAGGCCGCAGGTTCGAATCCTGCCGGGCGCACCAGCATGGCCTTATTATAGAGTTCATTATCCTATAAATTGTCCGATCCAAGACTTTTCTCTTATTCTTACATTTCTAACCTCCACCGCTAGATTATCACTCTGGAAGCTCATGCCAAGACGGGAGATTTTGCTTCATTCGGCAAATGCAAGCCCATATGCTGGTTTGCCCCAGCATATGAAAAACATAAAATTAGCTTCTTCTCCTGAAGATTGTCTTTTGGGGAGGAACTCTAGATCATGTCACAACCCAAAAACCGGAACAAATCGTAAGGGTAGAGAAGCAGTAGAATTTGCGGCTGAATGTTTTGCTCATCTTTTCCATGCGCAGTATGTGCGGGAAAAGAAAGCCCAAAAGCTCATTGGTAAGGAAACTTTGTAAATAACCCTTAACCTTTCGCTTTCCCGATCTTGCCGAGCAATAACTGTTGTAGCTTTGTAGATTTTTCGGGATGCTTTACAGCTAATCCGCATTATAATAATAGAGTGATGCTTACGAGCAAAACTAATCAGTTTTAAGCAATGGCTAGCGAAATGCCGGACACGCATGAAGTAAAAAATGGCTTCGATAATAAAGATGGGTCGCAGATAAAAGACTCTTCAGTGCAGTTTATGTTAGCCGAGTTTGGCAGAATACAAGCAGGAGAAATTCATAACAGAAGCAATGGTGATTCCAGAGTAAATCTCCATGTTACTCTCCTTTCGTTACTTGGCGGCGGAATTGTCGCATTGCATCAAACTACTGACTTCGCAAAACCGGGTGAGGTAAGAAGCTTTTCCTTTATCTCTGCCTTTGCCTTGTTCTTTATGTCGATCTTGGGAATAATTATTTTTCGACTTCTGCTGGAAAGATGGCGATTGACAGTTATATACTTAAGAAAGCTTGCGAGAATTCGTAAGTGGTTTTTAGCAAAAGACCCTTCACTAGAGCCAAGTCTTGTTTATCCCACCGATGAAAGCTATCCACCATATCTATCAAAGAGATTTTTGACATCTAGCTTAATACTAATTGTTTCCCTGCTAAACTGCATGTCTATTGGTAGTTTCACCGCGTTTGGAAGCCTGTTGATAATTCCTTCAGTAACCGTTGTTCTTGCCGGAATCATTGGATTAATCGTCGGGATTATAGTATGGTTTCTCCAACGATCTCTTGCCATTAGGATTCTTCAAGGCTTTGAAAACGATGAGTACACAAAAGCACCATTTGGAAAAAATCCGAAGATTTAACATGAACAAAACAACGCCTCATCAACGAAGTGTTATTTTCGTTGATGTTGATAATACTATTATAAGCGGACCATTTGAATCCGCTGTATTTCCGATTATCTTGCGTGAGATGGCAGCAAAGTCTGGTCTAGCAATTGACAAAATTCGCAGGCTAATAGTCAAAGAGAATATTGACCGTCAACAAGATCCTACTGTCCCAGCTATTGTTGCTATGGATTGGGATGATATTGTTGAAGTCGTCGCATCTAGATTAGGATTTCGGATATCAGAAAAAGTGATAGACATCGTGAGAACTCATGCACGGCCGCCCTACTCTCACGTTCTAGATGATGCTAAAAGCATACTTAAGCAAATTGCTAATCCCCATCGCGTGCTTGTTGCTGTCACCAAAGGCCTAGCGAAGTATCAACTTCCGATTTTAGATGCTCTTGAATTGACCAACCTGTTCACAGATATACTTACCCCAGATAAAAACAGTGCTCTCAAAAAAGAGCTTGCATTTTACGGAAAATGGCCACACTTAACCGAATTTCAAATATCAGTGGGCGACCATTATGAAGATGATGTGATAGCCCCCAGAGCATTTGGATTTAAGACAATATGGATACCCGATAGAGAAGAAGGCTTGAATGAGCAAATGCAGGCTTTATCGCCCTTTGAAAGACCACCCAACTATAGTTATCAGGATAACCTACAAATACGGCCGGATGCCATCATACTGTCTCTCCAGGAATTACCAAAAGTTGTTGAGCAAATCGAAGCCGAGTATTTTAATCGAGGACAGAGCACTTTCCACATTGACTCTCGTAAAGCATAGTCATATAGTGAAAATAAGACTAATAAAATATTAGGAGGCATATGCCAAGACCAAAAATCACCCTGGAAGATTTAGCCAACAAGATTGATGGTGTCGAAAGTGGGCTTACAAAGAAAATTGATGGCGTCGAGAAAAGTCTATCCAAGAAGATCGAAGACGAGATAGGCGGTTTGGCGGTCATGACGAAACGCGGTTTTGATAAAGTTGACGAGCGTTTTAATGGTGTAGACTCGCGTCTTAAAAATTTGGAGCAAGGCCAAGAAGACATCAAACTCCGCCAGGATAATACGGCGCATCGTTTTGAGTTAAACGCCCTAGGTGAGCGCGTAACCAAGTTGGAGAAAGCACATCAGCCGCACTAGCCCGTGATAGTATCGCGATTTTCTCCAGTCTTTTCTTTACCTCCTTCATGTATTTGTAGTTATACAGAGTTATAATAAAGCGCGGGCTGGGGCACCAGTTAAAATTTGATATAATATTGATAATATGGCGGCCATAGTTTAATGGTAAAACTGCAGGTTGTGGTCCTGCTATCAGCGGTTCGATTCCGCTTGGTCGCCCCAAAATAATTTCGTCAAAAATGTTGTTTTATATCTCAAGTAGGTCTATTATTAAGGTAGATAAACAAATCATGAGGGCTAGAAAGGTAAAATGAAAAAAATATTATTAGCTTTTGTCCTTTTTCCAAGCATTCTGTTTTTAGGCGCAAGTTGCTATAAAAGTTCTAATTCTGGCTCTTCTACACCTGTGGCTACTAATCAAGTTTCTATCATTAACACGTCTTTTAATCCGTCTACAATTACCGTTTCTCCAGGTACAACAGTAACCTGGACCAACAATGATTCGACTACTCATACCGTTACTAGCAATGATAATTCATTTGGTTCAAACCAACTTTCGCCGGGTAATACTTTCCAATCTACATTTAATAATACTGGTACTTTTTCTTACCATTGTTCAATCCATTCAAGTATGACTGGACAAGTAATTGTTAAATAATCAAAACAATTGGTGGATTTTTCCAGGATTTGAAATCGAAAAAGTGGTAGATGGCTTAACGCTACCAGTTAATTTGGCGTTTAACGGGTCGTTTCTGTATATCAATGAACTCTATGGACAAGTCAAAGTTGTAACTCAAGACGGCAAGGTTTTGACTTATGCCGATAATTTATTAAATTACAAGCCTGATTTTAAAATTCCCGGAAGTGGTGAATCGGGGTTAACGGGAATCTGTGTCGAGCCAGAATCTGGTGATTTATTTTTATCAATGATCTATATGGACGATGGTAATCCCAAAGCTAAAGTTATTAGAACTCAAAGTGAAGATGGTCTCAAAATGAGTAGATCTAAAACAGTTATCGATAATATTCCCTCGGTCTTGGGAGCCCATCAAATTCAGGCGGTAAGTATTGGTTTTGATAAAAAGCTATATGTAAATATCGGTGACGGAATGATGGATTCCAGCGTAGCTCAAGATGATAATGATTTCCGCGGAAAAATTCTTCAAATGGATTTAGACGGCTCCAATGTTTCGATTTTTGCTAAGGGGTTTCGTAATCCTTTTGGCGCGACTTGGCGCAAAAGTGATAAATCCTTTTACATCTCTGATAACGGTCCTTCGGTGGATGACCGAATTGCTAAAGTTGAGCAGGGTAAAAATTATGGCTGGCCAAAAACCATGCGCCAAAATTCTATTTTTTGGTGGCATTATACCCAAGGCATTACTGCACTAGATTTTATGCAGGATGGTCAATTTAGCCCTGATTATTCAGATAATTTGTTTGTATCATTATTCGGAGGATCGTTTTCGAAAACACCGGCAATCAAGGGAAAAAGAATTGTTAAAATTGAATTAGACAAAAATAATGCCGTAAAATCCACTGATGATTTTATTAAATTTGTCGGTGAAGGACTTTCTAGCCCCTGCAGTTTAGTTTTTGGATCCGATGGCTTATATTTTAGTGATTTATACGGCGAAAATTTCGATATTAAAACTCTAAAGGGAGGAACTATCTATAAAATTAAGCCAAAGAAAGGCTAAAATGAAAGTAGATGATACGACAGAAAACGCTGATCGTTGTATTTGCCCAAATTGTCCCACTCACGCAAATGATTGCATGAAAGAAGAGAAACTTTATTGCGCTAAAGGCAAATCAAAGTGTCCGATAAAGCGGCAGGGTTGTCTTTGTGGAGAGTGTCCTGTAGCATCTGACTACCAGCTAAGCGATTTGTATTTTTGCGATATTGGCGAAGCGAAATAATTTAAATTGATTAAGGAGGAAAAATGGAAGAAAAACAAAAGAAAACCTCAAGCGTATGGAGAATTTTGTTAATTATTCTGGGCGTTTTAATCATTATCATTGGTTTATATCTTGGCTTGGCTTGGGTCCTGCGTTTGGTCAACAATGGAACTGGTTCAAATTCAACAGCTTCAACTACTACCACAACTTCTAAAAATATGGATAAAAACCTTGTTGGTACCTGGGTTTCCGATTGTTTAGTGCCTGATCAAAACAGCCCTTGGTCGGAGAAACATCAGTTTGTGATTAAGTCAGATGGTACTGCTATCCATACTCGCTGGAGTAGCAGTGGTCATGATTGCAGCCCGGAGACGACTTTAGATACGAACTATACAATAAACATTCCCTCGGCTGATAAAATCAATCTTACCGACACTAGTGGTACTAGGACGCTTTACGATATCTATCAAATTAGCGGGAATACTTTAGAGTTTGGCCACGGATTTCGTAATAACCTTCCATATCCCAGCGCAAACGGGGTATCGGAAGCGTCAAGGATTACATCGCTAAACGATTATATCGTTTATAAAAAGCAATAGAAATCTTAATAAGTGGTATAATATAATAAAAGGAGGAATTTATGAAGTGGTTATGGTGGGTTATTATTGCCGTCATTGTCATCGGAGCCATCTGGTACTTTTTCATCCGATAACGGTATCATGTCTAATCACAAAAAATCAGTCCAAAAAGGCTGATTTTTTGGTCTTTTCTACTTTTATTCTTACTTATATCTGATATAATTTATAGAGGAGGTCAAATGGCAAAAAAAATATTGATTGCCGATGATGATAATGCAATATCAGAGGCTCTTGAAAACAAATTAAATAGCTCTGGATATATCGCTAAAGTAGTTAGAGATGGTGATGCAGCTATTAAAGCACTGGAAAATGGACACTATGATTTGTTGCTCTTAGATCTAATGATGCCAAAAGTTGACGGCTATGGTGTGCTCGAAAATATGAAAAAAAGAAATGACCAGACCATCGTAGTAGTGCTTTCGAATCTTGGCCAAGAAGAAGAAAAAAACAAAGTTTTAGCATTAGGAGCAAAAGATTTTATTGTGAAATCCAGCACTAAAATAGGGGATGTTGTTGAAAGAATAGAAAGTTATTTGTGATATTTCTTAGGAGGGAAGATCAAAAAATTACATTTTAATCTAGGGTTATTTGTTGTCACTTTAGTTTTATCTGTCTTTTTAGTGGAACTGATAATAATGCTCATATTCAAATCAACCTTTATCGATGTACTCATTGATAGCGGTCTACTTAGTATAATTATTCTACCAATTGTATATGGAATATTTTTACATCCCCTTATTGAAGCACAAAAAGTATTAGAAAAATCATTTGTTGAAAGTCAAAAGTTTCAAATTGCAGTTGAGAACGCATCAGATCATATTGTTATTACGGATCCCAATGGCATTATTATTTTTGCCAATAAAGGAGTTTCTAGAATTACTGGCTTTCCAGTATCGGAATTAATTGGTAAAAAGTCTGGCTCAAAAGAAAACTGGGGCGGGCAGATGTCTAAAGAGTTTTATGATAATCTTTGGAAAAAGCTAAAGAATGATAAGTCTGTTTTTGTCGGCGAAATTAATAATGTAAGGAAGAATGGAGAAAAATATACTGCTCTTGCTAGTATATCGCCTATTCTGAACGAAAAAAGGGAAATTATTTATTTCGTTGGCGTAGAACGAGATATAACAAAGGAAAAACAAATTGATCAAGCAAAGTCTGAATTTGTATCTTTGGCTTCACATCAATTAGGAACTCCTCTTGCGGCAATTAATTGGTATGCAGAAATGGTATTGGATGGTGATGCCGGCGAAGTTAATGAGAAACAAAAGAAATTTGTGCAGGAAATTTATAACGGGAGCCAAAGAATGGGAAGTCTTGTTAAGGCACTTTTGAATGTTTCTAGAATTGAATTAGGAACTTTTGCTATCAATCCGGAGCCAACAGATTTTGTTGAGATAGCAAAAGATTTAGTTAAAGAGATGAAACACAATATTGAACTAAAGAAAATAAATTTAGATGAGAGATATGATAAAAATCTTTCAAAAATACAGGCAGATCCTAATTTAATAAGAATTGTCATCCAGAATCTATTGTCTAATGCTATTAAATATACTCCTGAAAATGGATTAGTGTCTTTAGTAATCGATAAAAAGGACCCATACATTGAGATTGTTGTTTCTGATAATGGTTACGGTATTCCTGAGACACAAAAAGATAAAATCTTTACAAAACTTTTTAGAGCAGATAACATAAGGGAGAAAGATACTGAAGGTACAGGTCTTGGTTTGTACATTGTTAAATCAATCATAGATCAGTCTGGTGGTAAAGTTTGGTTCGAATCAGAAGAAAATAAAGGAACTAAATTTTTTGTTCAATTACCTCTTTCGGGTGTGAAAGCCAAAGAAGGAAGTAAAGCTCTCGAAGACATTAAATAAAAAGTTATTTAAAAGAAAGGTGAAGATGACTAAAAAAATATTAATAATTGAGGACGAAACAAATCTAAGAGAAGCTCTGAAGGATAAATTTAGTATGGAAGGTTATCAGGTAATAGAGGCAAGAGATGGGACGGAAGGTGTAAGTTTGGCAAAGAGCATGAGTCCTGACATTATTTTATTAGACATTATTATGCCCAAAGAAAATGGACTAGATGCATTAAAAGAGATAAGGAATACAGCTAGCTTAATAGCTGTTCCGGTTTTTATGCTCACTAATCTATCTGAAGAAAGCTCCCAAAAAATTACTTCAGATTTAGGCGCTAATGCGTACCTGGTAAAGTCTGATATAAAGATAGATGATCTAATCGGTAAAGTAAAAGCAATATTAGAATAAGAGGCTACAATATGACAAAAACAATCTTGATTGTTGAAGACGAGAATCCGTTAAGAAATGCCTTGAAAGATAAATTAAACAAAGTGGGTTTTGCTACTTTAGAAGCGAAAAATGGTCAAGAAGGTTTAGAATTGGCGATCTCTAAGACACCGGATTTAATTTTGCTTGATATTATTATGCCGGTAATGGATGGTTTTACAATGGTAAAAAAGTTGAGAGAAGAAGAAAACAAAAACGGTAAACTGACCAGTAATCAGATCCCGATTCTATTTCTAACGAACCTTAGTGATGAAAAAGCCCTTTCTGAAGGCCAGCAAGAAGGGATCTATGACTACTTGGTTAAATCAAACTGGACTCTCGATGGCATAGTAAAAAAAATAGATGATAAACTAAACTTAAAATGACAATAATAGTCAAGCCAACGCTTGCCGCGGAAATTTTCAAAAATGAAAATTATAGAAGTCAAAGATCTAAAGAAATATTTTGGTAAAATTCATGCAGTCGACGGTATTTCTTTTGACGTCCAAAAAGGAGAAATTTTTGGATTTCTAGGGCCAAATGGTGCAGGCAAAACAACAACAATCCGCTGCATAATGGATTTTGTTAATCTTACTTCGGGGAAAATATCTATTTTCGAAAAAGATGCGCAAAAAGATTCTGCCCTACTTAAGAAAAAAATCGGTTTTTTACCGGGGAATGTTCGTCTTTTTGAAGGCTGGACAGGTTGGGATCATATAAAATTTATCGAAGGAGTTCACGGAGAGTCAGAAAAAATATCTGAGCTCATTAGAAAATTAGATTTTAATCCAAAGATAAAAACAAGACAACTTTCTTCCGGGAATAAGCAGAAATTAGGATTAATTTTAGCTTTAATGAATAATCCGGAACTTTTAATAATGGATGAACCAACAGTCGGTTTAGATCCTTTACTTCAAAATACCATCTATGAAATTCTCGAAGACTTAAAGAAAAAGGGAACAACAATTTTTATGTCATCGCATAATCTTCCGGAAGTAGAAAGATTATGCAGTAGAGTGGCTATTATTCGAGCTGGTAAAATTGTTGCTTTAGAAAGTATTCATGATCTTCATAAAAAAAGAATGCATCATGTTAAGATTACTTTCGGTGGAGAATTTAATAAAGATGCTTTCAAGGCTGATGGTATTGAAATTGAACAAGTCCTGTCCGATGGTTTAATATTGGGGGTTAAGGGAGATATTAATCCTCTAGTGAAGAAAATAGCAACTAGTAACTTAATTGATATTGAAATAACTCATGCGACGCTTGAAGAAATCTTTTTAGAATTTTATGCAAAGCATGAGGCTAATGAAAAGGAAAATTAATGTGGGCAGTGTTTTCAAGAATTTTTAAAGATAGAAGAGTTTTACTTTTAATTTATACGCTTTCAGCTTTAGCTGTTTTAGTGATGTATATTTCACTTTTCCCATCTTTCTCAAAACAATCTGCAAGTTTAGAGCAATTATTAAAAAGTTATCCTGAGTCTTTTATGAAAGCCTTTAATTTTGATATTAAGAGTTTTACGACTGTAGAGGGATATCTTGCAACGGAACAATTCTCCTTTATGTGGCCCTTATTAGTAATTTTAATGTCGGTTGGTTTTGCAAGTACATGTTTTGCGGCAGAAATTGAAAAAGGAACAATTGAAATTATCCTTTCACAACCAATTTCAAAAATGAAAATCTTCATTAGTAGATATTTAGCTGGTCTATCTAATTTAATTATTTTCACTTTTGTTTCTATTTATGCTGTGATTCCACTGAGTCGGTTATGGAATATTAGTTATAATGGAGAAAATATTTGGAGGATGATTCTTTTGGCATTCTTATTTGCTTGGGCAATTTATAGTATTGGAATTTTATGTTCATCGATTTTTTCTGATCGAGGAAAAGTGTATTTTGTTTCGGCAACTGTTTTGGTTGTTATGTACGTTTTAAACATTTTAGCTTCAATTAAAGACAGTATATCTAACGTTAAATATTTATCGTTCTTTTATTATTTTAATCCGCAAAAAGCACTTGTTTACGGCCAAATTGATCATTGGGCATATTTAGTTTTTGCAGGTGTAATTTTTATTTGTACGATTTTTGGTATGATTTATTTCATAAAAAGAGACATAACAACATAAAAAAGGAAGGAGTTTTAATGGATCAAGGAAAATGTGAAGAATGCAGTATGCCGCTAGACGAAAGTACTAAATGTTCTAATAATTGTGGCTGCTGCTGTCATTGCTGCAAGTGTGAAGATTGTAATTGTGCTGATAAAGCAAAAACCGATAAAGAAAAAGAGAACTAACGTAAATTTTTCCCCTGAACCCAGTTAATAAAACTTGGCATCTCATTGTCGATGTGGATTCTGGGCAAAGTATAAAGTGAAGAACTCATTACTATTTGTTGATAAACTTTGTGTTTTGTGGTGACAGCAGCTGAATACCCAGCATTTTCTGTGGCAATAATTGTGTTATCTGAATAAGCTCCGCCAGGATATGAAAAGTATTTAATTTGAATACCTAAATTTTGCTCTAGAACCTTTTTACTTTGGCTAAGTTCATTGTTTAAAGTTTTTGGATCCATATTGGCCATATTGTCGTGATTCACGCTGTGCGAACCAATAGTCATGCCGTTTTGTACCATATCTCTAATTTCACTAAAAGTCAGTGCCGTCGTACCTTTATTTGAAACATCATTTAGTTTAACAAAAAAAGTTGCTGTATAATGATATTTCAATAGAATAGGGTAAGCGTTGATATATTGGTCTAACAGGCTATCGTCAAAAGTAATTACTACTGGTTTTTCTGGAAGACCACTTTTTCCTGTGGCGGCAAGATATAATTTGTCAAAAGAAATTACATGGTAACCATTATCTTTAAGCCATTTCATTTGCTGATCAAAAATATCCGGGCTAACATAGTAACTATTTTGAATTTTAGAATATGCAATATGATGATACAAAAGTATCGGAGAGTAGAAATTAACAGGATTAATTTTTTCTTCGGTTGGTTGCTGTGGAAGGTTAGTTAGAGCAGTGATTTTAGCATCTGGTTGTGATTGAGCAGTTATCTTACTTTTTGCTTCGCGGAGCCAAAGAAAGGTCAAGAGACCAGCAAAAATCGTTACTCCAAAAACAATAAAAAATTTTTTCATCCCCGCCTTTTAATTCAAGAGTTATATTTATCAATTTGTTCTTCTGATAATAATTTATATTCTTTCTCTTTTAAATTATCAAGTGTAATATCACCAATTCTGACTCGTTGTAATTTTAGGGCTTCATAATGTAGTTTTTCACACATTCTTCTAATTTGACGTTTTCTTCCTTCTTTGATAATAATTGAGAAAACTTTTCCGGAAAGTTTATTAATTTTAGCTGGTAACGTTGGGTAACCATCAATAATGAAAGGTTTTTGCATTCTTTTTAGAAAATTTTCATCAAAATTCTTGTGCACTTCAACGACATATTCTTTTTCAATTTTTTTGCTTTTTAAAATTTTCTGAGCAAAATCACCATCGTTTGTAAGCAAGATTAATCCGGAAGATTTAACATCAAGTCTTCCGACAGGGAATACTCGTTCAGGAATTTTAATAAAAGACATAATATTATCTCTGGCGTCCTTATCGGTAGTACAAATGACGCCCACGGGCTTATTAAAAGCGATGTAGATCTTTTTTGTTGAAGGTTTTATGATTTTACCGTCAACTTTAACAATATCCTTTTTGGAAATTTTATCCGTTAGGGCTGCTATTTTATCATTAATTTTTACTTTGCCAGCTTTAACAAGGATATCAGCTTTCCTGCGAGAACAAAGCCCTGAAGATGCAATGAACTTATTAATATTCATCATTTATTTTCAATCGTTATCTTATTAATTTTATCGCCCACTTGAATTTGCTTTACAACGTCCATTCCTGAAGTAACTTGTCCAAAAAGATTATATTGTTTGGGAAGATCGGGAAGGTTTTCAAGACAGATAAAAAATTGGGAGCCGTTTGTGTTTGGGCCTGAATTTGCCATTGCCACAGATCCTGCTAAATATGCACCCTGTACTTGTTCATCAGGAAAGTTATATCCGGGTCCGCCGGTACCATCGCCACTAGGATCGCCACCTTGGATAACAAAATCAGGGACAACTCGGTGAAAAGTTAGGCCATTGTAAAATCCTTGATTAGCTAAATAAATGAAATTGCTAACTGTTTTGGGGGCTTTGTCGGCATAAAGATCGATTTCGATTATACCTTTCGCGGTATCTAAAATCGCCTTTTTATTGTTAATTTGATCTGCAGGTAAAGCGCCGGGGAAAGAAAGTTTTTTCACAGTTTCTCCTTGGTTTGAAGCTTGTTTACTGCAACCAGTAAAAACAAACGGTATTAAAATTAACGTAATTAACAAAAATATTTTTTTCATCATTTTTTTCATCCTTAAAAAATTTCGCGGCAAGCTTCAGCTTGACTATACTTAATATACAGGTTATTAAGATAATTTCAAGATTACTCTGGAAATTTATCTCATAATTTGATACAATTTAAGCTGATACGCGCCTGTAGCGAAGCTTAAACTCCTGAGGAGTTTGAATGCCTAGGCGCTTTGCGCCTGTAGCTCAGTGGATAGAGCGCCACGCTTCGGACGTGGAAGTCGGGGGTTCGAATCCCTTCAGGCGCGCCACGGGCCATTAGCTCAATGGTAGAGCAGTACCCTCTTAAGGTATTGGTTCTGGGTTCGAGTCCCAGATGGCCCTCCAATTAGACAGTTGATTTGTGTTCTCAAAAGGAGTACAATAAACCAATATGCAGCTTAGAAATGTGGCGATCATCGCCCATGTTGATCATGGAAAAACAACATTGGTAGATGGTCTTTTAAAACAATCTAAAACTTTTCGTGATAATGAGGCAGAAATGTCTCAGGATTTAATTATGGACTCAAATGATCAAGAAAAGGAGCGAGGAATCACCATCTTAGCTAAAAACACTGCCGTAAATTATAAAGGAGTTAAAATCAATATTATTGACACTCCGGGGCATGCTGATTTTGGTGGTGAAGTTGAACGAACTCTCAATATGGCCGACGGCGCTTTACTTTTAATTGATGCTCAAGAAGGTCCAATGCCGCAGACAAAGTTTGTTTTGAAGAAAGCTTTACAGATCGGACTAAAACCCATAGTTATTATAAACAAAATCGATAAGCGTGATGCTCACATTGCGAATACTGTTAATAAAACTTACGATTTATTCTTAGATTTAGCAACAGATGATGATCAATTGGATTTTCCAGTCTATTTTTGTATCTCTCGCGAAGGAAAAGCATGGGATGAGTTACCAAATGATATTAATTCTCCTTCTGATTTGACGCCTATTTTTGAAGCAATTTTAAAATATGTGCCCGAACCAAAAAAAGATTTAGAAAAACCTTTCCAAATGTTGGTTACGAATCTGGAATGGGACAGCTTCCAAGGAAAATATGCGATTGGCAGAATTACCAGCGGTTTTGCAAAACCGGGACTAACAGTTTCTTTGGTAAATAATAATGGTGTTAAAGAAACTGGTCGTATTGGCAAAGTCTATATAAACTCGGGATTAAAAAAGCTGGAAGTAAATTCTGCTGAAGCCGGTGATATTGTTTCAATAACCGGTCTTCAAAACGCAAATATTGGCGAAACAATTGCTGATTCAACAAATCCAGTGGCACTTCCAACTATTATAATCGAAGAGCCAACTTTGAAAATGGCCATTTCCGCCAATACCTCGCCTTTTGCCGGAAAAGAAGGACGGTTTGTTACCGGAAGGCAAATTTTAGAACGAATAAAAAAAGAGCTTCAAACTAATGTTTCTTTGAAAATGGAAGAAAGCGGCAGCGAATTTATTTTATCTGGTCGGGGAGAATTACATTTATCCGTCTTTATTGAAACTTTACGCCGCGAAGGTTATGAAATGCAAGTTGGGAAACCGCAAGTAATTACAAAAGAAATTGGTGGCGTTATTTCCGAGCCAATCGAAGAATTAACGATTGATGTTGATTCCGATAAAACCGGAATAGTCACTTCTGAAATAGGGAAGCGCCGTGGAATTATGCAATCACAAGATGAGAATTCCGACGGTACCACACGTTTAGTTTTTGAAATTTCTACTCGCGGGCTCTTAGGACTACGAAATCAGCTTTTGACTATATCTCGAGGAACAGCGGTGATGAATTCGATGTTCCTTCGCTACGAACCATTAGGAAGTCCTCTTCCCAAATTAAGAAACGGAGTGTTGATTGCTTCGGAAACTGGCAAAGCTGTGACCTACGGTTTGGATGTTGCCCAAGGCCGCGGAGCAACTTTTATTTTTCCACAAACTGAAGTGTATGCCGGCATGATAATCGGACAAAATAATCGTGATGAAGACATTGAAATAAACGTTACCAAAGAAAAGAAACAAACTAATGTTCGCTCCTCCAACTCTGACTTTGCAACAATACTAACACCGCCGACCATTTTATCGCTAGAGCAATGTTTGGATTTTATTGAAGACGATGAATATCTGGAGGCAACTCCAAAAAGTTTAAGATTACGAAAAAAAATCTTGAATTCTACCGAACGAATAAAAGCAAGAAACAAGGCTTAAAAAGTAGACTTTAGCCTTATATTGTGATATTATTTTAGTATATGGCGCCGTCGTCTAGAGGCCTAGGATATCTGCTTTTCATGCAGAAGATCACGGGTTCGAATCCCGTCGGCGCTGCCAATTTTCCAAAATAGTGGTTTTTCGACATTTATGAACACATTAATTCTTAATTTACACATTCTTGGCGCCGGTTTCTTGTTAGCTGTTTTAGTATTTGCAATTCTGTTTTTAAGACAAAAACCATTCTCCAAAGAAAGAATCAGTAATGTTCGCACTATTATTAACGCTGGGGCTGTAGCTATTATCTGGATGATAATTACCGGCGCTTTTTTATTTTCAGACAGACCTCAAAACTTTACAACGAGTATCTTATTCTGGGTCAAAATAGGTCTGTTTATCTTAGATCTTATTATCGGCCTAGTGCTGGTTAATCGAAAACTTAGAGCTGTTGAAAAAGAGGTATCTTCTCAGATTGTTTCACTCACATCGATTGCCGCTTGGACTATCTCTAACTTAATAATAACACTCGTCATTATCGTTTTAAGCATCACGATCGCAAAATAACAATTTTTAGTAGTTTTATTTCTTAGAGAATATGCTTTAATAAAGGAAAATAAAATAGGCCAAGAATATTGGCCGCGGAAATTTTCAAGAAAGGAAAATTATGGCAGAAGAAAAACCCTTCGACAAAGGTAAAACTAAAGACTGTTGTCCGCCAAAAAAATGGCATCATCACCGCGGAGGTATGGGCGGAGGAATTTATTTTTTCGCGATGATCGGTGTGGCTGTTTACTACATTCAGCAAGTAAGCGGTTTTTGGCCAATTATGTTGGCGATTCTTAAAGCAATTGTCTGGCCGGCATTTTTGCTCCACAAAGTTTTTACATTATTGCACATGTAGAAAGCCATATAGGAATGATTCTTCGATAAATGTTCGTTCTTAGGCTTGCACATTATCACAGATGTTTTCCGTTATAATTAAATAAAAAGGAGGCAAATGAAATTTTCACCATTAGGGAATCTTCCCACATACGCTCAAGTCCTTATTTACGTAGGCGGAACCGTAATTGTGGCTACAGTAATAGTTGGCGGTGTTTTTTATAACAGAAGCCGACAAACTCAGCCATCCAACACTCCTACTTCGGCACCCGCAGCTCAAGTTTATCCCTTTGATGGCAGCTATTTAGGCAAGGCTTCAGCGGTCACAGGGCTAACCAGTGCAACAGTCACGATTACGAAAAATAAAATTACCGGCAGTGGTACCTATTCTGGGACCAGTAACGCTGCGATCGGTGTTGATATTACAGGGACTGTTGACGCCCAGGGCAATGTTAGCGGAGCGCTTTCCGGATCCGGCACGGTAGCCGGCTATGATGTATCTGGTAGCGGCACTTTTACCGGGCGAATTTCCGATACTACCATGAATATTGATTGGGATGTAACTGGCGGTGGCGCTGGTACAACCGAATCACACAGTGGTTCGATGACTTTAAACAAAAATTAATGACCAAAAAAATAATTTGGATAATCTTGGGACTAGTTATTCTTGCTTTATTTTCTTTTGTTATTTGGAAAATAGTTTACTTTTTCATGTTTCGTACTTGCGGTGTGCGCTGCTAGAATAATTACTATGAATTCTATAGAAAAAGGTTTGGATGAAAAAATAAGCCCGAAAGAAATGTTGAGCGATGAGCAAAGAGCATCAGCTCAAAGTGTTGAAATTGAAACAAAAGAGGATAAATTAGCAAGACACGATCTTGAAGTTATTGAGTCTCTTCAAACCGAATGGGGCACTATTTTAGCTGGACCTCCTTCAAAAGAGTCGAATTCATATAATAAGATGTGGATAAGAGATAACGCTTTGGTTGCTTTGGCTTTAATTCAAGCAGGGGAAACAGAAACTGCAACCCAAATAACTAATGGGCTTATGGATTTAATGGAGAAATATCGTCCCAAAATTCAGGAAACGATTAAAGGAGGTAAGCCAGTGGGTTTAATGGAGGAACCTCCTTCTGAAATTAAGAAAGCAATTAAGGAAGGTAAAGGATGGGATGTAGTTAAGGGGTGGCATCCTAAAGTTGAAAAATTAGTTAAAGCGGGTAAGCCGTATGCTCATGAACGCGATGCCTCGCTCATTCATCCCGTCTATAAAGATAATGGCGAAGAACTGGAAATAGAGTGGGGCTGGCACCAAAATGATGCTATCGGCAATCTCTTACAAGCTGCGGGCGCCTTGGACTTGGTTAATGACCATAAGGATATTACAAGCGACCTTGTTAAATATTTAGAAGTGACGGAATACTGGGAAGAAGATCGTGGTATTTGGGAGGAAGGTAAACAGGTTCAAACTAATACTATCTTAAGTTGTACAGCAGGACTAAAGACAGTGGCAGATTATATAAATGTACCGGAAGAGTTGATTGATAAAGGTTATCAAACTTTAGATAAACTTAATCGCTATAGTCATAGCGATAAAAGGGATGTTGACCTCGCTCATCTTAACCCATTTATGCTTGGTGAAATTGCTGATCCTTATTTAATTCAAGTGGTTGAACATGAACTTCTTCGTGGTCACGGGGTTATTCGGTATCATGGAGATCGGTATATGAGTGGAGGTAAAGGTCGCGAGGCAGAATGGGTTTTGGGTTTATTGATGTTAGGACAAGCTTGGCTAGCCTGCGATAATAGAACGAAAGCAAATGAGTATCTTAAAAGAGCAGACAAACTTCGTGTCAAAGGTGGAGATTTTCCTGAAGCTTATATTTATAAGAATGGTAAATACATTCCAAACGAGCATACTCCTTTAGCTTGGTGCCATGCATTATCTCTTTCTTTGAGAAGACAATTAGCAAAGAAAAACTAAGACAGAAGATAACCATTGTTAATTAGAGCTCTAACTTTATTTATTTTTATTCATTAACTCTTCTAAAATTTTCGTTTGCTTTAAGAGTTCTTTATCTTGGGCGTCTAAACGATTTAGAATGTGCTCAATGTCACGGTAACTTGATTGAGTCGTGTTAAACTCCTCTTCAGCGCGGATTTCTGCGTGTTTTCCTTGAATATTTTGGCCAACCATAATTAGCGGCATTAAAAGAAGCTGAATAATGTTTCCCAAGAAAAGTAAAAATAAAAAGGGAAACGGATCAAAAGGTTTGTGGGCAAAATGACTTTGCCAGAGCATCCAGCCGGCCATGCCGATCGCCAACAGATAGACGGCATACATTGAGCCGACAGCGGTGGTAATTGTCAGGGCAATTCGGTCCTGAATTCCTAATTTTTGTTTGTGAATTTGATTAGCATTTTGGGGATGATAACGTTCGTTTTTACCATAATCATTTGTTTGTGACATTTTTCCTCCTTTTGTATTATATACTGAATTCATTTCAAAATGATACTTTTATTTAATTTCTCAGTTGATTCTCAGGCGCAATTGATATAAAATAGCTATCGATGAGAATATTGATTATCGAAGACGATCACAAAATTGCCAATGCGATAAAAAAAGGACTCGAACAGGAATCATTTGCCTGTGATATTGAATATGACGGTAAACAGGGTTTAGGTCAGGCCTTATCAGTTGATTATGACCTTATAATTTTAGATCGTATGCTTCCCGAAGTTGACGGAATTCAGATTTGTCGAGCTCTTCGTGACCACGATAAAAATACACCTATTCTTATTTTAACCGCCAAAGATCAGACAAAAGACAAGGTCGAAGGTTTAAATGCTGGTGCTGACGACTATTTGATTAAACCTTTTGCTTTTGAAGAACTGTTAGCGAGAATTAAGGCTTTACTTCGAAGACCTCAAAACCATCTTAATAAACAACTGAAAGTAGCAGATCTAACTTTAGATACGGTAAATTACGAGGTTAGTCGCGATGGTAAAGAAATTACCCTTTCTTCAACTGAATTTGCTCTGTTGGAATATCTAATGAGAAATCCTAATCGGATTTTAACTAAAGATAATATTATTTCTCATGTTTGGGATTATGATGCTGATATTTTGCCAAACACGGTAGAGGTCTATATCGGTTATCTTCGTAATAAAATTGATAAAAAATTCCCTGGCTCAAAACAGTTAATTTACACAGCTCGCGGATTTGGGTATAAAATAGAAAACAAATAATGTTTAAAGCGGCTTATCTCAAACTCACACTTTTCTATGTCCTAATTGTAATGATAATTAGCGTCTCTTTTTCAGCGGCTATTTATAGTATTTCGACTAATGAAATTGGTAGAAATTTAGCTCCGCAAAGCATAATTTTTAGAAATCTAATAACAGACGATTTCAATGATCTTCGCAGTCGACAAATCGAGGAGAGTAACCGCCATCTTCGGATCAATCTTATTTACTATAACTTAATTATATTTATTATTTCTTTATTCGGTAGTTATTTTTCAGCAAGAAGAACTTTGAAACCAATCGAAGAAGCAATGGTTTCTCAAAACCGTTTCACTGCTGATGCTTCCCACGAACTTAGAACGCCATTAGCGGCCATGAAAGCAGAAATTGAAGTTGCACTCCGCGATAAAAAAATCAACATTTCGGAATCAAAAAAACTTCTAAAAAGCAATTTGGAGGAAATTGAAAAATTGGAAAAGTTATCAAGCGCACTTTTAAAGATAACCCGTATTCAAGAAGAGAAAAAGAGCTTTGAAAATATTTCTCTAGATGAGGTAATAATCGAAGCTTTTGAGAAAGTTGAAAAATTAGCTGCTAAAAAAGATATCGAATTTGACAATAAATTAATCCACTCAAAAATATTAGGCGATCACCAAAGTTTAGTAGAACTCTTCGTAATTTTAATGGATAATGCCATTAAATACAGCTCTGTAAAATCGAAAATTAATATTTTAATGAAAAAAGAAAGACACAATATTATTGTTAAGGTAAAAGACCGCGGCGTTGGTATTAGAGCATCGGATATCCCTTTTATTTTTAACCGTTTCTATCGTGCTGATTCTTCGCGTTCTAAAGATAAAATTTCTGGTTACGGTCTAGGACTAGCAATTGCCAAACAGATAGTTGATCTTCATAATGGTAAGATATCTTGCGAGAGTAAGCCAGGTAAAGGTAGCGAATTTACTGTGAAATTGAACTCTTAAGCTTTTTCTCAAGCTTTTCTTCTAAAGTTAAATTATACAACTTGAAAATCCTCCCCCGCCACGACTTGGCGGGGGACTAGAAAGGTATAAATGCCTGAAAAAAATGAAGAAAAAAACGAAAAGGAAACTGGAAGTTTTCACGATTATCGTTATAATCATCGGGGAAAGATATTTTTGTTAATCTTTGGACTTCTTATTATATTGGGAGGAATCTTTGTTGCTGGCAGTTTTGTTTTCCACTTCGGCGGGAAGGATCACCGAAATACCGGTTTCGTTGAGAATAAAGGTTTTGGTGGCGGACACATGATAAGCATGATGAATGGTTTTCGTGATGGCTTTCATCATGGAATCAGTGGTCAAATTACCGCAATCGATGGCAGTAATATCACTGTTAAAAGTAGCGGCAAAGATTACGCTGTCGTCACCTCTGATAGTACTTCTGTGAAGCTAGGCAATGGTGATATCGGAAAACTTTCTGACCTACAAGTAAATAATGCTGTAACAGTTGTTGGCAGTTCTAATAGTAATGGACAAATTACAGCAACATTGATTGCGATTCAATAAACTCTAAATAGAAAGGGTCTGGATGGGTGTATTTATTCGTGGCTTTAAAAACACTTTTAGAAATGGCGTTCGTACTTTGGCAGTAATTATAATTTTGGCTGTAAGTATCAGTATGGCTTTAGTAATGTTTATGGCTTTAAAAACCGTAAATAACAAAATTTCCTCAGTCAAATCCTCTGTCGGTAATACGATTACTGTATCTCCAGCCGGTATTCGCGGTTTCGAAGGCGGTGGAACATTATTAACCCAAGCTAATGCCGACACAATTAAAAGTCTTGTCAATGTATCGTCTGTAACAGAAACCTTAACTGATCGTTTGAGAAATAATACCAGCACTAGTACCAATTTTCCCGGAAACGAAAATAGTAATAGTAATAGCGTTACTAATTTAACTTCGCCGATTCAACCTGGTTCGTTTGGCAATCGCCAAAATCAATCCCAAGGCGGCAGTAATTCTAACTCAAACCAAACCTTTTCAATGCCTATAAATGTCATGGGCGTTAATCAGCTAACGAATGCCGCTCTAAATATCAGCCAATTTAATTTAACCTCTGGTGATAAAATCGATCCAACATCATCGGATAATGTGGCCATGGTTGGTAAAGATCTGGCCGACAAAAATAGTTTATTGGTTGGTTCGACATTCACCACCTACGGCCAAACGATTAAAGTTGTCGGTATCTATGATACCGGTACTACTTTTACTAACGCGGGAGTCGTGATGCCAATAAAATCTGTGCAAAATTTATCTGGCCAAAGCGGTCAAATAAATTCGATTCTTGTTGAGATAAATTCGATCGATAATGTTTCATCGGTCCAACAAGCGATTAAAGACAAGTTTGGCAGCTCTGTTGATGTAACCTCCCAGCAAGATCGTTCCAATGAGGCAATCACGCCCTTGCAAAACATCAAATCAATTTCCTTATATAGTTTAATCGGCTCTTTAGTTGCCGGTGCAGTCATAATTTTACTAATTATGGTGATGGTGGTTCGCGAACGCCGCCGTGAAATCGGGGTTTTGAAGGCTATCGGCTCATCGAACTCAAAAATTGTTGAACAATTTGTAGTTGAAGCTTTAGTGTTAACTTTACTTTCTAGTATTGTAGGTATAATCTTGGGCTTTATTTTTAGCAACCCGGTTTTGAAAGTTTTGATTAATAATAGTACTGCCAGTGCGACTTCCAGCGGAGGTGCTGGAGGAGGTGCAGGCCGCGCTATTTCTCGTATCGGTGGTTTTTTTGGTGGCCAAAACGCTCTACAGAATCTTCATGCCGTGCTAAATTATCAAGTGATTTTGTATGGTCTTGGGGCAGCAATCATTATCGCTATCATTGGTAGCGCCATCCCTGCCTTTTTTATTGCTAAAATTCGTCCCGCTGAAGTGATGCGGGCGGAATAGGAAAAAATATGCTTAAAGTAAAAAATTTATCAAAAGAGTTTCTATCGGGTGATACCAAAGTTAAAGCAGTCCATAGTATTAATATGGAAATTTCTGATGGAATTTTCTCTACAATTATTGGCAAATCAGGTAGTGGAAAAAGTACTCTACTTGCTTTGATCGGTGCATTAGATAAACCAACATCGGGTGAAATTTTAGTTGACGGTCAAGACGTTTCTAAGATGGGGGACCGTAAATTAATACGATATCGGGCAGAAAAAATTGGTTTTGTTTTTCAAAATTACAATTTAATTCCTAATTTGACAGCTGTAGAAAATGTGATGTTACCGATGGAATTTATTGGTGTAAGAAGTTCAGAACAGAAAAGTCGAGCCATGAAGCTTCTTGATGAAGTAGGAATCACTAAAGATAAACAGCTTCGTAAACCGAGCCGGCTTTCTGGTGGCGAACAACAACGCGTGGCGATTGCTCGAGCACTTGCTAATAAGCCAAAGATTATTTTAGCCGATGAACCGACGGGAAATCTGGATTCGGCTACTGGTAAAATTATCATTGATTTATTAAAAGATCTTGCGAAAGTCGAAAAGACGACTATTATTGCCGTCACTCATGACCAAGGAATCGCTAATCAGGCGAAAATCACTTTCCATCTTAAAGACGGTAAACTTATCTAATCCATTCTTTAATTGACGAAACTCTAAAAATGTCCTACAATATGTTCAGGAGCTAATTTTATTATGAATTATCAGGAGATAACAAATGATCAATTTAATTATTTATTTAGCAGCCGCGGTAGTGGGTGGCGGAGCCGCTGGCTATGCTGGAAGAATCTATATCGCCAAAAGACAAAAAGACAAATCACTGGAGAAACAAAAAGAACTGCTCTTAGAAGCTAAAAACGAAGCCTTAAAGATTAAGGAAGAAGCAAAAAAAGAAGAAGAAAAAGCAAGAAAAGATCTTCAAGAACTAGAAAGAAATCTTCGCCGACGCGAGGAAATGCTTGATAGACGTTTAGAAGCAAATGAAACTGAAAAAGATAAGATTTTAACCAAAGAAAAAGAAATCGAACAAATTAAAAAAGAAATTGGCCAAATTAAAGAAAAACATCAGGAAACTTTGGAAAAAATCGCCAAAATTAACAAAGAACAAGCTTTAGAAATTTTACTTGCTAATATCGAAAAAGAATACAAAGACGATTTAATTAAGAAAATTAAGGAACAAAAAGAAATTGCCAAAGAGGAAGCTCAAGGAGTGGCCCGCGAAATTTTGGCAACAGTTATTCAAAGATTAGCGCCAGAAGAAACTATTGAAACTACCACTACGGCAGTGAGTTTACCCTCAGATGAAATGAAAGGTAGAATTATTGGTCGTGAAGGGCGTAATATTCAAATTTTTGAAAAAGCAACTGGTACAGATTTAATTATTGATGATACGCCTGATACAGTAATTATCTCGGGCTTTGATCCAATTCGCCGCCATGTAGCAAAAGTTGCTTTGGAAAAATTAATCGCGGATGGCAGGATTCATCCGACACGCATTGAAGAATTAGTTAAAAAAGCTCAAGAAGAAATCGGAAAAGAAGTTAAAGAAGCCGGTGAAGCGGCAGCTTATGAGGTTGGCGTTGCAGGCCTTCATCCGGATTTGTTAAAGATTTTAGGACGATTAAAATTCCGTACATCTTATGGTCAAAACGTTTTACAGCATTCAATCGAAGCTGCCCAAATTGCGAAAATGTTGGCAAGCGAGTTAGGAGCCGATGTTAATTTGGCAACTAAAGCAGCGCTATTGCACGACCTTGGAAAAGCTGTTGATCACGATATTCCCGGTCCGCATCATCACATCAGTTTAGATATTGCTAAAAAATATGGCTTATCGGAAGACATTCAGCATGCAATTGTTGCCCACCACGACGATATTGAGGCAAAAACAGTCGAAGCAATTATTGTTAAAGCAGCAGATGCTATCTCTTCATCGCGCCCGGGTGCCAGAAGAGAAAGTTATGAAAACTATATTAAGCGTTTAGAGGAGTTGGAAAATATTGCCAATAGTTTTCAGGGGGTTGAAAAATCATATGCTATTCAGGCCGGCCGTGAAGTTCGTATTATTGTAAAACCGGAAGCTATTGGTGATTTAGAAGCTATTAAACTTTCCAAAGATATTGCTAAAAAAATCGAGCAAGATTTACAATACCCGGGGACCATCAAAGTAAATGTCATTCGCGAAACTCGGGCAGTGGAATTTGCCAAGTAATTAAAAAGGAGGGAAATGACTAAAGAAGAGCTTACAAAAAAGGTAGCTGAAAAGTCAGGTATCTCAGAGAGCGAAGCATTAACAATTATTAATGCCTTCACTGATCAAATTAAGGAACAATTAGCTCGTGGCGAAAAAGTAACAATCGCTGGCTTTGGGACATTCGTTTTGTCAGAAAGGAAAGCTAAAACTTTTATTAATCCCAAGACCGGTAATTCCCATGATATCCCTCAAAGAGTCCTTCCACATTTTAAGCCGAGCGGAGGTTTTAAAAAAAGCTTTAGAAAAGAAGTATAGTACTATCACAAAAACCCGCTACTGAAATTCAGAGCGGGTTTTTGTTTATGCTTGAAAACAAATTTTATTTATTTTCGCGCATTGGTCGAGCAATACTGACTCGGATTTGGCGACCATCTAATTCTTTGCCATCAAGCTCAGAAATTGCTTTTTGAGCTGCGGCATCATCGGTCATGGTTACAAAACCAAAACCTTTTGAACGGCCGGAAAACTTGTCAGTGATAACTTTTGCTTCAACGACTTCTCCAGCGGCAGCAAATGCTTCTTTCAATGAATCATCATTGGTAGAATAAGGCAAATTGCCGACGTAGAGTTTGTTTGTTTTTTCTTCCATTTTCACTTTCTAAAACGCTTACTAATAAATCGACCCCGGTTTGTTTCTCGGGGTATTTGCATACGCACGAGTACTTAAAACCTTGTTCTTAGCATAACACATATACATTAAAATGTCAATCAAATAACTTAATATATTTGCTGTAACCTTCTTTTTTAAGGTCTTCTTTGGGGATAAAGCGCAATGCGGCGGAATTCATGCAATAACGTAATCCTTTTGGTTTTGGGCCATCGCCAAAAATATGGCCTAAATGAGATTTACCTTTATTGCTTTTAATTTCAATTCCTGTGAAAAGATTGTCAAAGCCTTTATGTTCAACAATGTTTTTTGGATCCAAAGGTTGAGTAAACGACGGCCAACCGGTGCCAGAGTCGAATTTATCTTTTGAAGAAAACAAAGGTTCTCCGGAAACAATATCGACGTAAATACCCTCCCGCTCGTTATTCCAGTATTCATTATCAAAAGGAGGCTCTGTACCTGCTTCTTGAGTAACATGATGTTGTAAAGGTGTTAGTTTTTTTCCTAAATCTTTTTTAGACATAATGGTGCCCCTGGCAGGAATTGCACCTGCGGCCTCTTCCTTAGGACGGAATCGCTCTATCTGCTGAGCTACAGGGGCGAATTTTATGAGCCCCCTGGAATTCTCAAATTCCGTTTGGAATTTAAGCTTCGCTACAGGGGCTAACTATATAGATTTTAGCATATTTTTAAGATATAATAAAGAAAATCGGGGTGTAGCGCAGCCTGGTAGCGCGCATCGTTCGGGACGATGAGGTCCGCGGTTCGAATCCGCGCACCCCGACCAAGATAAACTTGACAAATAAAATGATGATGATATGATAAATATGAAAAGTATGATTATACATACTTTTTTAGATTGAGGATTATTATGTTTCATGATCATTTTGAAAAAAAGTCAGTTGGAACAACTGTGGTTGGAGAACGTGGGCAAATTGTTATCCCTTTAGAAGTTCGAGAGCGAATGAAGCTGAAAAAAGGCGACAAACTTTTAGTTTTCACCAAACATGATAAATTTATCGGTCTTATAAAAGCCGATCAAATTGATCAGGTTTTGGATAAAATCACCGAAAAATTTACTAGTGCTATAAATAAAATTCGCGAAAATATCAAGGAGGAATAATTGGAAAACATCATCGAAGTAAAGCAACTTACGAAAAAGTTCAGGGATTTTACTGCAGTTGATAATATTAATTTCGAAATTCATAAAGGGGAAATTTTTGGTTTTTTGGGGCCAAACGGTGCCGGAAAATCGACAACGATTAGAATGCTGGTTACTTTAATGAGGCCAACCTCAGGAGATGCTACTGTTTCAGGCCACGACATTGTAAGAGATCAAGATCAGGTTCGCGAGCACATTGGTTTGGTTGCTGAAAAAATTATTCTTTATAATTTGTTAACAGCATGGGAAAACTTAGAATTTTTTGGCGGTTTGTTTCATTTATCAAAGGGAGAAGTTCATCGTCGAGCCGACAAATGGGTTGGGAAACTTCATATGACTGATTGGATGAATATAAAAGTTGCTAATTTTTCAACCGGAATGAAACAGCGAATTAACATTGTTCGTGCTCTTTTAACAGAACCAGACGTTTTATTTTTGGATGAGCCGACTTTAGGGCTTGACCCACAAACTACACGCCTTATCCGTGATTTTATTGAAGAATTAAATAATCAGGGAATTACCGTTCTACTTACTACTCATGACATGATTGAAGCAGAAGCTTTGTCAGACCGTGTCGCTATTATAGATCATGGAAAAATCGCAGCCATTGACACTGTTACTGAATTAAAGAAACTAGTTCCTGAGAGAGAAAATCCTACTATGGAAGACGTTTTTTTATGTGTTACTGGTGAAAAGATTCGAGACTCCAAATCTAAAACAGCACCATCGTCTGGTGGACCCGGTAGACACTTTGGCGGCCCTAGCACAAGCAGGATAAGATGAAAACTTTTCGAGACCTTTGGCAGATTGCGAGAAAAGATTTAATTGAATTCACGCGTGATCGTTTGCGCTTGGTCACTTTCTTTATAATGCCAATGTTTATGATGATTATGGTCGGCTTTATTTTTCCAAACCAAAATAGTTTGAAAAACACTTCTATTGGCATTGCCGATGAAGACAATGGTACGGTTTCGAAAGCGTTAGTGAGTGCGATTCAGGATATGAAAATTAATAATAACCAAGTATTTACTGTCACAAATTACAATAGTACTGATAAAATCAAGGATGCGATTAAAAGCCAAAAAATAAGCGGTGGAATTGATATTCCCGCAGAATTTTCGACAGCAATTTCCAATAACATCCAAGCAAATGTAACGATCGTTCAGGATCAATCCAATCCTCAGATTTCACAGATGGTTGATCAAATTTTAGCTAATGTAGTTTCCGGATTTGGTAGTCAGGTTGGTGTTCAAAAAGTTGATCAAATTTTAGTTACTAAAACTGGAGTTGGAACACCCACGGCGCTTACGGCTCAAGCACAAGCTATAATTGCCCCGATTACTTCGACAATTGAAGGAATTATTCCTGGTAATCCCAACTACTTTGAATTTGTCGCCCCGGGCATTATGGCGATGATTGTTATGACAGCGGTATTAACAGGACTTGCAGCATCTGTTTCCCGTGAAAAAGAGCAAGGAACTCTGGACGGGATTTTAATCTCACCAATAAATCGACTTTCTATTATTTTGGGGAAATCTTTGGCTCAGGCGATTCGCGGTTTAGTCCAAGGAGCAATAGTTCTGATCTTGGCATTTTTGCTTTTTGGTGTTACTGTTCATGGCAGTATTTTGTTGGTTATTTTACTATTGCTGCTGGGAATATTTTCTTTTATTGGCTTAGGAATCTTGGTTTCGACAATTGCTTCGGAACAGGAAACAGCAACACAGCTTTTATTTATGTTCCAGTTTCCGATGCTTTTTCTTTCTGGCGTATTTTTTCCAATCGCTTTAATGCCACAAGCAATGCAGATAATTTCAAAAGTGATTCCTTTAACTTACGCAATTACTGCTTTAAGACAAGTGATGGTTTTGGGAGCGGGAATCGGCGCAGTAAAGTCCGAGATATTTATTTTGCTGGTTTTCGGAGTGGTAACACTTGCAATTTCAGTTCCGGTTTTTAGAAGAGTGATAACTAAATAGATCAATAAATTGATCGCTGAAATTTTTTAAAAAAATTATAAAAAAGGTATAATGATAACATGGATAAAGAAATCATCAGGCTTCAAAATATCAACAAGATCTACAAAACCGGCGACGAAAATACCGTTGCGTTGCAAGATATTAATTTATCAATTACTAATGGCGAGTTTGTCGCGATTATGGGTCCGTCTGGCTCGGGAAAATCAACCCTGATGCATATTTTAGGACTTTTGGATAAACCGTCATCGGGCATGTATCTTCTCGATAGCCAGGATGTCAGTAAACTTTCAGGCGGAAAACAGGCGCAAATTCGTAGTCAAAAAATCGGTTTTGTTTTTCAGCAATTTAATTTGCTTCCTAGAACAACAGTTTTAGACAATATCCTATTGCCGTCGATTTATAATAATTCCAAAAATGCTGCTTCTCGTGCCAAACAACTAATTAATGATTTTGGACTAAAAGAAAGAATAAAACATAAGCCTAACGAACTCTCCGGAGGCCAAATTCAAAGAGTTGCAGTAGCACGCGCCTTGATAAATGATCCTCAAATTATTTTAGCCGATGAGCCAACCGGCAATTTAGACAGTAAGCGTTCGGCAGAAATTATGGAACTTTTTCAAAAAATTAACGCTAAAAGCGCGACAATTATTTTAATCACTCATGAAGAATCAGTTGCAAATTACGCCAAAAGAATTATTAAAATTATGGACGGAAAAATTGTTTCCGACGAAAAGGTGGCAAAGTGAAATTACTTACGATTAGCAAGCAGTCTTTTAAAGCCATATTTGCTAACAAAGGACGAAGTTTTCTGACAGTTTTAGGAATTGTAATTGGCATCGGCTCGGTAATTGCTTTAATTAGCCTGGGAAACGGAGTCAAAGCCTATATCACAAATCAGATTGGTCAATTAGGGACAACGACTTTAATTGTTTCGCCTGGGGCAGATTTAAGAGGCGGCTTTATTCAGAATAGTTCTTCTTCGAACAAGGGGAGTAGCAGCAGTAATTCTACTCGCGGAGGCGTAGATGCCGGAGGCGGTTCGACCTTAACGGTTACCGATTATAATTCACTTTTAGATACAAAGACTAATCCCGACATCTCGTCTGTCGTCGGAACGGTTGGCGGGTCCGGTATTTCCGGCGATCAGCGTTTTAGCGTAACTGGTTCGACGATTAATTTGTTTGAAATCGGGAAATTATCAATTGCGAGCGGCCGGCTTTTGGACGAAAATGATATTAGCTCCAAGAATAAAGTTATTGTCTTAGGTTCGGAACTTGCGACTAATCTTTTTTCGACGGATAATCCTATCGGAAAAACCGTAACTTTGAGTTCTGATA